>ENA-OUNI01001121-OUNI01001121.1-human-gut-metagenome-genome-assembly--contig:-NODE-1121-length-10938-cov-2.527148_pt1 | contig 10938 bp, 12 predicted proteins | sample MGYA00242499_ERZ504580 | MGnify/ENA primary metagenome ERZ504580 (study PRJEB26092, sample SAMD00036315) | human gut metagenome | host: Homo sapiens | study: EMG produced TPA metagenomics assembly of... | reverse complement strand
CACAACCGGTTACGACGTGGCCGCCGGCATGGTCGGTTGTTTCTCATTCCAATTCTACATCAAACCACAACCTCTACTATGTCATCCCTCAGCATTTCCAAGTTGTTTCTCATTCCAATTCTACATCAAACCACAACAAATCATTCCTCGGATGTTCTTTGATATTTGTTGTTTCTCATTCCAATTCTACATCAAACCACAACCTCGCGCATGGCAGTAATTCGTATTCTGCACGTTACATATATGACACCGATGCATAAAACGTCCTGCCGCACACCGGGGAAGTTGGTCGGATGTAATTTCGTATTTCAAAGAGCAGTATATCAAAAAAATTCCAGCTGCTGAGGCATCTCGGGCCGGGCCCGTTCGCTTTTCCCCCAATAGTTCCGAATCTCACTGTACTGTTTGTCCGTAACGCTCAGGATACTGGTATATCCGGCAGGCGGCATCGACTTCTGCACCCGACGGAGATGTACTTCCATATTCTCTTTCGAGGGGCAGTGACGCACGTACACCGAATACTGCATCATCGAAAAGCCATCCTTCTCCAGGGCCTTGCGAAACTGAGTCGCATGACGACGCTCGGTTTTGGTATTGGTCGGCAAATCGAAAAACACGAACAGCCACATGATACGATATGCATTCAAACGGACTTCCGACATCCTGTCACTCCAACAAAGGGTAAACAATCTTCTTTTGCGTTCCAGCGAAACATTTCGCCAGCGATGCCGCCGTAAACGTCAGGCCGACATCCAGCGGACGCATCACCTTCTCGAAACGCGTATCGGCGAACAGTATCCGCAGCAGGGTCCCCTTGACCTCCTGCGTCAGTTGCGACTCGCCCTGCATACGGAGCCCGTACACCAATTCGTCCACAAAAGGACGATAAGGTTCCATCACATCGTCGGCCAACGGAAAGGCATTGTACCGGTTACGGTGGAAAATGCCGAACGCCGGAAACAGCCCCGACCCCATCAGCGACCGTGCGACGGCCGCCCGCAGAACCGTATATCCGTAATTCAGCAAGTTATTGGGAACATCTCCCTCCCGCATACGAACGAAATCCCGGCCGAACAGCTCTGCCCAGTAAATTCTGGCGGCAGTCCCCTCCCGGTTGTCCGCATCGCCGCTGCGGACATTCCGGTAATAGGGCTTCAACCGTTCCCCGTCTTTGCCCAACTTATGCAGCAAGGCGGCCTGGTTTCGGATTTTCGCCTCGACGATTTGCCGCCATATCCCCTTTTTCAACGGCTCGCTCGCCTCGATTTGCGTCCGGTAGTTCTCGCCCTGTGTCCGGTTGGAATCGAGATTCATCAGCATGGCGTTCGGCATCCGGTCGTCGCCGCAGAAGATGACGGCCGCATTGTTATCCGAGAGCGCATTCAGCAGCGGCAGCGTCACGGACGTCTGTCGGTCCTCCAGCACCACCACCCCGATATCCTCGACCGGAACGGTCCGCTGCATGTCGGGGGCCTCCTTCGTACGGATAACCATCTGATTGTCCCGAAGACTCAGGCTATAAGGCGTAGAAAAGAACAGCGCGCGTTTCACCATGAAGCAATTACCGTTTGAATTTTACTTCCCCCGTAACCGTCAGTTCGAAGTCATAGCTTCGACGAACATTTTAAAATTGGAAACTCTTATCCTCAACTTCGGAGCAGGATGGCGTGCATCGAAAACCGAAATTCCCATTCCACACTCCGCCGTAACGGCTTTCTGGTCCCGTGCTCCTGATGAAACAGAAACTGGACACGACCATCCTGCGCCATTCCCACAACCTTGTACAACCTTTTAGCCAACTCTCCGACCGAACATTCATACAACTCGTCCGGGGAATTTTCATAAAACAACACCATCGTCCCCGTTTTCAAGAGATACTTGAGCGAATAACCGTTGACATCCGACAGCGGTACCAAATCGGGCCGGGATTCCCGGTCCGCACTCCGTTTGAAATAACGGGCCGCCTCCAGTTTATTTACGATTTCAAACGTCCGTTTCAACCTGCCCTGCCTGTCTCTGCCTTCGTAAATCGCCATGCAGTAATTCCCGTCGTTGAGACATGGTAATATCGCTTATACTCCTTAACGGATACATCGCATGAGGCTTTAGGAGAATCGGATTTTTCACACCGGTCAATATCCGCACCTTCCGAATCGGTATCCGTTTTTCCTCGTTCATCCAGACGGTGTGTTTCGTCGGGTCTGTCGCCTCTTTGAAACCGTATCCTCGACAGCCTCCCTGACTTCTGTCTGACCGCCTCATCCACGATTTTTTCCACATCCGCAGGCAGCAGTTGGTCGAGCGACTTGCGCACGACATACCGAATCTCGCCGTCTCGTTCGATGGCTCCATAAAATGTCTGTTGATGGAGAGCACCCCGGGCAGTATCGCCCTGCATGTATTTGACCTCTCCCCTGTCGTTCCGCTGCACCTTTCCCCGCACACGCAGCCGTTTCCGACTCTGCTTGGGCATGTTGTCGGGTGTGTGATGCGAAATGAGCAGCTCATCGGCCGTCGCCCGGACATCCTCGGTGAAGGTCGGCCACGGCTTGCCGCAACGGGGTTTATCCGCTTCCCCCCGCCGATAGAGTTCATCCTGCCGAACGTACTGCGCCCACAGGGCGTACTCCCGGCTTCCGATGCAGGCGATGGTAATGGCATCTATACAGTGGTGGACATGATTCACGCGCTCTTTCGCCGCATACTCCTCCTGCAGCCCCCACATCCTGCGGAACGCAGCCGTCGTAGCACCCTTGACCGTATAAACCCGGTCGAAGACTGTCTGCAAATAGAGCCGCGCATACCGGCCGATGATGCCAACATCCACACCCTGCCGATTGCTGAATCCTTCGGGCACCTCCGTCATGGTAAAGGCCTCGCACTTCCTGCGCCAGTAATCGAGGTGCATCCTCCAGTAGTGCCGGTCCTGAATGGCGAAATCCTTCGCCGATTTGGTCGTCGCACTCTTTGCGCGACGGTCCGCCCCCCAGACCCGATGCTCCAACCCCTCGATGCGCTCGAACCATCCGCACGACTCGACACAGGCCAATATCGCGGTATGGTTGGCCAGCTCCGACGGCAGTTTGTCGCGTTTTATATCCCGGTTGAATTCCTCTTCGCACAGCGTCTTGTTGTACTGCGCATCCTCTCCCCCACGCGAACGGGGGACGGTATGCTCGATGTCGTACCGCCGGCCGTCGCCGAGAAACTCGGAAATCCCGATTGTCTTCCCCGTATAAAGGGAACAATGCCCCTGTTCCACCCACAGACGGTATTTGAGAATATCCTCTTCGGAGGGCTCTATGGAATGTCCCGTCGCTTCGACATACTGTTGGCGAATCTCTTCGGCATATTTGCGGTTCTCAGCCTCCCGCTCCCGCTGGTAACGTTCGATGGCCTTCCGTTTGTTGGCGTCGTTCAGCTCGCGGGCGAGCTCGATATTGATTTTCGTGCCACGGTCAATCTTTCCTTCGCGCAGGAGTTCGTTCAGCAGTACGCGGAGGCGGAACAGAGCTCGCATGGCCATCGGATTCCGGACAGCCGGGATGCGCGGCGAACCCAGCTGCAGGAGACCCTGTCCGTTGGGAGACGCCGACGGATACGCCTCAATCATCGAAGGATGGTAAAGGCGCTCCAGCCGCTTCTCCTCTACGCCCCAATAACGCCGCAGATAATCGCGAATACGTTCCTCCTTCCGTGTTTTCTCTCCGTCGCCCAAATCATCCATCTGGGCGGAAATCCCTTGCTCCACTTCGCGGCGCCTGGCCGGGTCGGCATACACCTCCGCCGGAAGCACCTTTCCGAGGTTGGCAAAGAATACCGCCTCGTCGTAGCGGTATCCGCGCCGCAGGTAGGGAAGTATCTTGTTGATAACGTTCAGGCTCAGCGACGCATACCCCTGCGGCAGACGGAAGGCCGCCAGGGTTTTCGCATCGTCGGCCGAAAGCTGCAGTTTCTCCTGCAACCAGGCCTGCAACCGCTCCTCGTCCTCAAAGGCGAAGAGGACATGCCATACGTCGTTGAGTATCTGCTCCTCGTTTTTCCCGGCACCGAGCGTATACAGCTGCAAATCTCACGCTGCCAATCATCTCCGAAAACCGAAGCGAAAAGGGCCGATACGGGAGACCCCGTCACCGTCGATTTGCCGGCACAATTGAAGCGGTACGGCGCCTGCAGCAACTCGCCCCGGCAGGCATAGTTCCCTTTGCCCGCTATCTTTTTGGCAATGTCTTCGAAATCGAAATGCGGTTTGCTCTTGCGCAGGAACAGCGGACGGACAATCTCCACCTCCTCCGGCGAAAGGGGCCGCGGCTCCGCATCGCCGGGACCCGTAACCCGAACGTTGTTGATGAACTGGAGCATCCGGAACTCCTCGAAGCGCGGATGGGACACCGGACAGCGGCTCTTGTCCTTTTCGAAAGTACACTTGCCTACCAAGCCCTTTTGCGACTTGAGGGGACGCTGGTAGAAAATGGCGCGCTCCAGCGCCTGCTGCAACTCCTCCCCGAGCCGCTGTTTCCGGCAAATGGCACGAAACTCGGCCAGATAGTGCTCGTTCCGGGCTGTATAGTGTTTGCGAATCTTCTCTTTCCGCTGGTAAAGCCGGTAAAAATATTCGCCCAGATATTCGCACCCCGCAGCGGCCATGTCGGCAGAGAGGGTTTTAATCTCCTGCTTCACCTTACCCTCCTCGGCCTCGTTTCCCGCATCCTTGCGATTGCTCAGAAATCCGCGGCGCTGACACAGATGATACAGCGCCCTGCCCAGCACGTAACGTTCTTCGCGGCAGGCCAAATCGAGTTCTTCGGTCAGACACCGGAAGCGGTCGCGGTACGGGTTCCTGTCCGCATTGTCGTCGGTACGCTGCCAACGGATGAACGCATCGTCCAACGGATAAATCCCCTTCCCCTGCCAGGCGTTCAACTGCTCCTCCGACAATGCGGGACACAGGTCGTGCCGTACCAACACCCGCAACAGGGCTATCTTGCGCAAACGGCGACGGAAATAGTGCCGCCGTAGGGCACGGGCATCGGTCCTGTCCTGCACGGCCGGTTTCTCCTGATTCTTCTCACGTGCTACCCCCTCCTGAAAGATATCCACCCCTCGGTCGAGCAGCGTACATCCTTCGTCGTCCACCTCCACGATAGCCCATCCGAGGGAATTGGTTCCTACATCTATACCCAATCTTTTCTCCATAAATTGGCGGTTTTTCGTAAAAATAAGGAAAATTTTTGGATTTGTGCACTTATTTTTCCTATATTTGCAATGTAAGAACTTCTACATCTTACCACAATAAGGCCATGGGCCGCAGGTTTTAATACCTATGTCTCCGCGTACTCCGTGGAGACTTTTTTTACGGTCTCCGGAAAACATCTGCCGGAACCGCCCATAATGGAGACACATGATGGAACAGGCAAAGACAACGGAGAGATGTGCCGACAGGCTGAGGCGCAACGGTTTTGAGGTGGCGACAGCAGCCGACGCACACGAGGCCGGCGAATACATCCGCAGCCGCATCGCCGAACTCGCGCCGGCGAGTATCTCCTTCGGCGACTCGATGACGCTCTACGCGACGGGGACGGTGGAGTGGCTGCGGACGCAGCGCACCTATCCGTTCATCGACACTTTCGAACAGGGCGTTCCTTTCAGGGAACTGATAGAAAGACGCCGGCAGGCGCTGTTATGCGACCTGTTCCTGACCGGCGCGAATGCCGTCACCCTCGACGGGGAGCTGCATTGGCTGGACATGATAGCAACCGCATCGCTCCGATAGCCTTCGGACCGCGGCACGTCATCCTGACCGTCGGTCGGAACAAAATCGTGGAGGACGGCGATGCCGCCTTCAGGCGTATCCGTGAAACGGCCGCCCCGCGCAATGCGGCCCGTCATGAGGATTTCGACACGCCGTGCGTGAAAACGGGCCGGTGCTTGGATTGTGCATCGCCCCGACGGATATGCAACGAACGGCTCATTCTGCACAAATGCCATCCGAAAGGGAGGATTACGGTGGTCTTGATTGACGAAGACCTCGGGCTGTAATATTCCTGCACGGAACGCAATCCCCGCATGCATTGCCGGCACACCGGAAGCTCCGCCGCGGAACGGGAAAAGGGCGGACCGCCGCAGCAGCCCGCCCACCGACAAATTGACCAACCTGCCGACGTTTTAGTAAACCGTATTCTGGGGGTCGAAATTGCACCAGCCGCTCGTCCAGTTGGCGGCAGCGGTCTCATTCGGACCGAAAGCACCGATATAGTCCACTTTATCGAAGCCCGAAGCCACCTTCTCCTCCGTCCATGCAGCACCCGAAGCAAGCGGACTGTCGCTGCCGGGGAAGACCACCGGAGCGGAAAGGCTAAGCGGATTGCCGCTGAGGCCGAGGTCGGAGAGGGCTGCGAACACCCTGTTTCCACCCTCCGCACGGTTGAAATAACCGTCGGCGAAACTACCCGCATCCTCATCGTCGAACTGGGAACCATCCTTCCAATACTGTGCATCCTGGTAATTCTTCACCATGCCGGCCATCACGCAGTTGGTTACGTTGAGTTTGCCCTGCTCAGCCCAATCCTGTGTGGTAGACCCTTTGTCGTTCTCGATAATCAGCCCTACCGGGAAAGCCGCTATGAGGGAGTTATAGATACTGAGCTGGGTATTGCGGCGCAGATGAAGCGCGGCTGGAATCTCGCATCGACCGGGCTACCCTCGGCGCCGGCCTGTTCGGTATAGGATGCGGGATTGGACACCGGCCCGAAAAGCTGACGTTGGCGAACACGCATGAGGTGTAGGGTTCGGTAGCCGCACCGTCGCCGTTGTTGTCCGATTCGAAACCGTTGGAAGCCGACTTGTCCCCTATCCTCGGATTGCGCACGCCCATGGCGAACTGTACCTTGCCGCTGAAGCCGTTGTCGGTATCGAAATCATCGTCCCAACCCGAATAGGCGACGAGATATTTCGCATTCGCCGTACCGCCGAACCACTCATAGGAGTCGTCCCCCGAGTAGGATACCTGCAGGTGGTCGATTTTGGTACCGCTCCCGACCGAACCGAAGGTAATTCCGTTAATTTCATTGTCCGTAGAGTATTCGATGCCGGGGAATTCCACACGTACATAGCTCAGCACGCCGGAATTGTCCGCCGGGTCATTACCGCCGTGTTTGGAACGCACGCCGCCCTCGATGGTCTGTTCGCCGAGGTTGTTGGGCGCCTTGCCGAGCAGGATGATACCGCCCCAGTCACCAGGCTTGCGGCTGCCGGGAGCCTGGGCAGAAGTGAGAAGACAATCGGGCGCTCCGGGCGTACCCTGTGCCATGATTTTACCGCCCCGTTCGATAATGAGCGTACCTGCGTAGCCTTGTCGCCCTTTATCACCACACCGGCTCGATGGTCAGCGTCACACCGTCGCACATAAACGAACCCTTTGAGCGTATAGACGTTCGGATAGGTCAGCGTCATGTCGGAAGCGATTTCGAAATTATCCTTCGAACCGTCGCCCAGTTCGAACGTTTCGCCCTGCGGAGGATTCTCGCCGCCGTTGTCCGTATTCTTGTCGCAACTTACGGTAGCAAAGGCCGAGAGGAGCATACATGCCACGGCGGCCATCTTGATGTTCTTTTTCATCTTTTTCTGTTCGATTAAAAAATTGGTGTTTTCTCTATTGTCTGTCCTGTCGAATATCGTTCACAGCTTTACCGAGACAGTCAGCGATACGCTCTGACCGGGATTGTAGCGCCGGGTGACCTGTTCCCGCCGGTACATCTGTCCGTCCTTCTCGAACTTCGGGAACTGCTTGTACACCACGTCCTCCGAGAGAAGGTCCTTCACCGAACAGCTCAGCGTCACCCGTCGCCCTATCCTTTTCGATACGGAGAAATCGAGCACGTTACGCGGCATTTCGTACGAATCGGGAATCAGCGTATTGGGGTCGGGATTGACGCTGTTGGACTTGCCCAGCCCCACTATCCGCTTGCCAATCCGGTTGTAGAGCAGCGCCACGTCGAGTCCGAGTCGTTCGGAACTGTAATAGAGTCCCGCGTTTATCACGTAGGGCGACTGTCCCTGCATGGGCCGGTCGGGTTCGGACACCACCTCGCCGGGCACAAAGGTCACGTTGCTGTATATCCACGCCGCATTGAGCACCAGCGAAAGGTTCGGCATACCGATAAAGCCGAGGTTTTTCCTCACATCGAGCTCCACACCCCAGCTTTGGGCCCGGTCGGCATTCTCATACATATAGCGGAGCGAACCGCCCATGTCGATATAGGTCCACTCTATCGGATTGCGGAAATGTTTGTAGAAGGCACCGAGCTCACCGTCTCGCCCGGTGCGGGATAGAATTCATAACGCAGGTCCACGTTGTCGATGACGGCCGTCCTGAGGTTCTCGTTACCGGCTATCTCGCTGAAGAGGTCGAAATCGTAATAGACCGTAGGGGAAAGCTCACGCAGCTCCGGACGGTTGAGCGAACGCCCGTAAGCCGCCCGCAACTGATGCCGGTCATCTATCCGGTAAGTGACATTGACCGAAGGCAGCAGATTGAGGTCGTGGTGCGTCTTGGTGGTCATCAGGATAAGTTCGGGTGCATCCGAACGGTCTCGCGTCAGCTTCGTGGTGTAGCTTTCGAGACGTGCCCCGGCATAGATATCGAATTTTCCGAGCGGAATGTCGAGCGCCGCATAAGCCGCTCCGTAATAGATGTCGGCGGTGTAGGCATTGGTCTTGCGGGTTATCTCGTCGATATAGACCTTGTCCGCTCCCAGCCATTCGGGCGACAGCATCTCCTGGAAAGGCAGCTTGAGATAATATTGCCGCTCTTCGGCGGAAAGGTTGTCGTAACGGTAGATGAACTCGCGCTGGTCGTAGCTGCGGTAACGGTACTCGCCGTAGATGCCGGCCTTCAACGTGGGTCGGATACCCCCCCAGGCCAACTGCTGCACATAGTTGCCGGAAGCCGAAGCGATGTGGTCGCCGAGGGTCTGGAAGTAGCGTTTGATGTTGTCGTTGCCCGTCACCACATCCGCCAGGTCATCCGTACTTCCGATACCGGCCATATTGGAGACGATGCGGCGGTCGGGTTCGTTCCGGTCGGCATAGGAGTAACCGGCATCCCACGTCACCGTCGCATCGGTACCGGCCAGGTGGTGCGTGCCGGAGAACTGCCCCGTATAGGTCAGGCGCGAAGAGTACTGCATCTCGGTCTGTTCGAGATAGTACATGCTGCTCATGTCCTTGATGCCCCGGCGTTCGGTCAGACGGTTACGCCCCAATATATTGAGCAGGTTCTTGAACTCGATACGGTTAGAGGCGTCGAGGATGAACGCCCAGTTGTGCATCGCTCCGAGCCGGACATCGTTCGAATATTGGTTGTCATAATAATCGTCGAGATAGATGGGCGTGTCGGCGGCCGCGGAGTAGATGCCGTACCGGGCGTTCTTGATACCTTCGACTCCTTTAAACGTATTGCTGTATGTGACGGCGGTGATGTTGCCCACGGTACGGCCGCGCTTCGTATCCCAGCGGCGGGCCATCGAGAAGGAGAGCCGCTGGTCGGGCATGGGGATAAAACTCCGGATGCGCCAGTCGTTGTTGAACCCTTCTCTCGTCAGCCTCGTTATCTCGTCGGGCGAAGTGACGAGGTCCATGTGCGCCGGAAACGAGCGGCCGAGCGGCCTCTTGCCGAGGTCGAAACCGAGGAAATCCGTACAGCTTCCGGGGTTCATGCGGAACTGCCTGAATTGCGTCCTGACATTGAACCCGGTCGAATAACCGACTTCGATGCTGTTTTCTTCGGGGATACCTTTGGTCACTATCTTGACGAAACCGCCGGAGAAGTCGCCCGGTATCTCCGGCGAGGGGGATTTATAGACCAGCAGGTTGTCAATCTGACTGCTGGGAATCATGTCGAAGGAGAAGGCACGGCTGTCTGTCTCGGTACTCGGGACGGCCAGTCCGTTTATCCATGCGTTGTTGTAGCGCTGCGACAGGCCGCGCACGATGATGAAACGGTCGTCTATGATGGTGATGCCGGGGACGCGACGGACGACTTCCGAAGCGTTCCGGTCGGGGCTTTTCGATATCTGGGCCGCCGAAACACCGCTCGTGACCTGCGGAACGGCCTTTATCGTTCCGAGCATGGCTATCTCGGTGTCGCTCCGCATACGGGCCTTCACGACCACCTCTTCGACCTCTTCCGAATCGCTTTCGAGGCAGACATCCACCCCCTCCACATCGGCGGCCACCCTGCACGACACCTCGATGCTCTTGTAGGAGATGAAACTGACGGCGAACGTATAATCCCCGCGGCAAGGTTGTCGAGGCGCCAACGGCCCTCCATATCGGTTTCGGTTCCTTGTAGGTATCCTTGACCATGACTACGGCGCCTGTCACCGGTTCGCCCGTGGCGGCATCGGTCACCCTGCCCGACACGGAGTAAAGCGGCTGCGCCGCCTCCGCCGCAAGGAAGGGGCACAGCGCAAGAAAAAACGACAGAATTCTCGGTGTGTACAATCTCATATCTTTATCCCGAACAATTATTTGACGCCGCAAAACTACCCGGAGCCCGTTACGAAAGCGTTACGGCCGCTTTACAAAAAATAGAAATGTCCACAGGGAATGAAGCCGACGGAAAAAAGTGCAGCAATCCGCCGCGCGTTCGCTATCTTTGCAGGCACCGAGATGCCCTGTACCCGCTACATAACCGCCAGCCTGCCCGCCGGAGATTACCTCCGCAGCTACTGCGACGCACGCCGCATCGAGGAATATTGCCGGGCATGCGGTAATTACGGCCGGATATGGGGTTGTCCGCCTTTCGATACCGACCGCTGGAACGGCTTGCCGGCTACGGCCACATCCGCATCATCGGGGCGGTCGTAACATTGGACGCCAAGGAACGGCACCGGCCGGCCGACGTATCCGAAGCGGCCGCAGCCGCCTATGCCATCG
>ENA-OUNI01001118-OUNI01001118.1-human-gut-metagenome-genome-assembly--contig:-NODE-1118-length-10969-cov-1.280022_pt1 | contig 10969 bp, 14 predicted proteins | sample MGYA00242499_ERZ504580 | MGnify/ENA primary metagenome ERZ504580 (study PRJEB26092, sample SAMD00036315) | human gut metagenome | host: Homo sapiens | study: EMG produced TPA metagenomics assembly of... | reverse complement strand
TGCGGACGGCCGCGCGCGGTTTTACGCTGCCGCCGGAATTGCCGTTGTTCTGTCTGCTGAGCCTGCATGCAAACCGGGAGAAGCGCCGGCCTCTGCTCAAAACGCTGGCGCTGCTGTGCGTATTTTATATCGGACTGACGTTCTGCTCCGAGGCGGTTTTGGGTATGAAAGCGCAGCTGCAGCAGCAGACCATCCATACGCTTTCACGTCTGGGCAGCATTTCTGTATTCCGCCGTCTGGATGCTCTGCACATTGCTGCGTGGATGCTGGCGGAGCTGTGTAAGGTAGCAGCGCTCGCCTACGGCGTGCAGAGCGCCCTTACACCGCTGCTGCCCCATAGCCAGCGCGGAGGCAAAACCTGCGGATATGCTGTGGGATTGCTTGCCGTGCTGCTGGCCGTATGTGCGGGCGCGCCGCCTGAGACGCTGCGCGCGGTACTCACGCAGGTACGGCCGTGCTGCTGGCATGTACGGTGGTGTACGGCTGTGTAATGGAGGGCTTCTATGCAAAAAAACGCGTATAAAATAATTGCGTTGACACTGCTTTTGATGCTGCTGTGCGGCTGTAAGCAAAGCCGCAGTCTGGGGGAACGCGCCATTGTGAAGATGGTGTACCTGGACGAGTCCGGCGGGCAGGTGCAGGCTGGACTGGTGGTGTTCACCTGTGCGCCGAATTCTGATACGGCCTCGGTGGAAGGGCAGGCTAAAATTTATACGGCGCAGGGAAAGAGCATTGAAGAAGCTCTGTACAAGGCGGAACAGCAGCAAAACAAAAAACCGTTTTATGCCCAGAATGAGATTTTGCTTTTGGGGCCCGGCGCCGCGCGCAATGTAACGCCGTACCTTTCTTATTTTGCAGACGAAAACGCCGCGCGTCCAAATCTTGCTGCGTTTTTAACGCCGCTGACGGCGGAAGAGCTGTCTGAATGCGAGGACGTGATCAGCGATGTAGTGAGAGAAGGCGAACGGCTGATCGGAATGGGAGCCGATGAGCAGGATCGTACGCAAAGCATTTTTGAGATCAATCTTTCGGGAACAGGCGGTCTGGACGGATATCTTCCCGTGTTTTCATTTTCCAAAGAAGAGAAGGAGTTTCGCGGGGTCCGGCAAATGGTGCTGTTTCGCAGCGGCGCACCCTATGCTGTTTTGGAGGACGCTGCAATGCAGATGTTTCTTCTGCTGAATGGGAAGGCACGGCAGCTTACAGTGAACACACAGATCGAGGGACGGGTCGTATCATTCCGGACACAGCAGCTGCAGCTTACGCATACAGCTTCCACTGCAGGCGGCGCACCGCATCTTGAAGTGTGTCTGACCGGAAAGCTGGACGATGTAACGGTAGAACGGAGCCCCCCGTGCTGGAACGAAGAAAGGAGGAAATGGAACGCGGGAGATCAACGCTTACCTGAACCGGGAAGCGAGATGCTCAACCAAGCGACATTTGCCAGGGGAAACGATACGTTCCATTATGCATGGTGGCTGAAGCTGTATGATACCGCAGCTGCGAAGCGCTGCTTCGTGCGGGGACACTGTACGACATTGCAACGGTGGACTTTTCATCAGAGCTGAAGCCCGTGTAAAGGCCCTGCGCATGCGTCTGTGCTAAAAACAAAAAACCGCCCCGGAATACTCCGGGGCGGCCGCTTTTCTTTTAGGGGCCGGGAAAGGCTTAATCCCGCAGGATCTTATCTGCCACATACAGGCCGTGGGCGGCCGCCTGGCTGAGCGAGCGGGTAAAGCCGGTGCCGTCGCCCACAGCATAGATCTTTTCGCAGCCATCCAGTTCAAAATCAGTGCAGTCGGGACGGGCGGAATAGTATTTGCATTCCACACCGTAAAGCAGCGTGTCGTAATTCATCGTACCCGGCGCGATCTTGTCCAGCGCGGCCAGCGTTTCCACAATGTTGTCCAACTGACGTTTGGGCAGGCAAAGGCTCAGATCTCCGGCGACTGCATTCAGTGTAGGACGCACGGTGCTCTGGGCCAGCCTTTTTTCATCTGTGCGGCGTCCGGCCATCAGGTCGCCGAGGCGCTGCACCAGTACGCTGCCGCCGCTGATGAGGTTTGCAAGCCCTGCGACGCTGCGGGCATATTCGATAGGTTCCTTGAACGGCTCGGTAAACCGGATGGTAGAAAGCAGCGCGAAGTTGGAATTCTGGCTCTTTTTGGCTTCATCCACATAGGCGTGGCCATTGACCGTGAGAACTCCGGAGGTGTTTTCCATAACCACCTGCCCGCGCTCGTTGAAGCAGAACATGCGCGTGACGTCTCCGTACTGCTTGGAACGGTACCAGATTTTTGGCTCGTAGATCTTATGGGAAAAATCATCCATACCATGCTGGGAAGCTCGACGCGAACACCGATATCCACCTGGTTGTTTTTCAGCGGAATACCGTTTTGAGAACACCATTTGGCAAAAAAGCGGCTGCCCACACGGCCGACGGCAAAAATGATATGCTCCGCCGTGACGCTGTCCTGTACGCCTTTGCCTTCATAATGCACAGTATGAGCGGCTTTGTCCACATCGGTCACGTCGGTATCCGTCAGAATGGTTACATGTTCCTTCAGAAAAGCCGCCATTTTTCGCATGGTTTCGAAATTGGCGTCCGTTCCCAGATGCTTGAGCTGGGCCTGCGCCATATGCAGGTCATACTCCAGGCATTTTTTCTTCAGCTCGTTGTTGGGCATGAAGCGCTCTGCAGGCGCGCCGAAGTGCTGCAAAATACCGTCTGCCTGCTCGATGTATCCAAAACCTGTTCGGGAGGCAGAAAATCCGGCAGCCAGCCGCCGTATTCTGTGGAAATGACGTATTTGCCGTCGGAAAAAGCACCTGCTCCGGCAAGGCCCTCCATAATGGCGCAGGAGGGGCATTTGATACAGGTAGGGGCTTTTCCGGTGACGATGGGGCATGCCCGCTTTTCGATGTCGTGTCCTTTCTCGAACAGAACGACCTTTGCCCCAGGCGCTTTTGTGGCAAGCTCGTAAGCGCTCATCAGTCCGCCGATGCCGCCTCCGATGATCGCAACGTCATAATGCTGCATGATTATCTGACTCCTTTGCTTTTTGCTTTTGCTTTTATCTTCATCTTGGCCTTATATTCGGCCATTGCGCGCTCATATACGTTTGAGCACCGCACGGATGAACTCTTTTTCGCCGTAGCGCTGTGTAAACGCTGTTACCTTTTGGCGGCGCAGTGCGCGCTGCTCAGGCGTAAGAGCGGCTTCCTCGCGCAGCAGCGCAGCCATTTCCTCCGCCGTGTTAAAGACGTTGCCGTTTTCGCCGGGGGTGATCTGGTTTTTGTTGTAGATGTCCAGCCGCTGGATCACGTACAGTCCACTGGCCATAGCCTCCAGCATGGAAATGGAATTCATTTCGGACAATGAAGCGGTGGTGAAAAGGTCGCATGCATGGTAATAGGGCGGCAGGAACTGGTGCTCAATGCGGCCAAGCAAACGAACCTGAGCACCTACGCCCAGACGGGCGATCTGCCGTTCCAGATTTTCCTTCTCCGGGCCGTCTCCTATGATGAACAGCTTGTAAGCGTCGTCCCCGCGGAAATGCGCGGCAAAAAACTCCACCAGCACGTCGATGCTTTTTTCCTTGCCCAGACGGCCCACAAAACACATGGCCGTATCCCCGTCACGGATGCCCAGCTTTGCCCGGATGGCGGCAACGTCGTCGCGCGAGACGTTTTCGGGCATAAAGTCGGAAAGATCCACTGTATTTGGGATAATATTGATGTGCCGCTCTACGCCGCACCGGCGCAGGAACTCCACTACCTTCAGAGACGGGCCGATGATCTCAGTGGCCTTGTTGGCCACTGTGCGGAAATAAACATGAGCGGCCGGCTTGACCATGTTCTGGAACCGTTCCGGCGCGACATAGAACATGTAATCGTCATACATCGTGTGCAGTGTGTAGACGATGGGCTTTTTCAGCTTGCGCGCGGCAAACTGCGCAAAGATACCCATGCTGAACTCGGTGTGGATATGAATGATGTCCGGGTCAAAATCCTGAATGATGCGCAGGCGCTGGATGTTGACAGGGTTGGACAGTCCATACCCGTAAATGCGTTTGAGGGGGATGGCGGGGCAGTACAAAACACCATCCTTAACATAATGGCATACGGCCTTGGGGCTGGTGGTGACGATGAGCACCTCATGCCCTGCGTGCTCCAGGCTCTCCTTCAACGTCTTGATATGCGTCACGACGCCGCTGATGAAGGGGAAGTAGGTCTCTGTAAAAATAGCTACCTTCATAAATGATTACTCCTTTTGGGTGTGCTGTTCCCATACAATTATCAGTATAACAAAAAATCGTTCGGAAAGAAAGCGTATGGCTGTACAAAAACAAAATTGATATCTCTCTTCCAATCATATATAATAGAATTATCAATGGAATCCTATAGGATAAAGGAGGACGTTCCTATGCCGCAGTTCAGTGTTTCTTTGGACAAGGTCGTGGAAAAGCTGCGCCTGGAAGTGGTCTACACTCCCACGGAGCTGAAAAATATCCCTATCTATACGGCGGATGTGAACCGCCCGGGCCTGCTGCTGACAGGCTATGACGAATACTTTGACCCCACCCGCATCCAGATATTCGGCAACGCGAAGTGGGTTATCTTACCACGCTGCCGGAAAGCGAACGCCGCAGCCATATCCACACGCTGTTCGCGGCAAAGCCGCCTGCGCTTATCGTAACGCGCAACCTTCCGTGTTCGACGAGGTGCTGGAGTTCGCTTCCCAGTATGAAGTACCCGTGCTGCGATCCACAGAAAATACATCCAGTCTGATGAGCGCGCTGATTTCGAACCTGAGCGTCGAGGTGGCGCCGCGCATCACGCGGCACGGCGTATTTGTAGAGATTTACGGCGAGGGCATTCTCATCCTGGGCGAGAGCGGCGTCGGCAAGAGCGAAACAGCCGTGGAGCTCGTGAAGCGCGGGCACCGGCTGATCGCGGACGACGCGGTGGAGTTGCGCCGTGTGTCTGACCGCACGATCTTGGGTACAGCGCCGGAAACATCCGCCATTTTATCGAGCTGCGCGGCGTGGGCATCATCAATGTGGCGCGCGTTTTCGGCAGCGGCGCGGTAAAGATGAGCGAAAAAGTGGATCTTGTGGTGGAGCTGGAGCCGTGGGACAAGACCAAGAATTACAGCCGCACAGGCCTTGAGACAGATACGACGGATATTATGGGCATCCAACTGCCCTGCACGGTGATACCCGTAATGCCCGGCCGCAATCTGGCCGTGATCCTGGAGGCGGCGGCCATCAACAACCGCCAGAAAAAATGGGCTACAATGCGGCGCGCGAGCTGCTTGCCCGCCTGGGGCTGGACGAGGATGATCCGTCCCTGCGCTGAGCTGCTTACATGAATTTAACGAGAAAGAGAAACAAATTCCTTCATGAATATCATTGCAGACCTTCATATGCATACAATGGTATCGAACCATGCGTTCAATACCGTCACGGAGATGGCGCGGCGCGCCTGTGAGCTTGGGATGTTTGCCGCGGCGCTCACCGACCACGGCCCGTCTATGCCGGACGCGCCGCACCCTTGGTATTTTTACAATCTGACAACGCTTCCCAGCCGCATCGAGGGCATCTGGCTGCTCAAGGGCGTGGAAGCGAATGTGCGCGGCACAGACGGCAGTCTTGACATCGAGCCGCAGGAATTTGAGCGGATGCAGCTCGACTGGGTGATCGCGTCTATCCATAGCGATACATTATGCCCTTCGCTTTCTGAGGACGAAGCCACGCAGCTGTGGCTGAACGTTGCGCAAAGCCCTTATGTGGATTGCATCGGCCATTCGGAAAGCCGCAGGCACCGCTATGATTACGACGCCGTGACAAAGGCTTTTGCCCGCTGCCGCAAGGTGGTCGAGATCAACGCGAATTCCGCTGTTGTCCGTCCGGGCAACGAGGAAAACATGCGTGAGCTTGCGCTTGCCTGCAAACGCAACGGCACAAAGATCGCCGTGAATTCCGACGCGCATTCCATTTATCATTTGGGCCAGTTCGATACGGTGCTGCCCATGCTGCGCGAGATCCATTTTCCGGAGGAGCTTGTGGTGAACGCAAGCCGGGAAAACCTGATCACTGTGCTGAAAGAACATCAAAAGCCGGTCGCAGACCTGCTGGAAGGAAGTAAAGAAGAATGAAAACATATACCATCGGTGTCGACTTGGGCGGCACAAATATCAAGGCGGGCCTTGTAGATGAAGCACATCATATCGTGGACAGCGTTTCCTGCAAGACAAATCTGCCGCGGCCTGAGCATGAGGTGGAAGCGGAGATCGCCGCGTTGTGCAGCCAGCTCGCACAGCGGGCAGGACTGGACATGGCCGCGCAGATCGAATCCGTGGGCATCGGCACGCCGGGCAGTGTGAACCCGCATACAGCGTCGTGGAGTTCAACGCCAACTTCGGCTACCGTAACTGGCTGCTGGTATCGGCAATGGAAAAGCTGCTGCCGTGCCGCGTGTACATTGAGAACGATGCAAATGCCGCAGCCTACGGCGAATACATCGCAGGTGCGGCGCAGGGAGCAAAGTACGCCATTGCCGTTACGCTGGGCACGGGCATCGGCGGCGGCATCATCATCGACGGAAAGATATTTTCCGGCTTCAACTCCGCGGGCGCGGAGATCGGGCATACGGTTATCGTCAAGGGCGGGCGCCCCTGTATGTGCGGGCGGCGCGGCTGCTGGGAAAAATATGCTTCCGCCCGTGCGCTGGCTGAGGATACACTGGCCGCGATGGAACAGCATAAGGATAACATCATGTGGAGCTATGTGCACGGCGACCCTGCGCGCGTGAATGCCAAGACGGCTTTTGACGCGATGCGTGCGGGCGATGCACTGGGCACGCAGGTGGTGCAGAACTTTGTGGAATACGTTGCCTGCGGCCTGACGAACCTGATCAATATCTTTCAGCCGGAGATCATCTGCATCGGCGGCGGCGTATCCAAGGAAGGCGATACGCTTCTTGCGCCCGTGCAGGCGGTAGTGGACCAGGAAGATTACGCCCGAGAGGGCATGCGGCGTACGAAAATCGTCACTGCAAAGCTGCGCAATGACGCGGGCATTATCGGTGCGGCCGGGCTTGCCACGCAGCATCAATGATTTTGGAGGAATTCCCCATGGAGACTGACGAGACTCGCTGCGGCTTCCGCTAGGCCATCCATCCCCATGCGCTGCCCGCGAACCGCTTTCGCGCCATACCAGCTTCCAGATCGGAGGCCCGGCGGCTTTGTTCTGTGAGCCGCAGAATAAGCGGCAGCTCGCGCGGGCATTGCCGTCTGCCGCCAGGCGGCGTGCGGTATTATTTGTTGGGCAAGGGCACGAACATCCTGTTCGCGGACGAGGGGTTCGACGGCGTGGTCATCCACATCGGCGAGGTGCTGGGGAACATCGAATGCAACGGGCTCTCTGTGACGGCGCAGGCGGGGGCCGCTCTCTCAAAGGTGTGCATCGCGGCCGCAAACGAAGGGTTGTCCGGCCTGGAATTCGCCTACGGCATCCCAGGGTGTGTGGGCGGCGCCGTATATATGAACGCGGGCGCTTACGGCGGCGAGATAAAGGATGTGCTTGCCTGCGCAACGTTTCTGGATGAAACCGGCGCGGAGCGGACACTTCAGGCCGGCGAGCTGCAGCTTGGATACCGCACATCTGTTTTTGAGCGCGAGCCGTGGTGCATCCTGTCCGCGACGTTTACGCTGCGGGAAGACGACACAGGCCCCATCCGGGAGCGGATGCAGATTACGCCCGCCGCCGCATGGAGAAACAGCCGCTGGATATGCCCAGTGCGGGCAGCACGTTCAAGCGCCCGGAGCGCATATGCCGGAGCGCTCATTGACCAGTGCGGGCTGCGGGGATACGCCATCGGCGGCGCGCAGGTGAGCCAAAAGCACTGCGGTTTTATTGTGAACACGGGCAACGCCACCTGCGCGGATGTACTGTGCCTTGCGGATACAGTGTGCAAGATCGTGACAGACGAAACGGGCTTCCGGCTGGAAAAGGAAGTCAGAGTCGTAAAATAAAAATGGGGTAAAGGGACGTATGAACCTATTGATTGTGACCGGGCTTTCGGGCGCGGGCAAATCGCTGGCAATGCACGCGCTGGAGGACATCGGCTTTTTCTGCATCGATAACATTCCGGCGAATCTTCTGGCGAAGCTGATGGAATTTGCCCAGCAGAGTGAAAATACGCTGGAGCGCGTGGCTGTTGTGTTGGACATCCGGGGCGGAAAATCCTCCGAGGATATTCTAAATGCGCTTGGCCAGCTGAAAGCCGGGCGGGTGAACTATAAAATATTGTTTTTGGACGCGCGCAACGATGTGCTGGAGCGGCGGTACAAGGAAACGCGCCGTCGCCATCCCATCAGCATCGCGTCTCAGGTATCCACGGATGAAGCCATTCTGCAGGAACGGGAGATTCTGGCGCCGTTGTATGAAATGGCGGATTATAAAATCGACACCTCGCTGTTTTCCACGGCTCAGCTCAAGGACCGCGTGGTCTCTCTGTTTGTGAACCGGTCCTCGGACGCGATGGCGCTCACGGTGACGTCCTTCGGCTTCAAATACGGCCAGCCCAAAGAGGCGGATATCGTATTTGACGTCCGCTGCCTGCCCAACCCGTTTTATATCCCTGAGCTGAAAAACAAAACCGGCCTGGACAAAGAGGTTGTGGAATATATCATGCAGTTTGAGGAGGCGCACGGCCTGCTGCAGCGCATGGAGGACCTTGTAGGATACGCACTGCCGCTCTATGTGAAAGAGGCAAAAGCCAGCTTACCATCGCTGTGGGGTGCACGGGCGGCAAGCACCGTTCCATCGCCTTTGCGGAGATGCTGGCCGCGTTTGTCAAGAAGTTGGGGTACCATCCGGTCGTGGGAACACCGGGATGTCCCAGCGCACCCATACCATAACCCGGCGCAGCCGGGCAAGGGAGGACGCGTCGTGTAGCTTTCCCAGGACGTAAAAAAAGAGATCATTGCGCGCGAAGCGGGCGGCAGCTGCTGCGCCGTTGCAGCTGCCTATGGCTTTGCGTGCTTCGGCAAATATTTTGACACCCGTGGCGTTGTTCTGCACACGGAACAGATCGCCGTAGCGCAGTACGCGAAAAAAATGTTTGCCCGCGCGGGCGTGGCGGGAAAGATTTATGTTAAGGGGAGCGAGGAAAGCCGCGTTTATGAATTCGCGGTGAAAGAGCCGGGCGAGGTGCGGCGGATGCTGGCCCTGTTCGGACATACAGGCGAAGAGCCGAGCTGCGCATCAACAGCAGAAACTTTACCTGTGAACACTGCGTGAGTGCGTTTGTTGCCGCGGCCTTTTTGTGCTGCGGCACCATTACAAACCCGCAGAGGGAATATAACCTGGAATTTTTATCGGTGCGCTACAACCTGATCCTGGATTTCGAAGCACTGCTGATGGGCCATGGCTTCGCGCCTAAGCACACCCGGCGCAAAGGCTCCAATGTGCTTTATCTGAAAGCAAGCGAGCAGATCGAGGATCTGCTCACATTCATGGGAGCTTCTGGCGCGGCTCTGGAGATCATGAACCTGAAGGTGTACAAGGATTTTCGAAACAAAGCCAATCGTATTACCAATTGTGAAACGGCAAACATCGATAAAACCGTGTCTGCCAGCGGGCAGACGCTGGAGGCTATCGCTTATCTGAAAAAGCGCGGCGCGTTCGAAACGCTGCCCGCGCCGCTTCGGGAAGCCGCCGCCCTGCGGAGACAAACCCGGACCTTTCCCTCAAGGACGCTGGCCGGGCTGGTCCGCCCTCCGCTGAGCAAATCGGGCCTTTCGCACCGAATGAAAAAACTGGAGCAAACGGCGGAAAGCCTGAAAGAAAGGACAAGGAATGGCTGAAAAGGCAAGAAACTTTACACATCTGCATCTGCATACCGAATACAGTCTTTTGGACGGTGCATGCCGCATTGAGGGGCTGATGCAGCGCGTGAAAGCGCTGGGCCAGACCGCTGTTGCCATCACCGACCACGGCGTCATGTACGGCTGCGTGGATTTTTACAAAGCCGCCAAAAAGGTGGGGGTCAAACCCATCATCGGCTGTGAGGTGTATGTCGCCACACGCACACGGTTCGACAAGGTGAACCGCATCGACGGCTCCAACCATCTGGTGCTGCTGTGCAAAAACGAGACGGGCTATAAAAATCTTATCAAGATGGTGTCGGCGGGCTTTACGGAAGGCTTTTACAACAAGCCGCGTGTGGACCACGAGCTGCTGGAAGAGTACCATGAGGGCTGATATGTCTCTCCGCCTGCCTTGCGGGCGAAATCCCTCAGGCTTTATTGGCAGGGGATTATGAAAAAGCCAAGAATCTTGCGCGGTACTATGAAGATCTGTTCGGCAAAGGAAACTATTATATTGAGATACAGGACCATGGGCTGGACGAGCAGCGCACGGTGCTGCCCCTGCTTGTGCGGCTTTCCCGGGAAACAGGCATTCCTCTGGTCGCCACCAACGACGCCACTATCTTGAAAAAGAAGATTCCAGGATGCAGCACATTCTCATCTGCATCCAGACAAACAAGACGGTGAATGACGATGACGTACTGGAATTCGGCACGGATGAGTTCTACGTCAAAAGCAACGACGAGATGTACGAGCTGTTCAGCGCATGGCCCGAAGCCTGTGAAAACACGAACCGAATCGCAGAGATGTGCAGCTTTGATTTTGAATTCGGCGTGACAAAGCTGCCGTATTTTGTGGCGCCGGACGGCATGGACAACAAAGAGTATTTTGTAAAGCTGTGCCGGGACGGTCTGCTGCGGCGGTACGGTGCGGACGTGCCGGAGGATATACGCGCCCGGCTGGACTACGAGATATCCATTATTGACCGCATGGGGTATATCAACTATTATCTGATTGTGTTCGATTTCATCAACTATGCGAAAAGCCAGGGGATCCCCGTGGGCCCGGGACGCGGCTACCGGTGCGGGAAGC
>ENA-OUNI01001117-OUNI01001117.1-human-gut-metagenome-genome-assembly--contig:-NODE-1117-length-10975-cov-3.046552_pt1 | contig 10975 bp, 15 predicted proteins | sample MGYA00242499_ERZ504580 | MGnify/ENA primary metagenome ERZ504580 (study PRJEB26092, sample SAMD00036315) | human gut metagenome | host: Homo sapiens | study: EMG produced TPA metagenomics assembly of... | reverse complement strand
TTGAAATTCTCTGATACCTCTCCCCTACGGCTGAGCGTAGCGGCCACAATGAGCGCATTGACCAAGCTCAGTGGGCTACCAGCGAATCAACGAAAGAGGCCATATCGCTGCGCGCCACTAAAAGGTGCTTAGCAAACGAAGCGATCGGGGAATAGGCGCTATCCGTAATGGAAAGGATCGTTGCGCCCCGGTCGCTGATAAAGCGCAGGGCGTTGATCGTCTGCTTTGAATAGCGTGGGAAGCTGATGGCAATGCATACATCCCGCTCATCAATTCGAAACATCTGCTCAAAAATCTCGCTTGCGCTCGCCGTATCAACCAGCACAACATTATCATAAACCAAATTGAAGTAAAAAGCCATAAAGCTTGCAAGCGCGGCCGAGCTGCGCACGCCGAGAATATAGATTTTACGCGCAACATTGATCGCATCCACCGCCTGGCGGAAATCCGTGCGGGAGGTCTGCTCCAACGTTGCGCGTATCATTTCCACATCGCTTGTGAGCACCTTTTCGAGGATATCGTCCTCCCCCATACGGCTGCTGGTAACCTCCATGCGCTGCACGCTGGTCAGCTTGCTGCGGATCATCTCCTGCAATGCCTTCTGCAATTCTGGATATCCCTCAAACCCCAACTCCGTGGCAAAGCGCACCACCGTAGATTCACTCACGCCCACAGTATCGCCCAAGCGTGACGCAGTCATAAAGGCCGCTTTATCATAATGCTCCTGAATAAAAGACGCAATCCGTTTGTGCCCCTTGGAAAGTGTTGGATATAGGCGGTCTATTTTCGCCAGCAGAGATTTTGTCATAAAAATGCCCCCCTTTCCCAATTGCAAACCCATCTCAAATATTCACCGGCGGCGCTCCCCCTCCGGCATCAATCAGCCAAATCAACATACCTTTATCTTATTCCGTCATAGGCTGAAGTCAAGAACGAATGCATTTTTTTGCATGAAAACTTGCAAAACGAATAAAAAATAGCCGGTAGCTAACTACTTGCGTAAGCGATACGTATCTCTGTGATCTATGTGGTGATGGCGGGCTTTGTTTTGTTACTCGCTTCGCTTCGTAATAAAAAAGAAAGAGCTGTTTCCCACGCGCTCGGCAAAACGCAGCAAACAACTCTATCTGAAACCTTATTTAAAAAGCCTGTGAAACGATTTGCGCCAGCGGTGCAGGTACGCGCCGATGACTCTTGTTAAAGCAATATCATAAACGAAAAAAACCACATTTCCCATCCCCAACAGGATCGGCACGGCATACCGGCCAAACTCCTCCATCTCATCCAGAGGCATCCCGAACACAAAAATGATAACCAGATAGGCCAGCACCATTGCGGCATTAAAAATCAAAAATTTAACAATCCATTCGAACACACGCGGAAGCTTGCTTTCCAAAAATGATTTGATTACCGGATAATAGCCGAAAAAGGCGGCATACATCATGGCAGCCTCTTTATCCGCAACCACCAATAGAGAGAGGATGCTCACTGCCGCATAGACGCACAGTGCCCATTTGGAGCCGATCTCCATCACAATCAATATCAGCAGTGCGCCTGCCAATGCCGGCAGCGCAAAGGTTAAAAAGGGGATCACCCCCGTCAGAAACATCAGAACGACTGACAGCGCTGTGAGAATCCCCCAAAAGCAGTCTTTGAGCTTTGCTTCATCCCCGTCATAGAATCGACAACATCCTTTCGCGCGCCCGCGCTTGACTAGCCGGCCGCCACTCAGCAGCAGGGGGTTCCATCTGCGCCGCAGCAATCGCAAAGACAGTCCGCACACATGAGCCCTGTGCAGATGTCACATGCACTGCATCCGCCTGCATTGGTCCGCGGCGCGCGATAACCGCCTGTGCGGGGATTGCTCACCTGACGGAACGCCGCTGATATTCCGGGTTGTTCGGATCGAGCTGGCAGGCTGTGCGATAATGCTTGGTGGCTTCCTCCAGCCAGCCGCGCTTATACTGCACAGTGCCCTTCAAAAAATACCACTCTGCACCGCGTGTCTGCGGTGGGATGCCGTCGAGCAAGGTTTCCGCATCATCGATGCGGTTGGCGTTGATTTTGGAGCGGATATCTCCCAAGGAGGATGCACCGCCATATCCGCCGCCCGTATATCCGGCGGAATATCCGCTCTGTGCAGAGCTGGATTGGCTGCGGCGCATAGTGATAATCGCATCATACGCACCGTTTATCTCATCCATTTTTTTGCCGCCATATCGGCCAGCGGGCTGTTCTCATAATTTTCAGGCTGATACTTGCGCGCAAGCGAACGATACGCCTCCCGCACCTGCTCGTCGGTCGCGTCCGGTGTAATATTTAAAATCTGATAAGGATCTTTCATAATGAAAACCATACCTTTCGCAAGGGCAGAAAATTTAAGAAACTGCCAATTGATGAAATGCTTCCTGATCCCATCCAATCACGCAATCGAAGGCTCATGATCTGGATACGGCAAAAGCCGCTTCATTTGACCCGCTGCGCCGCTTCGGGCTCAAAAATTTGTTTCTGCACACTGAAGAGCCCCTCTTCCAAAATATTGCGCAGAATTGAGTCAAACCGCCGCACCTCCAGCAGATTATACGCGCGCACGGCTTCCGCCGCAGTCAACAGCAAGGATTCCTGCGCCGCTTTGCGCGCCGCCGTTACCGCGTCAGGCTCCTCCCCGGTCATTTGAAAGGCCTGAATATAGGATTATAATCCCGCTTTTCAAATCATCCTCCAAATCGTCCGCCGCATCGATCAGATACACCCAGCGCCCCACACAGTAGCCCATCCGGTCGAGCACCCGCCGCTGATCCTCCGCCTGCGCGCCCAGCGAAAACAAGGCGGCAAGCGCTTTGGCAGTCGGGTCTGCGGCACGGTCGATCTGCGCGCAGGAGCTGCCTTCAAGCGCTGCCTGCTCTTCCATCATGCGGGCCACAATTTCTTCTACCAAAGGGAAATGCTTCTTTGCCTTATTATGCGCATGCGCAGCAAAGGGATACAAAAGCCGGGAGACAAGGCGTTTCCAAAATCCGGAGTCCCGCAGGTTGTCGCGCAGCTTATAAAACATCATAATCACCGCCGCGGCCGCCGTAAAGGAAAAATCGCTCTCGCCGCCGGAGCAGGCGTTGCATTTTGCAAACGGGTTGAACGGGCAACGAGATTTGTGAAAACCCGGGCATTCGCCCGAAAGCGCCAGCCGCAGCAGGGCGGCAAAGGTGAAATCATAGCTAAGCGTCAGCCTGGCAAACAGGCCATATTCCCGGCCGAGCGTTTTGCACAGGGAACAGTACACCGCTTTGTATTGCTCATAATCCCGCACCTTCAACTCGGGCTTGTATGCCTTTACGTAGCCAAACACCAGCATGCCTCCGCCCCGAAATAGTACACTTATTGTAGCCGAAGCAGATATTGATTTCAATTAACATATTGTAAACTTTAACCTGCATAGCTTCGTGAAAATCCGCAGCGGGTTTATCCGCAGCGGATTTATCCGCTTGCGCCCTGCGTTTCAAAGAGGAACGTTTGGAAAGAACGGCTCATGAAGCAAACCTCCTTTCAATTCACTTTGCATGGCAGACTCTTTTCAGCCGATACTAAGCATGACCAACCGTTTGGCACTCAAAATTCAGGAGGTATATGCTTATGGAAATCACATTCAAAGGCAGCCCTGTCACCCTTTGCGGAAAACAGCTTTGTCCCGGAGACAGAATGCCCAATTTCACCCTGACTGATCGTCGGCTCCAGGCAGTGTATGGCAGAGAGCTTACCGGCATCCGTGTTTTCCTCACGGTTCCCTCGCTTGACACCGGCGTATGCGATCAGGAGGTGCGGCGGTTCAATGAGACAGCCGCTTCCTTTCCATCCGCTCACATCTATGCAATCAGCATGGATTTGCCCTTTGCGCAGTCGCGTTGGTGCGGCGCAACGGGTGTGGAACGGGTACAGACGCTCTCCGACTATCGAGATCACAGCTTCGGCATCGCAACCGGAACGCGGATCGAGGAGCTGGGGCTGCTCACCCGCGCTGTGTTTCTCGCAGGCCATGACGGAAAGCTCGCTTATGTGGAATATGTGCCCGAGATAACGAACCATCCGGATTACGACGCGGCGCTCGACGCCATGCGTGCTCTGTCAAAATAAGTACGATGAATTTTTGTTTTCTCTTTAAAAAGGGCTGTTGTAAAATGCCTTGTATTTTACAACAGCCCTTTTAATTGTTCGTCAACTCCACCCCCGAAAGCGCCTCCTTTGACGCAAAAGACGGCAGTATTTCCCACATCCTGCATACAAAAAAACTGCCGCGAAACCGCAGCAGTTTGACCTTTGATACGTTTCATAAAAAACATTGCTTTCATAAAATTTATACAGCACCCGATTCCCCTTGCACGGCTACACCCGAGCGTTGCAGAAACCCTTGCTAGCCTGTCAGATAGCGGCGCATTTGCAACAAAATTGCTTTCTCCCGCCGGGATACCTGCACCTGTGACATCCCCAGATGCTCCGCGGTGACCGTTTGCGTCATCCCCTTGAAATAACGCAGCTCAATAAGCTTTTTGTCGCGTTCGGGGAGCTTGTCCATAATCTGCTCAAGCGCGACCGTGTCTGAGATCATATCCTCCGGCGGCGCTACGGGAATATCAATCTGCCCGGAGCCGTTTTCCTCATCCGCCGTCAGGGATACGGTCGGCATGGAGGCGGTGAGCACCTGCGCTGTTTCCGCAATTTCCATTCCCAAATGTTCCGCGAGCTCTCCAATGGTCGGCTCCTGCCCGCGCTCGGCGGTAAGCCGCTCCTTTTCCCGCAGGCGTTACGCGCTTTTTCCTTCATGGCCCTGCCCACCTTCACGGTGCCGCCATCACGGAAGATCCTTCTAATCTCCCCTAAGATCACCGGCACGGCATAGGTGGAGAAAGCGAAGCCGCGCGAAGGGTCAAACCCATCTGCCGCTTTAATCAGGCCCACGCAGCCTGCCTGAAACAGATCGTCATACTCCACGCCGCGGCCCCGGAACCGGTTTGCGCAGGAGTGGACGAGCCCTAGATTATCCGAAATCAGGCTTTCGCGCGAGGCCGCCTGCTCAACCACGGCCTGCATCGCGGCCCGCGATGCGTTTTTCCAAAATCACGCTCGTGCCCTGCCCGGCCTTAGAGTGCACCCTGACCTTATCCATAAAGCTCTCCATCACGGCAAAGCAAGGCCTGCCCGCTCGCCGGCGGCAGTGGTATAGAGCGGCTCCATTGCCTTTTTCACATCCTCGATCCCGCGTCCTTTATCCCGAATCTTGATTTTCACCAGGCCTTCATCATAGAGGGAAACGGTTATGTAAATTTTGCCGACCTTGTTTTCGTAGGCGTGCACAATGCAGTTGGTCACTGCCTCGCTAACGGCCGTTTTGATATCGTTCACCTCTTCAATTGTGGGGTCGAGCTGCGCCGCAAAGGCGGACACAACAACGCGGGCAAAGCTCTCGTTGACAGAGCGGCTTTCCACTTCCAGTTTCACAACGTTACTCGCTTTCATCAATATGGCCATCCCTTTCTTGCGCCGGGCCGTGGCTTTTCACGGTTTCGGCGCAGCCAAAATTTCGATATGCGAATCTTGTTTTCGCACTTCGTTTCATACGCAGAGCAGATAAAACGCAGTTTGAAAGAGAGATCTTTCAACCTCTTAACCGTCCTTTCGCTTTTGGCGAATCACTGCAAGCTGATCCAGCTTTGCAAGCCGCATCACTTTATAGGCCTGCGGCGTCAGGTTGACTACCTCCACCTTGCCCCCCAGTGCCTGCATCACACTGGTGCGCCCGATCACAAGCCCCACACCGGAGCTATCCATAAAGCTAACACCGCCGAAATCGATGCGCAATGTTTCCGGCCTGTGCTTCTCAACCGCTTCATCGATGCATTCCCTCAGAGCGGCGGCGTTATGGTGGTCAATCTCCCCTTCCAGATACGCGGTTACACGCCCCGGTGCAAACTCCAATCGAATTGCCACGTATGATTCCTCCCATTCTGATTAGTATTGCCTGTCCGGATTCAGTTATTCCTCAAAAATAAAATCTTTACCCGATCAGGATAAAGGATTTCGATTGCATATTTTGTTGAATGCTGGAAAATGCCGCAAAAATTTATGCAGAAAAACGCAACAGTGCCTCTCGCACATCCGATGCCAGATAAAAGGAACCGCAAACGAGCACCGCATCCTCCGGCTGTGCTTCCCGAAGCGCGAGGAGAAAGGCCTCCTCCGGATTCTCCTCTGCCCAGACTTCACTGCAAAAAGGCTCCATTTCCCGCGCAAGCTGTTCCGCCGGCGTCGCGCGCGGGTTGGAGGGCGTAGTGGCGATCACCTTGGCGCACAGCGGGGCAATCTCCCGCGCGGCTACAGCATGCGCCTTATCTGCCATCATGCCGATCACGCCGATCAGCCGCCTGCCGGAAAGGAATTTGCGTACAGCCTGCGCAAGCCTTTGCAGCCCATCTTCATTATGGCCGCCGTCGAGCAGCACAAGCGGCTGCGTTTGAAACACCTCCAGCCGCGCCGGAATGCGCACTCCCGCAATGCCGCTGATAATCGAGCGGCCCGTGATCCGGCGCATGCCGCGCGAGCGTAGCGCTTCCGCCGCCAACACAGCAGTCATGCAATTGCCCACCTGGTGTGCACCAATCAGGGGAATATGGATGTGTAGGCCATTATAGACGATATCCGTGCCCGTAATCCTTTCCGCCTCAATGCGGACGTCCCCCATATTCTGCGTAATCAGCACATTGCTCTGCAAAATCGCTGTATGATACAGAATATTGAATACACGCCGGTCCTGCTCCGGATAGGCCACAGTAATCCCGCCGCGCTTGACGATCCCGCACTTTTCGGCCGCGATCTCCTCAATGGTGTTGCCGAGCACATTCATATGATCCATTGAAACAGAGGTAATCACGCTCACCAGCGGCGTTTTGATGATATTGGTGGAATCGAGCCTTCCGCCGAGGCCCACCTCAAGCACCACAATGTCGCAGCCTACCTGCGCGAAATAGAGGAAGGCGGCGGCGGTGATCACCTCAAACTCCGTGGGCTGCATATCGCGCTTGGCAAGCCTTTCTGCCACAGGCTTGATCTGCTCCATTGCAGAAGCAAAAGCCTCGTGTGGAATCATCTCGCCATTGATCTGAATCCGCTCTCGAAATTCGATCACATAGGGCGAAGTAAACAACCCTGTTCGATACCCGGAGGCCTGTAGGATTCCAGCAAGCATCGCGCAAGTGGAGCCTTTGCCGTTCGTCCCCGCCACATGGGCAAACTTCAGCTTATCCTGCGGGTTGCCAAGCTCTGCCATCATAGCCCGCATCCGCTCAAGGCCCGGCTTTACGCCAAATCGAAGCAGGGAATGCACATAACTGACCGCCTCATCATACCGCATTTGATATAACCCCCTTTGTTTTCTATTACGCAGCACGGAACTGTTTTGACTTTATATCCACGCAAAGCTACTCTCTGCAATGATTCAAAGTGTTTTGATCCTCCACAAAAATGGCGTTGCCGTCTTGCGGCAGGAGGCGTTTCGCGCCGACAGGCATTTTTTCAATGCGTTAAACGACCCGTTTAACGCTATTTTATCATAAATTTGTCGAAATCACAAATCGATCCACAAAAAAACGAATGTTCGCCTTTTTGTGGAAATCCATTGCATCCGGACCTGAATCGAAGTATAATAACAGACAGTAGTCGTCAAAACCAGACGACAGACGTAAAAACCAGAATTTTTCCGGAAAGAATGGATCATCTTTATGGACGAACAGGCACAAATCGAGTTGCGCGGCAGTGTGGAGGATGTAACCTTCTACCGCCCGGATACCGGCTTCACAGTGCTGGATTTAAACAGCGAAGGGGAACTGGTTACGGTGGTGGGCGTCCTCCCGGCGCTGTCCGCGGGGGAAGAGCTGCGGCTGATGGGGCATTGGGATGTGCACGCCTCCTTCGGCCGCCAATTCCGCGCAGAGCTTTGTGAGCGCAGCCTCCCCTCCACGGCCGGGCAGCTTCTGAAATACCTCTCCTCTGGCGCAGTCAAAGGCATTCGGCTGCCACGGCGGAAAAAATTGTGGAGGCCTTCGGCGATCGCACCTTCGATATTCTTGAAAACGAGCCGGAGCGCCTCGCCACAATCAAGGGCATCTCCCGGGAAAAAGCGCATAAAATCTGCGAGGAATTCAAAAAACAATTTGCCGTTCGAGAGGTGATGATTGCCCTAGAATCCATCGGCATGACGCCGGCGGAATGTCTCGCGGCCTTTCGAAGTTTGGCGCCTCCGCCATCGACCGCATCCATGAAAACCCCTATATCCTTTGCAGCGAAGATATCCACATGGGGTTTGAGCGGGCGGATGTGATCGCGCAAGCCATGCCCAACCGCCCGGATGCGATCCATCGAGTGCGGGCGGGCGTGATCTACGTGCTACGCCATAACCTGCACAACGGCCACACCTGTATCCCGCGGGAAAAATTGCTGACCCCTTCCCGCGACCTGCTGAATACCGACACCGATACCATCGAAATTGCGCTCGACGGCCTCTTAGAGGACCGTCAGCTTGTTTCCAAAACAATCGGCAGCAGGGAATTCATCTTCCTCCCCAGCGTTTACAGTGCGGAAAAGAGCGCCGCGGAGCGCATCCGGATCATGCTGCGGTTCCCCCCTGCCGGGAAACTGGCGTTGGAAAAGGAGATTCAGCGCGTCGAGCAAGAAAGCGGCATTCAATATGAAGAGAAACAGCGCCTCGCCATCACGACGGCCGTCCAGAAAGGCCTGCTTATCCTCACCGGCGGGCCGGGCACTGGTAAGACCACCACGCTCAAGGGCATTCTCACCCTGTTTGAGCGCGACGGGCTGGATGTTGCCCTTGCCGCGCCGACGGGAAGAGCAGCAAAGCGGATGTCTGAACTGACGGGCAAGGAGGCAAAAACGATCCACCGCCTACTGGAGGTGGAATGGACGGAAAACGACCGCCCCGTTTTCGCGCGTGACGCGCGCAACCCGCTCGAGGCGGACGCGTGATTGTGGACGAGCTCTCCATGGTGGATATCAACCTCTTTTCCAGCCTGCTGGATGCACTTCCTCTCGGCTGCCGCCTGGTTATGGTAGGCGATAGCGATCAGCTCCCGCCCGTGGGCGCAGGCAACGTTTTGCAGGATCTCATTCAGTCCGGGCTTCTGCGACTGTCCAGCTCACAGAGGTGTTCCGCCAGGCGATGGAGAGCCTGATTGTGACCAATGCGCACCGCATCGTCAACGGCGAAACGCCTGTGCTCGACCGTAACGACGCGGACTTCTTTTTTATGCACCGACCCGCCCCCTACCTGGCCGAACGCACGGTGACAGAGCTGTGCGCCGCCCGACTGCCCAAAGCCTACGGCTACTCCCCCATCTCGGATATCCAGGTGCTCTGCCCATCCCGCAAGGCGATCTGGGCACGGTGAATCTCAACCGTGTGCTGCAAGGCGTGCTCAATCCGCCGGAGAAAAAGAAGCAGGAGATCACCATCAATGGGCGCATCCTGCGCACCGGCGATAAAGTGATGCAAACTAAAAATAATTACGATCTGCCTTGGACGCGTGACGGCGAAAACGGTTCGGGTGTATTCAACGGCGACGTTGGTATTTTGGAAAGGATTGAGCATGCGAGTTCCACGCTCTATGTGCTCTTTGACGACCGAACAGCTATGTATTCCTTTGAATCGGCTGCTGAACTGGAGCTCGCCTATGCCATTACAGTGCATAAAAGCCAGGGCAGCGAATTTGAGGCGGTGGTTATGCCGGTGCTGAACGTAGTGCCGCAATTGAGCTACCGCAATCTGCTCTACACCGCCGTCACCCGTGCAAAATCCAAAATGATCCTGGTTGGCAGCAGGGATGTGGTGCATCGCATGGTAGAAAACGATAAAAAAACGCGCCGTTTTTCCGCCTTGCGCGCCTTTTTAACAGAAGAGGATAACGATGAAGCATAAGGAATGGCTCGACCGGCTGCTCTCCATCCTCTACCCACCCCGATGCGTTTGCTGCGGTGCAGTGCTGCCCACGGGAGAAAGGCTCTGCGAAACCTGCTCGGAACGCATCGCCCGCATTGAAGCGCCGGTTTGCTTGCTCTGCGGGCAAAGCCTTCAGGATTGTAGCCGGAAACACCCCAAAACTGCCTATAAAGAGATCACAGCCCCGTTTTATTATGAGGACGCCATCCGAGAGGGAATCCATCGCTTTAAATTCCGTGATCGTCCCCAATATGCCGCCTATTTCGCCCAAGAGATGGCCGCGAGCATCCGGGCCAATTTGCCTGGCGTTGCCTTTGACCAGATTACCTGCGTGCCCATGCGCACCGCAAAGGAAAAAGAGCGCGGCTATAACCAGAGCGCCCTGCTCGCGCAGGAGCTCTCCAAGCTACTGGAGATTCCCGTGCACTGCCATCTGCTCCGTAAATGCGCCGACACCCCCGCGCAGCACGAGTTGAAAGGGGCTGAGCGCAGGGGCAATGTGTTCGGCGTGTTTGAGGTTGCCAAGCCGGAGCTGGCGCAGGGCAAAACCATCCTGCTGTGCGACGATGTAAAAACCACGGGCGCAACCCTTGACGAATGTGCCAAGATGCTCAAACTCGCGGGGCGCAGGAAGTTTACTGTGCATGCATCGCGGTGACGAGGAAAAATAAAAGCGCAGAAAAATAGATGTCTGGTCAACAGCGCTTGCTGTGTGCAACAAAAATACCGCTGCGGGTTTTCGCAGCGGTATTTTCTATTGTTATACGTCCTTGCCGTTCTTTTCCTGTTCTTCCTGCCGCTCTTTCTTCTCTTCCTCCGCGAATCGCTTAATCTTCTGCGTTGTTGTTTTGACAAATTCCGTTTCACGAACGACAAGCTTCTTAATGCTTTTATAAGAGGGCAATTTTTTATTGACCTCCTTTACCACATTGGAAAGTGCTTTAAACACTTCCTCGCTCGACACGGAGGATTGCTTGAG
>ENA-OUNI01001116-OUNI01001116.1-human-gut-metagenome-genome-assembly--contig:-NODE-1116-length-10977-cov-7.507558_pt1 | contig 10977 bp, 15 predicted proteins | sample MGYA00242499_ERZ504580 | MGnify/ENA primary metagenome ERZ504580 (study PRJEB26092, sample SAMD00036315) | human gut metagenome | host: Homo sapiens | study: EMG produced TPA metagenomics assembly of... | reverse complement strand
CCGCATCGCAATGGAAATGCTTCAGCAAGGACTGATTGACGAAAAGACTGCTATTTTACGTTGCGAACCTAACAAACTTGACGAACTGTTGCACCCCGTATTCGACAAAGAAGCTCTGCGTAAGGCAAAAGTTTTAACTCGTGGTCTTCCTGCATCTCCGGGAGCAGCATGCGGTCAGATTGTATTCTTTGCAGAAGATGCTGCACAATGGCGTGCAGACGGACACCGTGTTGTATTGGTACGTATTGAAACTTCTCCTGAAGACCTTGCCGGTATGACTGCTGCTGAAGGTATCTTAACCGCACGAGGAGGTATGACTTCTCATGCAGCTGTTGTAGCACGAGGCATGGGTAAATGCTGTGTATCAGGTGCAGGCGCAATCAACGTAGACTATAAAGCACGCACTGTAGAAATAGACGGTACAGTTCTGAAAGAAGGTGATTTTATCTCTTTGAACGGAAGTACCGGTGAAGTTTATGCAGGAGAAGTTCCTACCCGCGCAGCTGAACTGTCAGGCGACTTCGCTAACTGATGGATCTTTGTGATAAGTATACTCGCCTGAAAGTACGTACCAATGCTGATACTCCAAGAGACGCAGAGGTTGCACGCAGTTTCGGTGCTACTGGTATCGGACTTTGCCGTACAGAGCATATGTTCTTCGATAACCAGAAGATTATTGCCATGCGTGAAATGATTCTTGCTCCTGATGTAGAAGGTCGCAAGAAAGCACTTGCCAAACTGCTTCCTTATCAGAAAGCTGACTTCAAAGGTATCTTCAAGGCTATGGACGGATGTCCGGTGAACGTACGTCTGCTCGATCCTCCTTTGCATGAATTCGTACCTCATGATCTGAAAGGACAAGAAGAAATGGCAAAAGCAATGAACGTTACGGTAGAATATATCCGCCAGCGTGTAGAAAGTTTGTGCGAACACAACCCAATGTTAGGACACCGCGGTTGCGTCTGGGTAACACTTATCCGGAAATTACAGAAATGCAGACACGTGCTATTTTGGGTGCTGCCTGCGAACTGAAAAAAGAAGGTTACGATCCACATCCAGAAATCATGGTTCCATTGACCGGTATTCTTTATGAATTCGAAGCACAGGAAAAAGTAATTCGCAGTACAGCTGCCGAATTGTTCAAAGAAGAAGGTATAGAAGTACCGTTCAAGGTAGGTACAATGATTGAAATACCACGTGCTGCCCTGACAGCCAACCGAATTGCTTCACGTGCAGAGTATTTCTCATTCGGAACTAATGACCTTACTCAGATGACATTCGGATATTCACGTGATGATATTGCCTCTTTCTTACCTGTATATCTGGAAAAGAAAATCCTGAAAGTAGACCCATTCCAAGTTCTCGACCAAAACGGTGTTGGACAATTAGTAGAAATGGCAGTTGAAAAAGGCCGTTCAGTACGCCCAGATCTGAAATGTGGTATCTGTGGTGAACATGGAGGTGAACCATCTTCTGTTAAGTCTGCCATAAAGTTGGTCTGAACTACGTAAGTTGCTCTCCATTCCGCGTGCCTATCGCTCGTTTGGCTGCGGCGCAGGCTGCAATAGAGGAATAATCTCTTAAAAATATTATTTTTATATCAGGCTGTAATTCACCGTTTTACGGTAGTTACAGCCTGATTTGCGCTTAGACGGTTCGTACATTTGACCGCAAAAAATGAGCCAAATAAACGTATTTGTTTTACTCTATGTTTACCCCAAAAATGGCCATGTTTACCCGTTTACCCCAAGTTTCCCCATTGTTTTATCATTAAAAATATAGTAGGTATGACAACATTCAAAGCAACGGTAAAAAAGCCAAGATCAGATGGATTCTATACAGTTTACATTAGAGTCACACATCAGCGCAAAACAAGTTACATCAAGACTAACAAGATTATTGATCCGGCTCATATAACCAGTAGTGGTGAGTTAACAGACCCGGTAGTGAATGAATATTGTGCCATAATCATACGCCAATATACAGACAAACTGAATCGTGTTGACGCTACATTTTGGGAACTTAAGGATGTCATAGAATTCCTTCATGCATATTCCGGCGGATACCCGTTCAGCATTTCCGGTGATATCCGTTCAGTCCCCAGTTAGTATTCAGTGTTGTTGGCAAAGTTAATACTTCTTTCTTAGGCTCTCTCCTTTAAGGTCAAATTTTATTGCCTTATGCACGATTCTGTCCAGACAGGCTTCCGCAATGAGCTCGCTTTGGAACACATCATACCAGTCTGCAACGGGAAGCTGGCTGGCCAGGATGAGTGCCTTCCGGTTGTACCGGTCATCTATGATCTGTTCAAAGTCATGCTGTATCTGGCCGTCCAGCTTGACCATCCCAAAGTCATCGATAATCAGCAGGTCATGTGCGTTCAGCTTCCGGAAGAAGTTTGTTTCCCGTCCTTCCAGATGTGCAAGCTTCAGGTTCTCGATGAGCATGTTCATCGTGAAGTACAGTACCTTCCGGCCGTTCCTGCATGCCCTGTCACCCAGGGCACAGGCAAAGTAGGACTTCCCGGTTCCTGCCGGTCCGGTAATGATGACCGTCATTCCGCCCGTGATGTAATTTCCGGTTGCAAGGTCGGCTGCAGAGCAGGTCTGTATGCCCCTTGCCGTGTCCGTTTCAAGTTCTTCCATCGAGCTCTCAGACGGAAGCCGGCATTCTTTATAAGACGCTGGATGCGGTTGTTCCCTCTCGTGTCACGTTCGTACTGGAGCATGATCTGCATGCCTTCACGCAGGGTAAGCTTGTCCAACTGATGTGTTTCTTCCAGAGAGCTCCAGCAGCTTGCCATTCCCGGAAGCTTCAGCTCGTGCAGTGTTCTTTCTGTTTCGTTGCTCATAATCATTTATTGTTGTTGGTTTATGTCATTTCCTGTAAAATAGTCTTTTCCGCGCATGTTCCCGTGGTTTGACGGTGTAGGCGCATGGAAGATTACCGTCTCGTCTGCGGATGCATTCATGCCGTTACGTCTGAGTATGGCTTCAAACTTGCTGTAGGAGTAAATACCGTACTCCATGCACTGACGGCAGGTAAGGTCAAACGTGGCAAGGTCATACTTCCTTCTGAGGCTGACTATGGAGTTGCACAGCTTGTAATACACCTCTTCAGGCTGTGCGGTACGTTTGGGGTCAAAGATTCTTTTTACATATTCATGCAGTCAGGTGATATATCTTTTGCTTTCTCCACATAATAGGCTGCCGAACGCTCCATAATCACCCTGCAGCTGGATGCGAGATGTTCCCTGACTGTGGTATAGCCGTATGTATGGCTGCGGATATGTGAGGCCACCAGTTTCTGCTCCACATAGACCTTGACCCATGAACGCGTAAAGACTACTCTTGCCTGTTTTCCTACATGGATATAGGGGACGGAGTAAAAATGGGTCACCTTGTCCTGTCTCAGCTCCACATGGCAGTTTGCCTGTACTTTCAGATCGGCATACAGGCGCATCTCATAGGGTTCCGGTTTCAAGGGTTTCAGCAGCTCCTTCTCCATGGCATGAAAACGCTCCTCACGGCTGTAGGGACGCTTCTGCATACGGGTCTGGTTGTGCCTTTCCATCAGCTCCCATACGGCACGGTTCAGTTCCAGGAGTGAATGGAAGGTACGGTTACGCAATCTGGCATAGACACGGTTATATGTAATCCTTACGGAGTCCTCTACCAGAGCCTTCTGTGTCGGCGATGCCGGGTCGCATGGCAGTACCACGAAATGGTAGTAGTTGCCCATGTCCTCAAGAGCCTTGTTCAGCTTCGGCTCATGCCGGTCATTGCTGATTACAGCCGATTTGAGGTTGTCAGGAGTCAGTATGGAAGGTACACCGCCCAGATGTTCCAGACACATCCTTATGGCATACAGAAAGTCCTCCGTCTTCTGCGAAGGTACACATACCACATAGGTATAGTCGCTGTAAGGCATGCAGGCGACAAACACCTCCACCTTGACAATTTCTCCGGTTTCGGCATCCACATAGCTGAGCTTGTCACCGGCAAAGTCCACCATGAGCTTTTCACCCGGTTTGTAGGTGTTGGCCAGTACGGCCGTAACATCCTTCTTCGCAACGAGATTCTGCTTCAGATGGTAATAGAACTGTGACTTGCCGTAACCATCGGGATGAGTCGCACGGTATTCATCGAACAGGACCTGACGGCTTACATGGGATTTGGGGTCCGCCAGCAGTTCCCTGTATCTGGGTAGCAGGATCAGAAACTCTTCCATTCTCCTGTCCGTATATGCCGGAGAACCAGCATGGAACATCCGTTCCAACTCGGGATCGTCAATCTCAAGGAGGTCGCTGATGTTCCATCCGTTGGCTTTTACTGTATTCACATAACCGTTGACGGTTTCCTTGTCAATCGGTAACTTGCGGCTTACACCGCGGTTGGATTCTCCGGCCTGCTTGAGCTGGAGTACTTGTTTTATCAGACTCATATCCTTTGTTGTTCCTGCCATGACTGTGCTGTTTCTTGTTAGCTTACCAGCACAAAGGAAACTGAAACCGGGGAAAGAATGAACGGATATGCTCCGGAAACGAAGATATACGCTCACAATTCCATGCACGGCTGAACGGATATACTCCGGAAAATCTGAAAGCATACGTCTAAAGTGAACGGGTATGCTCCGGAAAAAGGGTGCTACAACCTGCAATTCTCGGAGGTGAACGGATATGCTCCGGAAAAATTGAGATTTTAATGTCTGGTTATCCATTTTTTCATCCTTTTAGGGGATGAACGGATAAAAATTACGCTTTTAAGGTATGGTTTTATACCCTAATAAGCTGCCGGAAAGTGAACGGGTATGCTCCGGAATATGTACTTTTATGTTTAAATATTATATAAGTAGCTGTATAGATACTTAGGTTAATGGGTTTTTTAAGTTTAGACTTATAGATTAGGTTATCGGCAAACTTATATGCAATATTCGTAAAATTTTTTAATATATGCAAGCTTGTGAGCGTTCGTTTGTGTTACGGAGAAAGTGTAATTGTGGCATGATTGTAATCGGTGGTTATTGTTGAGACAGAGAGAAAGTGTCCGGATAGCTCTGTAATGTTCAAATAATCTGTTCTCTCACTTAGTCTTTCCGGTGGAAGAATAAGGGAGATTTTATTTTTATTTCCTAATTTTGCACTTGCAACTAATTAACGGATAAAGAAATGCCACTTAATTTACCAGACAAACTTCCGGCTATCGATATACTGAAGGAGGAAAATATTTCGTCATCGACAATTCACGCGCCAGTACGCAGGATATCCGTCCGCTGAAAATTGTTATCCTCAATTTGATGCCGATAAAAATAACTACTGAAACTGACTTGATTCGTCTGTTGTCTAACTCACCGCTACAGATTGAGGTCAGCTTCATGAAACTGAAAAGTCATACTTCGAAGAATACGCCTATCGAACATATGAAGGCGTTTTATCGCGATTTCGAATGTATGCGGAATGAAAAGTTCGACGGAATGATTATTACGGGTGCACCGGTGGAGCATCTCGAATTTGAGGATGTGAACTATTGGGACGAGATTCAGGATATCTTCAACTGGACACGTACACATGTCACTTCTACACTTTATATCTGCTGGGCAGCACAGGCAGGACTGTATCATCACTATGGTATCCCCAAGTATCCGCTCGACAAGAAGATGTTCGGTATCTTCGAGCATCATATCTGCGAGGGTATGAGCAAGCTGCCTATCTTCCGTGGTTTCGATGATGTGTTCTTCGTGCCTCACAGCCGCCATACGGAGGTACGCCGTGCGGATATCGAGAAACATCCTGGGCTGACTATTATTTCCGAGTCGGACGATTCGGGGGTACATATCGTTATGGCTCGTGGCGGACGTGAGTTTTACGTGACCGGACATTCGGAATATTCTCCTTATACCCTCGATACAGAATATCGCCGTGATCTGGGAAAAGGTCTGCCTATCGACATGCCGAAGAATTATTATCGCGATAATGATCTTGAAAAGGGTCCGCTGGTTCGCTGGCGGAGTACGGCAAACCTGCTGTTCTCCAACTGGCTGAACTATTATGTATATCAGGAAACTCCATACGATATTAATCAGATTAAATAATGATCAGACAACGTCCTATAGAACTTTTGGCTCCGGCAAAGAATCTGGAGTGCGGCATCGAGGCTATTAATCACGGTGCCGATGCGGTATATATCGGTGCTCCCCGTTTCGGGGCGCGTGCGGCAGCCGGCAATTCGCTGGAAGACATTGCTGCACTGGTACAGCATGCGCATGTGTACAATGCTCGCATCTACGTTACAGTAAATACGATCCTGCGTGATGAGGAACTGAAAGATACCGAGGCGATGATCTGGGATTTATATCGTGCCGGTGTAGATGCACTGATTATTCAGGATATGGGAATAACACGGCTCAATCTGCCGCCTATTCCGTTGCATGCCAGTACGCAGATGGACAACCGTACGGTACAGAAGGTGAAGTTTCTGGCTGATGTCGGTTTCCGTCAGGTGGTGCTGGCTCGGGAACTGACGCTCGATGAGATTGCCAAAATTCATGCTGCCTGTCCCGATACGTTGCTCGAGGTTTTTGTGCATGGTGCATTGTGTGTGAGCTACAGCGGACAGTGCTATGTCAGTCAGGCATGCTTCGGCCGCAGTGCCAACCGTGGAGAGTGTGCGCAGTTCTGTCGCTTAGGTTTCGATATGGTAGATGCCGATGGAAAAGTCATTGCGCGAAACAAACACTTGCTGTCGCTTAAGGATATGAACCAGAGTGAGAATCTGGAGGCTTTGCTTGATGCTGGTGCTTCTTCGCTCAAGATAGAAGGACGTCTGAAGGATGTTTCGTATGTAAAGAATGTGACGGCTTATTATCGTCAGAAACTGGATGCCATTCTGAAACGTCGTAAGGAGTACATACGTGCCTCGTCGGGTACAGTGAAGCTTGCTTTCCGTCCGCAGCTGGACAAGAGCTTCAGCCGTGGCTTTACCGACTATTTTGTTCACGGGCGTAATCCGGGAATTTTCTCGTTCGATACGCCGAAGTCACTGGGAGAAGAGGTAGGAACAGTAAAAGAGATTCGTGGCAATTACCTGACGGTAGCGGGAGTGAAGTCGTTCAGCAATGGCGATGGATTATGCTATCTTGACGAGCGGGGTAAGTTGTGCGGCTTCCGTGTGAACCGGGTAGACGGCAACAAGCTCTATCCGCAGGAAATGCCTCGTGTGAAACCTAAAACCAGACTTTACCGTAACTTCGATCAGGAGTTTGAGCGGGTGATGCAGAAAAAGTCGGCCGAACGGAAAATTGCCGTTACGCTGAGACTTGAAGAAAATAATTTCGGATTTACCCTGTCGGCTGCTGATGAAGATGATAACCGTATCAGCTGGCTATGCTAGAGAGAAAGAACTGGCTCGTACTCCTCAGCTGGAGAACCTGAAGAATCAGTTGAGTAAGCTGGGAAATACACCGTTCGAGGCGGAAAGTGTGGAAATCGTTTTATCGGACAACTGGTTTATTCCTTCATCCGAACTGTCAGACTTACGCCGACGCGCAGTAGAAAAACTGCTGGAAGCCCGCCGTATCAATTATCCGCGGGAAGTATGGCGTGTGCCTGAAACTCATCATGCTTTTCCGGCTCAGGAACTGACGTATCTGGGAAATGTCATGAATGGGGCTGCTGCTGCTTTCTATCATGACCATGGGGTACGTCGTATTGCACCGGCATTCGAGAAAGAAGCACCCGAAAAGGCTGTGCTGATGTTCTGCAAGCATTGTCTGCGTTATAGCATGGGCTGGTGTCCGGTACATCATAAGGTGCGTTCTCCTTATCGTGAACCGTATTTCTTGGTGAGCAGCGATGGCAAACGTTTCCGTTTACAGTTCGACTGTAAGCTGTGTCAGATGAAAGTATATGCAGAAGAGTAAGTACATATTGATTCTCCTGTTGCTGGTAGGACTTGTGGCTTGTTATTATCATCCGGATCTGCCGGCAGACGGGACTTCGGAGAATAAGACAGATTCTGTTCCGGAGGCCTTACACAAGCGTGCCTATGCACTGAGCAGCAATTTTGAAGTTGAGGCTGATACTTTGTGGCTTCATCAGTTGCCGTTTATGGATACTATTCCCGTTGTGAAAGGAACCAGCTTGTGGTGGCGGAGTTTGATGTACATCCTCAGGATTCAGTCGATTCGGTATGGGTAAAGGTCGCGCGTGACCAGGAAACTATCGGCTGGATTCAGGAACATAAGCTGCTGGAGAATATCGTACCGATCGATCCTATTTCGCAGTTTATTCATTTGTTCAGCAGTTCGCATACCTTGCCTTTCTTTCTGGTGCTGGCCGTATTCTTTCTATGGTTTGTCTATCGGGCAGTACAGAGGAAGCAGATTAAGCTGATAGGTCTGAATGATATCGACAGTGTATTTCCTATTATCCTGTCATTTCTACTGGCCGTGGCGGCTACCGTATATAACAGTATTCAGCATTTCGTTCCCGAAACGTGGGAGCATTATTATTATGATCCTACACTGAATCCTTTTGAAGTACCTTTTATTCTCGGACTGTTCATCGTATGTGTAGGGATGATTTTGCTTTTCGGAGTGGCTATGCTCGATGACCTTTCCATCAGGTAAAGCTTGAAACGGCTTTCTTCTATTTGCTGGGACTGGCTTCGTATTGTATTTTCTTATATATCTTCTTTACCTGCATCTGGGTATATGCGGCATACATCTGCCTGGCAGTATATGCGGTGTGGTGTATCGAGCGTTTAAAGAAATCGGACAAATATCCGTACGCCTGTGGTGCGTGTGGAGCAAAAATGCGGACAAAAGGGATTTGTCCGCATTGTGGTGCACTGAATGAATAGGAAAAATGATTTTAGTTTGATACGCTTCTGCGTGCCTTGCGGGTACAGTAACGCTTGCATTGTGCACAAATATCATATCCCAGCATAGCTCCCAGAATAAAGTCTTCTTCGGGCGTAAGCAGATTTAAAGGGCGGGTTACCATCAGCCGGATAGCATTGATACATTCTGCCTTACCAAAAAACAGGTTGATACGTTCCTCATCTACCGGTTGAATCACAAACTTAATGCGCTGGCTTTTCAGTCGGTTTACGGCGAATGCTTCGTATTTTCGGTTGGTGGTGTAGAGCACCATCTGGCGTACACCTTTCTTGTATTCGTAGATGTGGTTTAGAAAAACTTTCAGTTCATACGGGATTTATATCAGGAGCTGTCATGGAGATTAGGTTTTAGTGACGTTTGTATTCAAGGCTTTCAGCCCAGTTCAGTCTTTAATTTTTCAGTCCAGGCCGTTACACGTTCGTCGGTCTTGTCGCTTTCGTTGATGTCGTCGATGGCGAGTCCCACGAAATTACTATCAGTTACAGCAATGGAAGAGCTGTATGTATAGTCTGCATCCGGAACGCACCAATGAAGCGGCAGCCACTGTTTTTCAAGTCTTCGAACAAGATACCCATGCCGTCGCAGAACGTATCGGAGTAAGATTCAGAATCACCGCATCCGAACAGGGCAACCGTCTTGCCGGAGAGTCCATTCCTTTTAAAACCTTGATGCCGTCGTACCAGTCGTCCTGCAATTCACCGTCGCCCCAGGTAGAAGTTCCCAAAATCAGTGCTTCATAACTTCCTGCTACATCGGCAGTCATTTTGCTTACATTGTATACATCGCTTGAAGGAATGCCAAGCTTCTCTGCTATCGTACGTGCAACAGACTCGGTTGTGCCTGTTGTAGAACCGTAAAATACACCAGTTTTTTTCATTGCTTTATACTTTTAGTTGATTTGACATTGCAAAGTAACGGTGTATGGAGGAGTTTTGAAATACCTAAAAATAATGATTTTGCGCGCATTTCCAAGGAGGAATACAGTGTGAATATAGGCGGAAGGTAATAGCTGGTATGAAAATATAAAAAGCAAGGCTTTCTCATTTTTTTCTATGTTTGAGAAAGCCTTACTAATAAAATATCGGTTAGAAAATAAAAAACTTCTGTTTAATCCTTAGTTTAGAAGCGGCAGCGGATATCCACACCTACCTGAAGCGGACGACCTTTCTGTGCAAAGCCTCTGTTCATGGTTTCGAAGTAAAACGCCTGATAGTCGGTGTTGAGTGCGTTATTTATCCAGAAAGCCAGCTGTCCGTTGCCTTTGTTGAAACTTACACGTCCGTTGAGTGTGCCGTACAGTGCTTGACTGGCATTGTTCTGTTCTGTCCAGTAGATACGTCCGGCAGCCTTGTAGTTGGCATTTACAGTAATGTTGTCGAATATAGCTCCGTTACGCAGACCGAACACATACTGTGCTCCTGCATTAAATGTATGTTTGGGAACGAAAGGCACATAGTTGCCGTTATAGTTTTCTTCATCGCTCACTACGTAATCGGTAAAGGTAGCGTATGTATATCCGTAGCTTCCGTTCAGGCTGAAAGCATCAGTCACCTGTGCACGCAGGGAAGCTTCAGCTCCCAGACTGCGGCTCTTTCCTGCATTGACCGTGATACGTCCCAGTCCGCTTTCGGCAAAACGTGAGATTTGCTGGTCGTGAGTATCCATGTAGAAGAGAGCGACGTCGGCTTGCAGTCTGTCATCAAACCAAGTGGTGTGTGAACCAACTTCATAGTTCCATGAATATTCAGGTTTATAAAGTGTTGCATCCGATACGTTTACATCAGAGCTGGTACGTCAGGCATCATACCTGCGAACTTTCCGAGTACTTCGTCCTGCTTGATGGCGTTCATCATGTCGCTTCGCATGTTGTTTTGTATCAGGTCGGAAAACATCTGGATGTTGTATCCTCCCGAACGATATCCTTTGCTGACAGTAGCATATACGTTGTTCTTACTGTTCCATGCATACTGTATAGTGAATTTGGGGAGCAGTTGAAGGTAGTCGGTCGATTCTTTTCCGATGAACTGTGTCTTGGCATTCAGTTGTCTGACAATCGCCGTTGGAAGGAAAGGAGCCGAT
>ENA-OUNI01001114-OUNI01001114.1-human-gut-metagenome-genome-assembly--contig:-NODE-1114-length-10998-cov-3.072118_pt1 | contig 10998 bp, 18 predicted proteins | sample MGYA00242499_ERZ504580 | MGnify/ENA primary metagenome ERZ504580 (study PRJEB26092, sample SAMD00036315) | human gut metagenome | host: Homo sapiens | study: EMG produced TPA metagenomics assembly of... | reverse complement strand
TCCTCTATTCAATATTTGCTTTTGTAGGGGCCGGACATGTCCGGCCCGCGGCTTTTCCATGGACTACCGCCCGCCCTGCACCTCCGGGCCGGGCATGCCCGGCCCCTACAAAGCCGTTCAACGGCAAATGGGCAATCGCGGCAAGCCCCCGGGGATTTTTTTAATTATACCACAAAAACCCGCACTTGCATATCATCCCCTAACGTGCTATAATGTATGTATATTTATACAAATAAACCGTATATTTAAAAAGGAGCTTTACTATGGACCTCGTAGGGCATGATTTTTTGACGCTGTTGGACTTTACCCCCGCGGAAATCGGTTATCTGCTGGATCTGGCAGCCGAGCTGAAGGCCAAGAAAAGGGCGGGCATTCCGCACGACACGCTGCGCGGCAAGAATGTGGCGCTGATCTTTGAGAAAACCTCCACCCGCACCCGCTGCTCGTTCGAGGTCGCCGCGCACGACCTTGGCATGGGCACGACCTATCTGGACCCCACGGGCAGCCAGATCGGCAAGAAAGAGTCCATCGCCGACACCGCGCAGGTGCTGTCCGGCATGTTTGAGGGCATCGAGTACCGCGGCTACGGCCAGGCCATCGTTGAGGAGCTGGCCAAATACGCCAGCGTGCCCGTCTGGAACGGCCTGACGAACGAGTACCATCCCACCCAGATCCTGGCCGATTTTTTAACACTGCGTGAGCATTTCGGCAAGCTGCAGGGGCTGAAATTCGCTACATGGGCGACGCCCGCTACAACATGGGCAACAGCCTGATGATCGGCTGCGCAAGATGGGCCTGCATTTTGTGGCCTGCGCCCCCAAAGCCTACTGGCCGGACCCCGCGCTGGTGGAAAAGTGCAAAGAGTTCGCCCGCGTCAGCGGCGGCAGCATCACGCTGAGCGAGGACACCGACGCCGTGGCCGGTGCGGATGTCGTCTACACCGACGTCTGGGTCAGCATGGGTGAGCCTGTCGAGGTCTGGGAGGAGCGCATCAACGCCCTGTCCCCCTATCAGGTCAACGCCGAGCTGATGGCGAAGGCCAAGGGCACCGCCGTGTTCATGCACTGCCTGCCCGCCTACCACGACCACAAGACCGCCGTCGGCAGGGAGATGGGCGAAAAGTTTGACCGCGACGCCATGGAAGTGACCGACGAGGTCTTTAACGGCCCGCAGTCCATCGTGTTCCAGGAGCCGAGAACCGCATGCACACGATCAAGGCGGTCATGGCGGCAACACTGGGGGCGTGAGTCCCAAGCCTTCCCCTGTGGGGGAAGGTGGCCCCGCAGGGCCGGATGAGGGGCAAAGTTTGCCGTGGCAACCCGCTTGCGGCAGCGGCGGCACGGTTTTCCCTCATCAGTCAGCGGGCGGGGCCGCTGACAGCTTCAGTCTCCGCGCTAAGAGCCGCCTACGGCGGTTGCGCTCCGACACGCGCCTGCGGGCGCAGCCCCGCGGGGGAAGCCTTTACTTCTTCAAAAACTCCTCAATAATTTTCAGTCCGACCGCCCCGGATTTTTCCGGTGGAACTGGCAGCCGAGGACGCTGCCGTGGCTGGCGGCGGCGCAGATCTCGCGCCCGCCGTAGACGGTGTCGGCCAGGCGGTCCTCATCACGGACGGGCTTGGCCTCATAGCTGTGGATAAAATAGCACTCCTCGCCGGGCTTGAGCGCGGCCAGCGCCGTGCCGGAAAAATCCGTGCGCCCGCCGCCGGGGTAGAGCGGATCCCAGCTGATGTGCGGCACCTTCTGCGGATGGCCGTCCACGTCCGTGTCGGGGATCTTTACCACACGGCCCGGAATAAGCCAAGGCCCTTGTGCAGGCCGAACTCCTCCGACTCGTCAAACAGCATCTGCATTCCTAAGCAGATGCCCAGCAGCGGCGTACCGGCGGCGGCCTTCTGGCGAATCGGCTCGATCAGCCCAGCCGTGCCAGACCGTCCATGCCGTCCTTGAACGCGCCGACGCCCGGCAGCACCAGCTTTTCCGCGGCCAGCACGTCCGCCGGGTCACTGGTCAGCAGCGTTTCGGCCCCAAAGTGGGCAAACGCATGGCGGACGCTCAACAGGTTGGACAGGCCGTAGTCAATCACTGTTACCTTCATACCTGGCGCACCTCCACCCCGCCCGCGCGGATGTCCTCTTTCAGCTCCGTCACGGTTTCTTTTTTGTAATGCAGCACAGCGGCACAGGCCACGGCGTCCGCGCCCGCGTTGGCGGCGTCCACAATGTCGTCGCCGCAGCCGACACCGCCGCCGCAGATGACCGGCACGTTCACGCTTTCGTCACGGCCTCGATCAATTCAAGGTCCATACCCTGCTGTAACCCCTCGTTGTCAACGCTGGTCAGCAGAATTTCGCCCGCGCCCAGCGCCACGCCGCGCTTGGCCCACTCGACGACGTCATAGCCGGAGTGGGCGCGGCCATTGTCGTAGTAGGCTTCCCACTTGCCGGGCCAGGTGCGGCTGCGCTTGGCCTGAATCGACAGCACCATGCACTGGCTGCCGAACGCCTCGGCCACCTCGGTGATAAGCTCGGGGCGCTTGATGGCCGCCGTGTTGATGGCCGCCTTGTCCGCACCCATCGACAGGATGTGGCGCACATCCTCGACGCTGCGCAGCCCGCCGCCCACGCAGACCGGGATATAGACGTCGTCCACGGTTTTGCGCACAATATCACTTAAATTGTTGCGGTTGTACAGGCTGGCGACGATGTCGATATAGAGCAGCTCGTCTATCCCGGCCTCATAATATTCTTTGGCAAACGCATTCGGGTCGCCCAGCTTGCGCAGTCCCTCGAGCTGGATTCCCTTGACAAGGTTGGTGTCCTTGACGTCCAATCTTGCGATAAGTCGTATTTTTTTGCTCATAGCTGAACCTTTCTAAAGCCTTCCCCTGTGGGGAATGGTGGCCGCGCGAAGCAAGGCCGGATGAGGGCGCGTATGCCGCGATTGCCCGCAAACGGGTTACCGCGGAAAGTCCACCCCTCATCAGTCCGCCTCGCGGACAGTTTCCCCAAGGGAGAAGCCTTTTCGCTCAAATTTCGTGGTGCGTTCCCCTCGGGTCGCCCCACAGTACCTCGCTGTCGCCCTCATAGGGGGTGTGGCGGAGCTTCCACATATCGTCCTCCCACTTCCAGATGTGGGGGCTGCGGAAGCGGTCCGCCAGGTCCATAAAGTAGTCGCGGTCCATCCTGGGCTGCTCAAACAGCTGGCTGGCCCAGGGGAAGTGCTGGCGGTCCAGCGACAGATATTTGAAGATTTCCTTTTCAAAACGGTCCGGGTACTCGCCGTCAAACTTCTTGCAGAGCGCCTTGCCCTCGTCCAGCGTGATCTCCTCGTTGCGGATCTCCTGCGCGGCGTCGTAGGTCGTGCGGCCAATGCCGTACTTGATGTAGGTCGTGTAGTAGAAGAAGTCGTCGATCTTGTCATCGATGGAGTTGTACTTGGAGTAGGTGCCCTGGGTGCGCTCCGGCGCGGGGCGGAAGCGCCGTGCTCGACGCTGTAGTAGTACGCGCCCTGCGGATGCCACTTCTCGTAATAGCCCAGATACCGCACCTGAATGTGGTTTTTCTCAAGGTTGGAGGTTTCGGACGGCAGGTAGATGGCCAAATCGGCCTTGTCCACTTTGTAGTCCTCCTCCAGCTGGCGCAGGCTGACACCGCCCAGATAAATGTGGTCGTAGTCGTTGACCGCAAAGAAATGCTCATCGCGCAGGGCGGAGTTGTTGTCGGCAATCGGGTTGCCGAACTCGGCCTCGTTCTCGCCGTAGAACACCAGCGGGATGCCGAACTTCGCGGCCATCTTGGGTGCCAGCTGCTTCTGGCCCAGAATGAACGGCTGGAACGGGTGGAACAGGTTCTCCGTAGCAAGGCGGGTCAGCAGGCGGTGGGTCATGCCGTTGGGGGTGCACAGGTAGTTGTCAAAGCCCGCGTGGATCCACGCCTGCATGTTCTCCCAGCCCCAGGGCGTGTAGATGTGCGGGGCCCAGGTGACGGTCAGCGGGTGCATACCGTACTTGTATTTCAGCAGGTGCGCGGCGTAGAAGCTGTCCTTGCCGCCGGAGCCGGGCACCAGACAGTCATAGCTGCCGTCGTTCTTGCGGTACTGGTCGCAGAGCTCGCGCAGCTCCTTCTCACGCAGGGCCCAGTCGATATGGCCGTTGGCCTTGTTGTGGCAGGCATGGCAGGCATCACAGACGCCGTCCTCCTGAATGACCATCGTTTTCTTGATGGAGTTGATCGTGTGCTCAAACTCATAGCAGGAGTTGGGCTTCTGGTTGCTCATGACGCATTCCTTGCAGAACTGTACGTGCTTGGGCAGGCCGTAGTAGGCTTCGAGCCGGTCCTCCGGGATGTCCGGTGCGTACTTGCTGTAGTCAATGTCGATGTGACGGGGAATCTTTTCCATATTCTTTACACTCCAATCGGCTCTGTATCAAAATCAAAAGGCGCCGTCCGATAGCAATGCTATCAGACGGCGCCTTTGCCGTATGCAGGTATTATAGCACAGTTTTATGCGGGATGCAAGCATACGGTGGGAATTTTGTACGCAAACAGGGGAAGATGTGGTATACTGTTTAAAAACCCCCTGCCTTTGCAGGGTACCGGGCTGAGCCTTCCACCGTCCATTTACAGAAAGCGAGGTGTCCTTCATGACCGACCCTGAAATTTGTGCCGCCGTCCGGCAGCACTACGGCCTTGCCGTGCGGGCAGTGGAGCGCATTGACCGAGGCAGTGCAGCGCTTTTTAAGCTGTACGGCAGCGAGGCAGCCTTCATTTTAAAGGTGTTTCAACCCAAGTTCCGCGCGGACAGCATTTTGCGGGAGGTACATGTCACAGATTTTCTGCGCCAGAACGGGATTTCTGTGCCCGAGTACATTCCCTGCCGAAACGGAGACTTCTACTTTATGCAGAACGGCCGCATCGCCATTCTGCAGGCATTTATTCCCGGGCAAACACGGGAAAAGGGCTGCTGTTCCAAAAGGGAGCTGCTCGACTCCGCCAGACTGCTGGCGCAAATTGTAAATGCCTTAGAGCACTACCCCTACGATGATCTGTTACCCTGTGAGATTTCCAGATACGGCAGCGCAGCGCGGCTGCTGCAGGCCAAAGCCGCCTACGCGGACTTGATGGCAGCAGCCCACGCCGATGCCGTACACGGAGCAGAGATCTGCCGCGACTTGCAGGACCGCCTTGTAATGATTGCCCGTGTGTCCGATGCGGGTGCATTTGTGAACACAACGCCCTGACCCTCAAACGCTCTCACGGCGATTACAGCGTAATGCAGCTGCTGTATGACGGGTCAGAGATCAAGGCCGTGCTGGATTTTGTCAACGCCGGAGAAGTACCGATTGCGTGGGAACTGATACGGTCATACAGCTACATGGACTGCACATTCAATGCGGCACGACTGGCCGCCTACACAAACGAATACCGCAGGTACGCCGAAGTGAGCATGGACGACCTGCGGTATATGCCGTATCTGTATTTAAGCCAGCTTTTGAGCAGCACTTATGGGTACAAGCAGTATTTACAGACCGGGGATGAGGAATTGCTGGCCTTTGGGCGATGGCGGACAGAGATGTGCCGCTATTTAATAGCCAACGCCAGGGAGGTTTCTGCAGAGTTGGTACGGCTTGCTTAAAGGTGCCGCACTGTACGCAATTACTCCGCAATACGCGCCCCGTCAATAAAGACTGCCTTCACCTCGGTCATGACTCGAAGGGGCAGCCGTTCGTGATGACGACGTCCGCGTCCTTGCCAACCTCCAGCGAGCGACGCGGTCGGCTACGCCGATGTGCTCCGCCGGTTGATGGTGATGGCCTTCAGCGCGTCGAACGGGTCCATGCCGGCCTTGACCGCCATGCCTGCGCAGAGCGGCAGATACTGCTGCGGAATGACCGAGTTGTCGGTGATGATGGACACGTGGCAGCCCGCGTTGGCCAGCACGCCGGGGGTTTTCCAGGATTTGTTCTGCAGCTCAAACTTGCTGGCAAACGTCAGGCTCGGGCCGACAGCATCGGCACGTCCTTTTCTTTTGCCAGCTCGTCCGCAATGAGATGCCCCTCGGTCACGTGCTCCAGCGTCAGGCGCAGATCGAACTCCCGCGCAATGCGCAGCGCCGTAAAGATGTCGTTGGCCTGGTGGGCGTGGGCCTTTAAGGGGATCTCCCGCGCCAGAACCGGCAGCAGGGCCTCGAGCTTCTGGTTGTAGGCGGGCATTTTGGTCACGTCACCGTTGGCCGCCTGCTTGCGTGCGCCGTAGTCCCGCGCCTGCATCAGTGCACCGCGCAGGAACGCCGCCGTGGACATGCGGGTGGAGTCGCACTTGTCACGGTAGCAGCGCTTGGGATTCTCGCCAAAGGCGCACTTCATGGCGACGGGGTCGCGGACGATCATGTTGTCCACGCGCTCGCCGACGGTTTTCATCGCCAGGAAGGTGCCGCCCAGCACGTTGGCGCTGCCCGGGCCGGTGCAGACACAGGTCACGCCCGCCTTACGCGCGTCGGCCCAGCGAGGGGTCGCGCGGGTTGATGCCGTCGATGGCGCGCAGCTGCGGCGTCCAGATGTCATTCATCTCGTTGTAGTCGCAGCCCTCGTACCCGATGCCGTAGCCGTCGAGACCTATATGGGTATGCGCGTCCACAAAGCCGGGATAAACCTCCAACCCATCGGCGTCAAACACAGCAGCGTCCGCCGGGGCAGTCAGCCCGCCGCCGATAGCGGCAATCTTACCGTCAGCCAGCAGAATATCCGCGACATAGGCCTCGCAGTGGACAGCATCATGGATGAGGCCGTTGTGGATAAGGGTAGTTGCCATAGTATTGTCTCCCTCGGATTTTTCCTATCGTTCTTTACTGAAAGTTTGCTGCACCGGGCAGGGCCGAGGTATTATACAGAAACAGTACAATATCCGGTTTTGATTCCACAATATACTGGGCAATCGTCCCTTGGAACGTCCGCATATCGATCGTGTCTAGCTGCGCGCAGGACTGCGCCAGGAACGGCGTGAATGCACATGCAAAGCTATCCCGCACAAGCAGGACCTTCTTGTCGTTCGGTGCCAGCTTGTTCACGATATGGTTCAGCGCGTAGTCCCCGCCGATGTATGCAGCATACGGGTTACCGTTGTAATAATCCTTTGTCTCGTAGGCGTCCTTGACGAGCAGGGTGTCCGCATAGCTGCCGTGGCGTTCGATGTCCTTATCGGGAACCGTGAAATCAAAATTCGTTTCATAATTCGGCGTGATGACGGAGAAATCATCCACACCCGCATATACAGTACCGACACGCTTGCCCTGACTGCCCAGAAACCAATCCGGGTATGTCTTTACCGTGTAGCTGTCCATGTTTGTGATCTTGTCATCAAAGGCAAAGCCATAGTCGCTTTTCAATGTTTGCGCTACCTTGCCCCAGCACCAGAACGCCCCCTCCGGGGTCCAGTGGTGATCTGTTTTGAAAAACAAGTCATACTGGTTGATTCCAGCATCATAGATTTTCTCGCGTAGGTCAATATAGGGAATTTTTCCGTCTATACCCTGCAAAAAACTATCGGCAATTTCATTGCATAATCCTGTACACCGGCGGGAAGTTCCGGGTCAAACTTGCTGATTTTTTGCGGCGCTTGAATGTAAAGCAACTGCGTATCATTTTCGTCGCAGACTTTTTTCAGGTTCAGAATACCATTTATTGAGTCTGTTACATCGGCTGGATCGCAGACAAATGTCAACATTCCATTTTTTAGCCGGACGACCTTGTCATCGGCAGCGTCCTCAATGACATTTTTGCCTAGTGCCATCTGGAACAGCGTATTCAGCTCAATTACATTGTGGTAACCCGGAATTGTCTGCTGTGCTGTTGTTTCAAAGGCATCTTCCATGTCTGCGGCTTCTTGGCTGCCCACCTGTTGAAGCTCGGCACACAGCACGGGAACAGCCGCCACAAATGTAGCCGCACCAATACAGACAGCCGCCAGCCGCGCAGATTTCCGGGTTCCCATACAAAAATCTCCTTGTCAGAAGTTGAAGTAAATAAAAGGATTGTAACCACCCTTTACAATAAATGAAACCGCTACCGCATACACCCCAATGATCCAAACCGGGTACAGCACGCTAATCGCACCATCCAGATGTTCCTTGGCCTTACCCAACCAACCTGCAATCGGCAGCGAGGCTGCAATCGCCAACAGGAAGAACAGTTTGTATTCTGCCATATAGTACGCCGCCTTGGCGTCCAGCAAGCCAGATGCGCCAATGCCAAACATGGCCAGCACATACTTTACTGCGCCAGTAAGGTTTTCCGCTCTGAAAAGCACCCATCCAAGAACAACAAACAGCATCGTGTATATCCATGCCAGCCATAGCGGCACAGAGCACTTTTCAAAACCTGTGAGCTTTTCAACACAGAGCAGCACAAAATACATCAGACCCCAAGCAATGAATGTCCAATTGGCACCATGCCAAAGGCCAGTAGAAAACCACACCACAAACAAGTTGAAAATAAGCCGTCCATGGCTTTTCACACGGCTGCCACCCAAAGGGATGTACAAGTAATCGCGGAACCAACTGCCCAGAGAGATATGCCAGCGCCGCCAGAATTCTGATACAGAGCGGCTAATATACGGGTAGTTGAAATTCTCCCGGATGCGAAACCCGAACATCCGCCCCAGGCCAATGGCCATATCAGAATAACCGGAAAAATCAAAATAAATCTGTAATGTGTATGCAATCGCCCCCAGCCAAGCCAACAAGACCGACATATTCCCAATGGAGGAAAATGCCGCATCCGCCACATAGGCAAGATTATTGGAGAGAATCACCTTTTTCCCAAGGCCCAAGGCAAAACGGCAGCAGCCACCACTCCACCATCAAGCTTTCCGTTCGGCAGTTGATTTGGTCTGCAAAATCCGAGTAGCGCACGATTGGCCCTGCAATCAGCTGCGGAAAAAACGCAATATAGAGCATCACATTCAAGATATTTCTTTGCGCCTTGCCATCCCCGCGGCAGACATCTATCACATAAGACATTGCTTGAAAGGTAAAAAACGAAATGCCAATGGGTAGCGTAATGCTCGGCACATGAATGGACAGGCCCAGAAAACGGTTTGTATTTTCCAGCACAAATGTCAGATACTTAAAGACAAACAGCAAACTAATGTTTACCGCCACCGCTGTGACAAGTACCATTCTGCGGTACTTGTCACCCTGTGCCTCGGCCAGCAGAGCCAACGCCCAGTTCACGGCGATCATGGCCAGCATAACCACCACAAAGCGCGGCTCCCCCCAAGCGTAGAAGAGGATGCTCACCAGCGTCAACAGCATATTTCGGGCAGTACGGAACCGCGCAGGGATTATATAATAGAGCAGTGTGACTGCCGGCAGAAATACAAACAAAAAGGTCGCGCTGGAAAAAAGCATCCGAAAAAGTCTCCTTCTGTACGCTTACACGTTAAAATCCAAGCACGTCCTTACCGCGGTGTACGGTCTTACCTTGCCGTCCGCCACGGCGACGTGGGCGGGGTGGGTGGAGTAGCCTTTGAGCGCGGCGGCGTCGGTGAAGGTCGTGTCCAGCATCAGTCAGCGTTGGCAGAGCTGGGCAGCACGTCGGTGTAGACGCGGACATCCAGCAGGCCGGGGATCTTACCGGCCAGACCCTCCAGCCCTTCCTTGATGCCGGCCTTGACGGCGGCCTTTTCGGCGTCGGGCATCTCCTTTAATTTCCACAAAATAACATGACGTACCATTACTTGTTTTCCTCCCAGATGGGATGCTTGAGCTGCCACTCGCCGTACTCGTTCTTCTCGAACAGGTCGCGGTTGTAGAACTTGTCCAGAATGGCCCAGAACTCGGTCTCGGTGTAGCCGCAGAACTCGCAGAAGTCACGCACGCAGAGCGGGTCGAGCTTGCCGTCGCGCTCCTTGATGATGGGGATAGCCTCCTCGCGGGTCATCATGCCGTAGCGGATGTAGCGGGCCGTGTAGTCGGTGGCGGCGGCGTGGCCGAACTTGGGATACTTGAGCCAGCTGTGCACCAGATAGGCGCGGGAGTCGATCTGGTCAAAGTTCTCGGCGTGGTGGGTGCGGTCCCACTCGTGGGTCAGGTCGTGGAAGCCGTGGGCTTTGGCGATCTGGTAGTTCTTGTAGCTGTTCCAGGGCACAAAGTAGCTCATGTAGAACGGGTCGAGCTTGGCGCGCTCCTCGGCGCTGGGGGCCAGCGTCAGAGAGAGGTCTTTCTCGGTCACGCCGTCGCCCAGCAGTTCCTCCATCGGCATACCGACGGCGACGCCGTTCTCGATCTGGCCCATGGCGGAGTAGGTCTCCTTATCGGCGTTGCGCCGTACTCAAAGCTGACGTTCTCGCCGTAGCAGAGCATCGGGGTGTTGAACTTGGCGGCCATGTGCAGCGGGAAGGTGTAGATCAGGCGGTCCACGTACCAGGTCGGCTTGCCGTACTTCTCAAAGAATTTGCGCATCAGCGTCTTTTGCACCTTGATGTTGGGCTTGCAGGAGATGATCGTGCAGCCGAACTCCTCGCTGATGTTCTTGAGGTTGTGGATGCCCGCCTGCGTCATGGGGAAGTTATCCTCGACGCTGAACAGGATGGGGTTCATGTGCATGACCTCTTTCAGCATCCAGACCTGGAAGTGGCTGTCCTTGCCGCCGGAGACGGCGACGGCGCAGTCATAGCCGCCGGGGCCGTTCATGCCGCGGTACTTGTCGCAGTAGGCCTCGAACTCCTTGAAACGGGCATCCCAGTCCACATTTTTGCGGCTCTCGTAGTGGCGGCAGGCGCTGCACACGCCCTCCGCGTCGAAGGTGATCCCGGGTCGGGTGTCGGGCATCGTACATTTTTTGCAGTAACGCATAAGACACTCCTTTATTTATATGTTGGGGTTGGATTTGTGGTTGTGGGGGGCGGCGTCCTCGACGCCCCACTCTCGGCCCCCTCTGCGAGGGGGCTGCCGCCGCAGCGGCTGGGGGAGAGAACCTTGCGGCATCCCGAACGATTTCG
>ENA-OUNI01001113-OUNI01001113.1-human-gut-metagenome-genome-assembly--contig:-NODE-1113-length-10998-cov-3.283783_pt1 | contig 10998 bp, 13 predicted proteins | sample MGYA00242499_ERZ504580 | MGnify/ENA primary metagenome ERZ504580 (study PRJEB26092, sample SAMD00036315) | human gut metagenome | host: Homo sapiens | study: EMG produced TPA metagenomics assembly of... | reverse complement strand
TTCCAAGGGTTGCGCGTAGGGCCGTAGAAGGAGGTTTCCGTCGTGCTGCCCATAGCAAATTCATCCATATTAAGCTTGCCTGCCACCACCATGCCGGCCTTACGCATCCGTTCCACAACCGTTGCATCATAAGCGGGCTTAAAGTTGGAAAGAATTTTGGAGGAGCAACTCGTCAAGATTCCCTTGGTACAAATATTATCCTTGACAGATACCGGCACGCCGGCGAGCGGCGCATCATCGAGTTCGCCCGCGCGGAGCCGCCTCTGCACCTCGTCCGCCTCCCGGTAGGCCTCCTCGCGGGAAACCGTGGTGTAGCAACGATACCGTTCATCGCACGCGTCGATTTTCGTATACAGCGCGTCGAGCGCATCGCGCACGCTGAGCTCGCCCGACTTGATGCGCCGGGATAACTCCAGCGCCGTCATTTCTAAAATCTCCATGTTGTCGTTCCCCTTCCCTTCTTTTATTCCACCGTTTTCGGCACCTGGAAACAGCCGTCCTTCTGATTCGGCGCATTCCGGAGCAATTCCTCACGATCCATGGAGGGAAGCACTTCGTCCTCATGGAACACATTTGTTACGGGGAAGGAATGGGAAAGCGGCTCAACCCCTTCTGTGTCCAGGGCATTGAGCGTTTCCATATAGGATAAAATCTCCTGCAAATCCTTTTCCGTTGCTTGCTCCTGCTCTGGCGTCAGTTGAATCCGCCCCAGCTTTTCAAGATATTGAACCAGTTCTCCTGTGATCTGCATGGAAATTCCTCCTATAATCTATGATCTATCCCATCATATCATTGCTTTATACACGATTCTCCAGCGGCCTCCTGAGCTTAATATGCACCTCACGCAGCTGCTGCTCCGTCACTTCACCCGCGCGCCGAGTAAAAGATCCTGCGCGTTCGCGTTCATCGGGAAGGCGATCACTTCGCGGATATTCTCCTCATCGCGCAGCAACATCAGCATCCGGTCAACGCCCGGCGCCATCCCTGCGTGCGGTGGAGCGCATACTGGAAAGCATGGTAGAGCGCGCCGAACCGCGCCTCCACATCCTCAGCCGTATAGCCGGCCAGCGCAAAGGCCTTCACCATGATATCCGGGCGATGGTTGCGCACCGCCCCAGAGGAAAGTTCCACGCCGTTGCAAACGATATCATATTGATATGCCTTGATCTCCAATGGATTCATTGTTTCCAACGCCTCAAGGCCACCCTGCGGCATGGAGAAGGGGTTGTGAGTAAAATCAAGCTTGCCTTCCTCGTTTTTCTCATACATTGGAAAATCCGTGATATAGCAAAGCTCAAAGCGATCCTTTGCAATAAGATTCATCCGCTCTCCGAGCGCCGTGCGGATTTGCCCTGCAAGGCGATCCACTACCGCTTTGCCATCACTGATGAAAAACAGCGTATCGTCCGCTTTCATGGAAAGACGGCCAATTAGCTCCTGCTTCTTCCCATCTGTGAGGAATTTGGCAATGGGGCCTTTGAAAGAGCCATCCTCCAGCAATGTAAGATAGCCGAGGCCCTTCATGCCGATTTCCGTTGCAAAGGCAAGCATTTTTTCAAAAAAGGATTTCGGCATCTTCGCGCAGCCCGGCACATTAATGCCGCGCACAGGCTTCTTTTGGAAGGGTTTGAAATCCACATCCACAAAAAAATCAGAAAGATCTTCAATCAACAGAGGGTTGCGCAGATCCGGCTTGTCCGTGCCGTAATGCAGCATAGCCTCTTCATAAGGAATGCGTCGAAACGGCGCCGGGGACACCTTGCGCCCGTTGCCGAAGGTGGCAAACGTATCATAAAGCACCTGCTCCGCTACCGTAAAAACATCCTCCTGCGTAGCAAATGCCATTTCGAAATCAAGCTGATAAAATTCGCCGGGAGAACGGTCTGCCCGCGCATCCTCATCGCGGAAACAAGGAGCGATCTGAAAATATTTATCGAAGCCTGAGGCCATTAGCAATTGTTTGAACTGCTGGGGAGCCTGTGGCAGCGCATAAATTTACCCTCATGCTTACGCGAGGGGATGATATAGTCGCGCGCACCCTCCGGAGAAGAGCAGGTGAGAATCGGCGTAGTGATCTCCGTGAAGCCGAGCGCCTCCATCTTGCGCCGCAGAAAGCTGACCACTTTGGAGCGGAAAAGAATATTATCATGCACACGCGGATTACGCAGATCAAGGAAGCGGTATTTCAGCCGCACCTCCTCACGCGTATCAGTGGAATCCTGCACGTCAAATGGCAGATTCGGCACGCATGGGCCAGCACCTCCAACGCGTCGGCCAGCACTTCCAGCCGTCCTGTCGGGATTTTGGGGTTGACCGTTTCTTCATCCCGAGCAACGACTTTTCCGGAAACGGTAATCGCCGTTTCCCTGTGAAGATCCTTCAGCAAAGCGTCATCATGCACGACTACCTGCGTCACGCCATACTGATCCCGCAGGTCGAGAAAAGCCACGCCGCCGTGATCGCGGATCGTATCCACCCATCCGGCTAAGCGGATGGTTTCATTCAGATTCCGCTCCGTCAGCTCCCCACAGGTATGCGTTCTGTAAATTTCTTGAGCCATTTCAGACATTCCCTTCCTCACCGGCCGCTGGGCCGGGACCATAATCAAACACGGCGGAATACCGCGCCGAAAAATCCATAAACAGGAATTAATTATATCATAAGAAACCAAACGTGTACAGCACTTTTCCCGGATATTTTCATGCGCAAAAAGGCGCAAAAGCCCGCTATTCCTTTTTAATATACCCCAAAATCACAGAAAACGGAAGCCTTTTCCCCTTTGCTTCACGGAAATCAATTTGAGCGTTTTTAAGGTTTTATAAGCCGCGCTCCGTAGGGGATGTTTGTGTGCCATAAATTGTGGTTCGCATTTCGCATCCGAATGACACGAACCCACGCTTTTTTCCATTTCTGCGTTGATTGATACATGAAGCAACGTGCCCGCTTTTTCTCATATTTTACGGATGCGCGGGCGAATCGGGCGAATATCGTTCGCCCCTGCGGGCAGTCAGGCTTTTGAAATCAAACTTAATTTCTATACCCCTGCTTAAATCGCATTTGTGCGGTCCCCCTGAGAAGAAACGTGGCATCCCTTTAATTTCCATCTAAGGACGCCATTGGAATCTCTACATATAGTCCATGGCAGCTTGACTTTTTCCATATATTGTGGTATTATGAAAACACAATAAAATAGCATAATTTTTCGACAGAGAAAAAGATCTCCGCTGTCCCAAGATTGGGACTTTGCTTAAAACAATCCGAACATTTGTCTTGACAAGCGCGAAAAAGCTGTTATAATGGGAGCTGTTAAGAACAAACGTTCCGCCGACATCAAGGAGGTTACCGTTATGACGATTGCATTCATCTTACGCACCATCGCAGAGGTTGCCGTTGTGGCATTCCTGATTTGGGGCTTTTTGCATGAGGATAAATTTATCCGTTTTGAAGACCGGCTTGCCCGCATTGTCGTGGTCAACTACCGCCGGATTAAGCGCCGTCGGATGCTCAAAAGCAAGGCATGGAGCCTGCCTCCCATGTGCGTAAGCCTGCGCAAGCCCACACACAACAGCGAGCTTCTGCGCCACAGCCTGCACAAAGCAGGCCCGCCGCTGCTACTTGTGAGCCAGTTTCCCGCCCTGTCCGCCGCCGCAGGAAGAGAATCCCGCAGAACGCGGCCTGACATTTCGTTTCCCCCTCCGGCATCAAATTTGATGAAAACAGAGAACCGCCTGCGCAGAGTGTTTCTGCGCAGGCGGTTTTTTAGCTTTTCCAAAAATGATTTGTACAAGATCTGTCGCGTTGTAAACCATTATTCAAAATTTTGGCAAAAGCCCTTCCGCCTTCAACAGATCTAAAAGGTGCTCAAGCGCCTCTTCCTCCATCTCCGGCGTATCCTTCAGCGGGAACGGGATGCCCATTCGTTCATATTTTTCGGCGCAGAGCTTGCGAAACGGCAGCAGCTCCAGCTTCTCCAGGTTGCTAAACCGCCGGGCAATGCGCGCGATTTCACGAACCTGGTCAAAATCATCCGTTAGCCCGGGCGCCACCACATGCCGCACCCAGAGCGGCACCGCCATCGCCTCGGTCAGGCTTAAAAATTGCAGCACCTGTTCAAACGAAGCTCCGCAATGCGCGCGGTATGCTCGCGCATCCGCAAATTTCAGGTCGCACAAAACGAGGTCCGTCTCCGCCAGCACCGCACGCGCCTGTTCCAAATTGCCGGTTCCGGAGGTGTCAAGCGCCGTGTGAAGCCCCTGCCCTCGCAGCAGGCGAAAGAGCTCCGCCACAAACGGCGCCTGCAACAGCGGCTCCCCACCGGATACGGTCACCCCGCCGTGTTTGAGATAGGGCCGGTAGCGCGCAATCTTTTCACAAACTGCTTCGGGCGTATAAGCGGACCCGCCCTGTGGATCCCAAGTATCCGGATTATGGCAGTAGGCGCAGCGCAGCGGGCAGCCCTGCAAAAACACAACAAAACGCACGCCTGGCCCATCCACTGCGCCCATGGATTGAAAGGAATGCACCCGCCCCGTCATGCGATCGCCTGATGGAAGGTGCGCGAAATAACCTCCGCTGCTGCTCCTTCGTCAGCTTGTGGAAGTTGACCGCATAACCAGACACACGGATGGTCAGGTTCGGATACTTCTCCGGGTTGTGATAGGCGTCTACCAGCATATCGCGGCTCATCACGTTCACGTTGATATGATGCGCGTTTTGTGCAAAATAGCCATCCAGAATTGAAACCAGGTTTTCACAGCGCTCCTCCAGCGTTTTACCCAGGGCCTGCGGATGATGGAGAAAGTGTTGGAAATACCGTCTCGGCAATATTCATACGGGATTTTCGCCACGGAGTTAAGGGAGGCCAGCGCCCCGTTTTTCTCACGCCCGTGCATCGGGTTCGCACCGGGGGCAAAGGGCTCGCCCGCCTTACGCCCATCCGGCGTTGCGCCGGTTTTCCGCCCATAAACCACATTGGAGGTGATGGTGAGAATGGAGAGCGTATGCTCCGCGCCGCGGTAGGCGGGGTTTTTCTTCAGCTCTTCGTAGAACAGCTTTACCTGCTCGCAGGCAATCTGGTCAACGCGGTCGTCGTCGTTTCCATAGGCCGGATACTCGCCCATCGTTTCAAAGCCGGTAATCATGCCGCTTGAATTGCGCAGCACGCGCACCCGCGCATATTTGATCGCGGAGAGTGAATCCGCCAGCACGGACAGCCCCGCCGCGCCAAAGGCCATAAAGCGGTGCACCTGCGTATCATGCAGTGCCATCTGCGTTTTCTCGTAGGCGTATTTATCATGCATATAATGGATGATATTCATGGTGTTGACATAGGTTTTGGCAAGCCAGGGGCGATAAACGTCCATTAGCTCCAGCACCTTATCATATTTGAGATATTCCCCCGCATAGGGCTCATGCTCCGGCCCGACTTGGAGCCCTGTTTTTTCATCCTTACCGCCGTTGAGGCTCATGAGCAACAGCTTTGCAAGATTGGCCCGCGCGCCGAAAAACTGCATCTGCTTACCAACCTTCATGGCAGATACGCAGCAGGCAATCGCATAATCATCGCCGTAGATCGGGCGCATCAGGTCATCGTTTTCATACTGGATCGCATCCGTATCGCAGGAAACTTTGCAGCAAACCGTTTGAATGCATCCGGCAGGCTGCCGGACCATAATACCGTCAGGTTCGGCTCGGCCGAGGAGCCAAGGTTATAGAGGGTGTGGAGCATCCGGTACGAGCTCTTCGTCACGAGCGTGCGCCCATCCTCCCCCATGCCGCCGAGCGCCTCCGTGATCCACATCGGGTCACCTGCAAACAATTCATTATAGGCTGGCGTGCGCAGGTGACGCGCCATGCGCAGCTTCATTACAAAATCGTCAAACAGCTCCTGCGCCCCTGCCTCATCGAGAACGCCGTTTTTCAAATCGCGCTCAAAATAGATATCGAGGAAGGTGCTCGTGCGCCCAAGGCTCATTGCCGCGCCATTTTGCTCCTTGATCGCGCCAAGATAGCCGAAATAGAGCCACTGCACCGCCTCCCGCGCCGTTTTGGCAGGCAGTGAAATATCAAATCCATACTGCATCGCCATCTCCTTGAGATAGCCGAGGAAGGTAATCTGCTGGAACAGCTCTTCAGACAGGCGGATCGAATCGACATCCATCACACCCTCCACGATTTTGGCTTTATCCTTCTTCTTTTCCTCAATCAGGCGGTCCACCCCGTAGAGCGCAACGCGGCGGTAATCCCCGATGATGCGGCCGCGGCCGTAGGCATCCGGCAGGCCTGTGATAATCCACAGTGGCGCGCCTTGCGCGTTTCCTCCCCATACACACGAAACACGCCGTCATTGTGCGTGGTGCGGAAGCGGAATTCCTCCTCCACCTTATTGGATAAGTGATAGCCATAAGCCTCGCACGCGTCGCGCGTCATGCGGATGCCCCCAAAGGGGTTGACGCCGCGGCGCAAGGTCTGTCCGTTTGCAGGCCGACGATCAGCTCCTTTTCCTGATCAAGGTAGCCAGGGTTATAGCTTGTCAGGGAGGAGACGGTTTCCGTATCGATATCTAATACGCCGCCGAACTCCTGCTCCAGCTTTAAGAGGTTGGAAAGCTTATGGTTGAGCTCCTGCGTACGCTGTGTCGGCCCCGCTAGAAACGATTCATCCCCCTCATACGGCGTATAGTTTTCTGAATAAAGTCGCGTACATTAATGCTTTTCTGCCATTCCCCGGGCTGAAAGCCTCCCAAGCCGTATATTCCATTGCGCGCGTCTCCTTTCTAAACCAGTCGATTCCGTCGGCGTCTGGTAAAATAAAAGGGCAGTATATGGTCGCTCCCATACACTGCCCAGACGGCCGGCAAAACAGGCATTTCATTCCACTGTGGTTTCTCCCACAATCATCCGTCAGTCATGAACGCCTTTTCAAATTGTACTTTTAGCGTACCGTATGCACAGGGAAAAGTCAAGCGGACAGACACACCTCTCCATAAATTCAGAATATTTCATAAACCGCAGGCGAATAAAAGAAAAAAAACGGTCACATTTTTAAATGTGATTCCAGAACTGTGCTGGCCCGTAAACTTTTCTGACACAATAGCCACGTCCTGAGAAAGCAAAGCCGTTTCCTCCTCCTAGCGGGCTTACTTTCACACCGTTGAGAAAGTTCCTTCATTTTGAAGCAAGTAGCAAAGCGGGGCTACTCTGCTCCAAGGGTATTCGCAACGGCTAAAGAAAAACTGCGCATTATACCTAATAAGACACACTTAAATCAGCCCGATAAACGGGAATCTGTCAAAACCAAATTGCTTTCACAACAAGCCAAATCAGCAATGCCCAAATTGCCACGATGGGAATTGCGTAATACCATTTTTTAGGCTTCCCCTCCTTCCATATATCAACGGCCTTCTCTTTGCTTCTTTGCCACACCTCATCTGGTATGAGCTTAATTGTCACCATAACCAACACGGGTAAAATAATAATATCGTCTAAATATCCCAGCACAGGAATAAAATCAGGTATTAAATCTATTGGAGATAACTCATATCCGACCGTAATTCCCGCGAAAATTTTTGCGATAATTGGAGTGTTCTGATCTTTTAGCGCAATAAAAACAGCTGGGATATCCGCTTTTATGTTTTTCGCGAGCTCTTTCAACGTCACAATGCTGCCTCCACAAATTCCCATTTGTTTACACACGGATTAAAAGCGGGCGAACGCAGTTCGCCCCTACGGTGGTTCCCGCATCAACCGTAGACCCTTTTTCGATGCAAAGCCTGCCGTAACCTCGCGCAAGCAAGCGGCTCACGGCTATTTTTTATTACGAAGCGCAGCGGAGTAACAAAGCAAGGCCTATCATAACCTCATGGAACAAAAAGATACGCGCTGTTTACGTTAGCAGATGCTACCGGCTATTTTTTATTTATGATATTTTCCGCCGCTGCCGATCTCAAAGGCGCGGTAGAGCTGCTCCAAAAGCATCACGCGCGCAAGCTGATGCGGGAAGGTCATCTGCGACATAGAAAGCTTTGCCTGTGCGCGTGCCTTCGCCGCTTCAGATAAGCCCATGAGCCGCCAATGAGAAAGCACACGCTACTCACGCCTTCCACAGTGAGCCTTGTAAGCTCAGCACTGAACTGCTCGGATCCACGCTGCTTTCCCTCGATACACATGGCATACACATATGCGCTGGAGGGGATCTGTGCCAAAATCCGCTCCCCCTCCTGTGCGAGCGCGGCCGCAATCTGCGCATCCGACGCCGCCTCCGGCACGCGGGCGGGCGCCAGTTCCTCTACCTCCAAGCGGCAAAAGGAGGAAAGCCGCTTTTGATACTCCGCGCAGGCGTCCCGTAAATAGGGCTCTTTGAGCCTACCGATACAAATCACTTTTACCCGGAGCATTCGTTCATCCTTTCCAAAAAAGGGAAAAGCGCTGTTCCAAATCGCTTTTCCCAGTTTTCCATTCTCGCTTTTCATCTGTTAAAAGACGGTAACCGGAGCGGAGCATACCGCTCCGCCACCTGCAACGCATAGTCCCGCCCCTCCCGCGCTCCCAACTCGCTCAAAGCTGCGACCGCCGTCTGCCGGGCAAGATAGGGATTGTTGTTTTCCTTGCTTAGGTGCGCCAGGCAGAAGCGTGTGCTGCCGCAGCTGACGAGCTGCTCCAGCACGCAGGCGCAAGCGTCGTTGGAAAGGTGGCCGCGGTCTGACAGGATACGCCGCTTAAGCGGATAGGGATACGGCCCATTTTCCAGCATGCGCACGTCATGGTTCGACTCCAAAACCACCAGATCGCAGCCCGAAATCGCCTGCATCACAGCATCGGTCATCACGCCCATATCCGTGGCGACTGCAACGCGGCGTTCCCCCGGAAGCTCCACCACATAGCCAAAGCCCTCGCGGCAATCGTGGGAAATGGGAAACGGGCGCACAAAAAGGCTCCCCGCTTCCATACCGCCTTCCGGCATGACCCCCGCATAAAACTTTCCATTTAACACCTGCGCTTCATCCAATGCCTGCAAGGTGCCCGCAGAGGCGTATACATCAATTTTATGGCGCGCAGCGAATACGCGCAGGCCTTTCACATGATCGCTGTGCTCATGGGTCACGAAAATAGCCCGGAGCTGCGCCGGGTCGGCGTCGATCCGGCGTAAAGCCAGCTCCAGCTGCTTGGCGGACATCCCCGCATCGATCAAAATGCTGCTGCCGGAGGCCGCTATGTACATACTATTGCCGCTGCTAGAGGAAAACAGCGGGGAAAAACGCGCCATTCCCTGGCCCCCCATCCAAATTACACTTCAAAAGAAAAAGGGGCATTTACGCCCCTCTATTCCATCACACACAAATAAAAATTGCTCTAACCCACACGCATCCGGTTATGTTGCAAAACGCTGTTTTCAAACCGGGAATCATCATTACACTGCTTTTTCAATTGCGGCGTCCGGGTAATTGCGGCGCACAATATCCGCACCGAGCACGGAAAACTTTTTCCACCACTTCTTCATAACCGCGGTCAATGTGCTGAATATTTTCAATCTCCGTCGTGCCCTGCGCCGTTAGCCCAGCGATCAACATAGCGGCGCCTGCGCGCAGATCGTCCGCCTTGACGGGCGCTCCCGTGAGCTCCGGCACACCTTCAATCACTGCCACCTTGCCATCCACCTGCACATTGGCGCCCATACGCGTTAGCTGCGCCACATAGCGGTAACGGTTGTCCGAAACATTTTCCGACACAATGCTGGTCCCTTCCGCAATGGAGAGGAGGACCGACATTTGCGGCTGCATATCCGTGGGGAAGCAGGATGCGGCAACGTTTTGATATTGCATTTGCTAAGCTTTCCTACATAGCGCACCCGGATGGAATCATCATATTCCGTAACCTCCAAGCCGCATTCCTCAAGCTTTGCGGAAATTGATTCGAGATGCTTCGGAATCACGTTTTTGATCAGCACATCCCCTTTCGTTGCGCCTGCGGCCACCATATAAGTGCCCGCCTCAATCTGATCGGGGATAATTGAATACGTGCAGCCATGCAGCTTTTCCACACCGTGGATTTTGATAACGTCCGTCCCTGCGCCTCGCACATCTGCGCCCATGGAATTGAGAAAATTTGCCAAGTCGACAATATGTGGCTCCTTAGCCGCATTCTCAATCACCGTAAGCCCACGTGCCTTCACCGCAGCTAACATGATATTCACCGTAGCGCCAACGGAAACCACATCCATATACACAGAGCTACCAATCAGCTTTTCTGCATGGGCGTTGACCATCGCATTTTCAATGCTGACATCCGCGCCCAAAAACTCAAAGCCCTTGATATGCTGATCCATCGGGCGGATACCGAGATCACATCCGCCCGGCATGGAAACGCGTGCCTGATTATCCCGGCCGAGCAGGGCGCCGATCAAATAATAAGAGGCACGCATGTGCTTGGTCAGTTCATCGGGCACAGTGAAAGAATTGACGGTCGTGGTATCAATCTCAAGCGTGTGCTTATTGATGACGCGCACCCGCGCGCCAATCTGCTTTAAAATTCGAACCATATAGGTAACATCGCTAATATTTGGTATATTTTCAATCCGGCACACATCATCCGCAAGGATTGTGGCTGGTAAAATGGCAACGACTGCATTTTTGGCCCCGCTGATGGAAACCTCTCCACGAAGCGGGCGGCCTCCGTGAATGACGAATTTCTCCAATCGGCACACTCCCCTTTTCACTTTTAAACCTTTGCTATTATACCACCAAAGGCGGATGATTAAAAGAGATTTTATGTACAATTTTTAACGAATACGCAGGAACACGTTGAACAGGTTTTATAAAATATTTTCCATGGTTCTAATTTTCAATCAAAAGCTTTTTCCGCTTTTTTTGCGCTTTTTCGTCCGGATCTGGTGAGGGTTCTGCTATAGTATGCCCTAAAAAAAGCAAAACAGCCATTGCAAATTTTTTTTGCAATGGCTGCTCATTTGTTTGCAAGCAAAAAGTGGATGCAAAAAATTAAA
>ENA-OUNI01001112-OUNI01001112.1-human-gut-metagenome-genome-assembly--contig:-NODE-1112-length-11002-cov-2.574161_pt1 | contig 11002 bp, 12 predicted proteins | sample MGYA00242499_ERZ504580 | MGnify/ENA primary metagenome ERZ504580 (study PRJEB26092, sample SAMD00036315) | human gut metagenome | host: Homo sapiens | study: EMG produced TPA metagenomics assembly of... | reverse complement strand
CAAACCGGAATGCTTTCGACGGTGTTGATATCGGCTTGTTCGCCGGCGGTCGATCAGTAAGGAATTGGGACCCGAAGCTGCTAACGGGGCTGCGTCGTCATCGACAACTCCAGCACGTTCCGTATCGGACCCGGATGTCCCCTGGTCGTACCGGAAGTCAACCCTGAAGATATTGCCTGGCACAAGGGCATCATTGCCAACCCGAACTGCTCGACGATCATCATGCTCATGGCCCTCAAGCCGATTCACGACTTGTCGCCGATCAAACGCATCATCGTCAGCACTTATCAGGCCGTATCCGGTGCCGGCAAAGAAGGTATCGACGAACTGCGCGATGAAACGGAAGCGTACCTCAAAGGCGAAGAAATGCAGCCCAAGATCCTGCCCAGCAAGAGCCTGCCCAAGCATTATCCCATCGCCTTCAACCTCATTCCGCAGATCGATAAATTCGTAGAAAAAGATTACACCAAAGAAGAAATGAAGATGGTCAACGAAACGCACAAGATGCTCCACGATGACTCCATCGCCATTACGGCTACGACAGTCCGCGTCCCGGTCTTCCGCAGCCATGCCGAATCGGTCTATGTCGAAACGGCCGATGAACTGACAGTTGATGCCGTCCGCAAAGCCATCGATGCCTTCCCGGGTGCCAGGTCCAGGATAATCCGGCTGAAATGGAATATCCTATGCCTTTGTTCACGTCGGAAAAATATGACTGCTACGTCGGCCGTATCCGTAAGGATCTTTACAACCCGAAAGCCATCAACCTCTGGGTATCGGGTGACCAGATCCGCAAAGGCGCTGCGCTCAATGCCCTGCAGATTGCCGAATACATGCTGGCCCACGACATGATTCACTAGTACGAAGAGGGGAGAGAATCCTTTATGTTAACGTTTCCCAATGTTATTGTCGCTATGATTACGCCGTTCCATCAGGATGGCTCCGTCAATTACGAAGCTGCCGTCGAACTGGCTAAGAAATATGCTGACGAAGGCTCGGCCATCCTCGTCGGTGCTACTACAGGTGAAGGGGCTGTCATGACGGAAGAAGAAAAACTCAAGCTCTTCAAAGTCACAGCCGATGCCCTGAAAGGCCAGACCCTGGTCATGGGCAATGTCGGGACCAACAATACGGCTCAGACCATCGCATGATTCAGAAAGCGAAAGATACTGGCATCGATGCCCTGCTGTGCATCGTCCCGTATTACAATAAACCGAACCAGGAAGGCTGTTACGCCCATTTTGCAGCTATTGCCAAGTCGACGGACATGCCTATCTTCATTTACAACGTACCGGGCCGTACAGGCGGCAAAATCGAACCGCAGACGGTCTGCCAGCTGGCTCATGACTTCCCGAACATCATCGGCCTAAAAGATGCCAGCGGCGACCTGGACTACGCCGGTTACGTCGCAGCCAATGCCCCGGAAGGGTTCCATCTCTACAGCGGTGATGACAACCTGACCCTGCCTATCGTCGCTGTCGGCGGTGAAGGCGTCATTTCCGTCGCTGCCCACGTCATCGGCAAGGAAATGAACGAAATGATCCAGGCCCACAAAGACGGCGACGTCAAGAAGGCAGCGGCCCTCCATCAGAAGTACCTGCCCTTCATGAAAGGCTGCTTCTGCACGGTCAGTCCGGTCCCGGTCAAAACCATGCTCAACATGCTCGACTTCCCGGCCGGCCCGTTCCGCCTGCCCTGGTAGACGCCACACCGGAAATCAAGACCAAGTGCGAACAATACCTGAAAGACATCGGCAGATTATAAGTGCTGATAAATGGAAACCTCTCCGACCTGTACTCAAGCCTCCCTTATAGGAGGTGGCCCAGCGGGCCGGAGAGATTTCTATAAACTTGGTTTTATATTAAAAAAAGCCTTGACATATCCCCGATTTCTTGTTATTATATATGAGTCGTCAGGAACGACAAGATATGACTCGGTAGCTCAGCTGGATAGAGTGACTGACTACGAATCAGTAGGTCTAGGGTTCGAATCCTACCGGGTCACCATAGAAAAAGCTCACGCATTTTGCGTGAGCTTTTTTGTTGTGTTTGATGAAAGGTTCCCTTCATAGGGGAGCTGGCCGCCAAAGGCGGTCTGAGAGGTTGATTTTTACCAGCCCCTAGCCACTAACCACTAGCCACTTAAAAAGCGCTGTCTTCATGGGACAGCGCCTTTTTACACTATTTCTTTAAATCCGGTGTGCAGTCGATGATGATGCTGCCCGGTTGTTTCATGACCGTGAAGTTGCCTTTTGTCGAGGATAAGGCTTTTTCCAGGGTCTTGCTGTGCCATTTTTCGACGCCCATCTGGGAACCGCCGATATTTTTCGACGATGCCGATTGTTTCTGGGCATCTTCCGGCAGGAGGTCACTGATATTGACGTTTTCACCGTCTTGGACTTTGATAGTCACTGTAACGGCCCGGCCGTTCTGGAAGACGACCTGGTAGCGGCCATTATGGAAGACGCGGATCGTGTCGCCCTGGGAGTAGGGATGGCCCCATTCATTTTCCCAATCGGCCTGGGTATCGCCGATGGTCGGCAAGTTGGCGACCGGCGTTTCTTTCGTATCGGTCTGGCTCTTCGTATCCTGACCCTGCTTGCTTTCGCCAGGCTGTTGCTGCTGGGTCTGGGTCTGCTGTTTCTGCGGCTGGGAATTGGTCGGCGTCGCCGGCGTACAACCTGCGGCTATGAGCGTGAAGAGCATGAGGACTATCGTGAGATAACGTTTCATGAGTAAGACCTCCTTAGCGGCGCCGGCGGTTGTCTCCGCCCTTATGGCGCTGTTTATGGCGTTTTTCCTTGGTCGTCTGGTAGGTGCTGGCAGGCAGCTTGTCCTTGTAGGTCTTTTTCTTTTTCGGCGGACGGCTGCTGGCCTTGACCTTCACCTGACCGGTCAGGGTATATTTGGTGATCGTCGCGTGGATGTTGTGTTCGATGCGGCGGACCCAGTTTTCATCGGCTGCCGTGGCGAACATGATGGACAAGCCTTCACTGCCGGCCCGGCCCGTGCGGCCGATGCGGTGGATGTAGTAGTCGACGTCGTGGGGGACATCGAAGTTGAAGACGTGGGTAATGCCTTCGATATCGATGCCGCGGGCGGCGATGTCCGTTGCGACCAGGATCTGCGTCTTGGCTTTGGCAAAGTCGCGCAGGACCTGGTTACGGCGGCCCTGGGACATGTCGCCGTGGAGTTCGCCGATGTTGAAGCCCTTGGCGATGAGTTTGCCTGCCAGGAGGGAAGTCCGTTCCTTGGTGTTGCAGAAGACGATGGCCAGGTAGGGGTTCATGTCGGTCAGCATCTGGCAGAGCTTCGGCAGTTTCTGTTCTTCTGTCATCATGTAGATGCGCTGTTCGATGTTTTCCAGGGCGATGGTCTGGCCTTCGAGAATATTCAGGACCAGCGGGCTCTGCATGTGCTTCTTGGCCAGGCCTTTGATCTTATCCGGGACGGTGGCCGAGAAGAAGAGGAGCTGCCGCCGTTTCGGCGTCAGGCCGATGAGGGTATCGACGTCTTCCAGGAAGCCGGCCTGGAGCATCTGGTCCGCTTCGTCGACGATGACCCGGCGGACGCCGCTGAGGTCGAGGGAATGGCGGCGGCAGTGGTCGAGGAGCCGGCCTGGTGTGCCGATGATGACGTGCGGATGGCGGTGCAGTTTCTGCAGCTGATTCTCGATGGTCTTGCCGCCGATGAGGCTGAGGACGTCGATGCCCAGTTCCGGTGCCAGCGTATCGGCGACGTCGGCAATCTGACGGGCCAATTCCCGTGTCGGTGCCATGACCAGGACCTGTTCGGCGTGGATATCCGTCTTGATCTGCTGCAGCGACGGCAGGAGGAAGGCAAAGGTCTTGCCCGTGCCGGTCTGGGCCTGGGCCAGGATGTCGCGGCCCTTGAACAGCGGCGGGATGGCCTGGGCCTGGATGCTGTCGGTTCGTCGACGCCCTGCTTATGGAGGAGTTCACAAATCTTCGGCGTAATGCGAGGGATTCAAAATTCTTTGTCATGTATGTTCCTTTCTGTGCGGACTAAAATCACTTGCTATAATTTCTATTGTACACAAAAGCCGGGCCTTGCGCAAACTTTTCTTTCTTTTAGGGATATGGTATACTAAAGTGATTTCGTTTGCATTATTTTAGGAGGTCTTGCAGAAAATGAGTTGGTGGCGCGATATCTTGCGGCAATGTGTCTTCATGTGTTTCTTTATCATTCCCATTCCCATCGGTGCCTATACGATCCACAGCGGCTCCAGTGCCGTCGTAGCCATGGTAAGTTATGTCTTTTTATCGCTGGTCATCCCCGTAGCTTACGTGGGCTGCCACGATGCGACGTTTGGCCCCAAGGGCGGGCGTATCCGCCGCTGGGTCATGGCCTCATGTGGTTCATCGTCTTTGCGGCTATTGGGGCCTTTACGGCTTCATGGGTGTCTATTGGAAGGCTGCGCCTTTCTGGGAATGGCCGACCATTGGCCGTGATATCGTATTCATCGTCGGCATGTACGCAGAAATCAGCCTGACCATGCTCCTGGCTTACGCCATATCCCAGCTCCTGCCGGCCGAAAGGAAGTAGGTTAATGGACAACTTACAAAAACAGACATGGCACGACCGGCTGCTGGCCGTCGTCTGGGCGTCGTGCGGCATCCTGCCGCTGCCCTTTGGTGCCTTTGCTTCAGATAGGCCATATATCGCCTCAGCGTCGATTCTGGCCTTTTTTATCTTATCCTTTGCCGTTCCCTTGTGGCTGGGCTATCGACGCCGTCGTGCGGGCAGGGACGGCGATTATGCGTCATCCGGGGCGACCCTGTATGGCGGCGCCGTCGTCCTGCTCGTCGCTGTCGGCCTGCTCAACGGCCTGACCGGCCTGGACTGCTGGCATTCTTATCCCGTCCGGGTCGGATTATTCGCCCTGTGGATGTTCCTGACCGTCGCCATACAGTATCTGGCGGCACGGGCCGTCGATTTCTGGAAAGGGCGCCGGCGGAAATACTGGTACTCCCAGTTCATCGATCCCATCGTCTACAGCCTGCCCCTGCCGTGTGCCGTGCTGGGCATGTTCCTCTTCCCGGCCGTCAGCGACTCATCCGTGACGCAGAGCCTGGTCGTCGGCATCATGGCCATCATGGGCTTCTGCTTCATCGGCATGAGCATCTTCGTCATTGCCACCTTCGCCCTCTATTTCTTCCCGTATAAGCGCTATGGTTATCAGGGAAAACAGCGGCTGGTCCACATTGCCGCCATCGTCGTCATGGTCCTCATGTGGGCCCTGGTCCAGCACATCCTCTTCGACAGCCAGATACACGTCTTTACGTACATCTTCAAGCCATGCCGATCCTCCAGAACAATCCCCTGGTCTTCGTCACGCCCTTCGTCGTAGCCGCCCTGACCATCATCGGCTGCGTAGCCATGCGCAACGTCGTCCTGGCGGCCTTTGAGGGGAAGAGGAGTTTGTAGTTTGTAGAAATTGTAGGGGCTTGCCGTGGCAAGCCCGCCTCAGAATATGAATGATTTTCCGGTTCAAGGAGAACGTCGCCTGATATCCAGCGGGTCGCCCACGTGGCGCCCCCTACAGTAAAAAAGGCTTGTCGCACGGCGACAAGCCTTTTTTTTATTTAATTTCCACGATGGTCTGCTTCATGATGGTGAAGCGGATGACGTATACCAGCCATCCCAGGAAGGCGGCGAAACAGCCGCTGAGGAAGGTCGTGGCATCGGTGGTGGTCAATGCATATACGCAATAGATAATGGATACGCCTGCCAGGAATATCGACGTATTTCTGTTACAGACTTCATTGGGGATATGTTCCTTGGTGAGAATCGTCGTCAGGGCCCCGGCACAGAGCATGTAGGGGATGACGTTGGTGACGACGGCCAGGTTGGCCAGGAGTTCGAACTGGGCGGCCAGGGTCGGGCTGATGGTCATGAGGGCCAGGAAGCTCTGCATGCAGAGGATGCACAACATGCCTTTGACCGGGACGTCAGCGCTTGTGACTTTGGCGAAAATCTTGGGGAACAGGCCGCGCTGGGCGCTGGTCTTGAAGACGCGGGCCAGGGTGAACTGCCAGGACAAGAGGGAACCGGCACAGGAGAATACCATCAGGCCCATGACGGCTTTGCCGGCCGTATCGCCGAGCATGTACGAGAAGGCCAGGCCGAAGGGAGCGCTCGATGCCAGGATTTCCGCATTGGGGACGATGCCTGCAATGACGTTCGTCGAGGCGACGTAGATGATGGCGACGCGAGGGTGCTGACGAAAGTGGCAATAGGAACGGATTTCTTCGGATTTTCAACGGCATCCATGTTGACCGCTGCCGATTCGAGTCCCAAGAAGGACCACAAGGTCAGGGCGATGGAATTGCCGACGCATCGCTGAGTCCCAGGTTATTGGGGTTCCACGAAGCCAGCCAGGTAGCCGGGCTGAACCAATGCCAGCCGATGATGGAAATGCCCAGGACCGGGATGATGGCACCCCAGATGGTGATGGTACTGAGCTTGCCGGAATAACGGGAGCCGCTGAAGTTGAGGGCTGCCGCGATCCACAATAAAGCGATCGTATATAAACACGTCTGTAACGGCGTAAAGGTTGTCTCAAGGAAACCGGCGCCGTAGCCGACCGCCGTAATGGCGATAGCGACGTTTGCAATTACGATGGAAACAGAGTAGGCGTAATTAGCCATAAAATGTCCTACACGCTCGAAAGCGTATTCGGAGTAACCGCCCATACCACCTGGCTTTGTCGTGAACATGCCACATCGGGCAAAAGCCATGGCCAGGGCTAAAGAGCCTAGTGAGGTAATAATCCAGGAAATAATCGAGATCGTACCGACTTCGGCGAGCTTGGTCGCAGCATGATGATACCGGCGCCAAGCATGTTGCAGCAGTGACAAAGGTCAACTGTACCACAGACATTTTACGACATGTAGTTTTCATTATCAGTCCTTCTTTCGTTAGTGATGCGTATAAGCATGGCTTGAAATTTTTAGCAAATTAATTCTATCATTTTTGCCGGGAAAATTAAATACTTTTTGAAAAAACGTTATATGTATTTGGGCCACTTTTCACGCTCTATATTCCAAATGGGAATAAAGTTTAGTGGTTCGTGTTTCGTGTTTCGTGGTTCGTAGCACTGTAGGAATCGTACGTGGGGACCCGTTGGGAATTTGAATGAGTTTCCCAGCAATCTGAATGGAAGAGTGCATAATCCTGAAGCGGCGCCTACGTGGTCGCCCCTACAGAAATTTAAAAATATCAGCTGACTGCTAAAAAAAGCTTGCCGCCGAAGCGACAAGCTTTTTTACACATGAGAGATGAAATTAGTCGATGTTTTCTACGACGCAAGCTGTACCCTGGCCGCCACCGATGCACAGTGTAGCCAAACCGTATTTGCCGCCGACTTCTTTCAAGCCATAGAGCAAGGTTACGAGGATACGAGCGCCCGATGCACCAATCGGATGGCCGAGGGCGATAGCGCCGCCATGGATGTTGACTTTGTCCATATCGAAACCGAGTTCACGGCAGCAGTATACAGCCTGAGCTGCGAATGCTTCGTTAGCTTCGACGAGGTCGAGGTCTTTGACTTCCAGGCCTGCTTTAGCCAATGCTTTACGGGAAGAAGGAACAGGGCCGGTACCCATGATAGCGGGATCTACGCCAGCAGAAGCATAGCTTACGATCTTAGCCATCGGTTTGAGGCCGAGTTCTTTAGCTTTATCAGCGGACATAACTACGAAAGCAGCTGCGCCGTCGTTGATGCCGGAAGCGTTACCAGCCGTAACTGTGCCGCCTTTTTTGAAGGCCGGTTTCAATTTAGCAAGGCCTTCCATGGTCGTGCCTTCACGCGGGAATTCGTCCGTGTCGATGACGACGTCCTGTTTCTTCTGATGAACCGTTACCGGAACGATCTGGGATTTGAATGCGCCGCTCTTGATAGCTTCGCAAGCTTTGACCTGAGAACGGACACCGAGTGCGTCCTGGTCTTCACGAGTGATGCCGAAACGTTCAGCAACGTTTTCAGCCGTGATGCCCATATGATAGTCGTTGAATGCGTCCCAGAGGCCATCTTGATCATCGTATCGACGAGGACACCATTGCCCATGCGATAGCCATAACGAGCTTTCGGAACAGCGAAGGGAGACATGGACATGTTTTCCATGCCGCCTGCTACGATGACGTCAGCATCGCCGGCTTTGATCATCTGAGCTGCCAAGGATACGCAGCGGAGACCGGAACCGCAAACTTTATTGACCGTAAGAGCCGGGACTTCAATCGGCATACCAGCTTTGATCATAGCCTGACGAGCCGGGTTCTGACCCTGAGCAGCCTGGAGGACATTGCCCATTACGACTTCGTCGACATCTTTGCCTTCGATACCAGCGCGTTTGAGCGCTTCTTTAATGACGACAGCACCGAGTTCTACAGCCGGTGTGTTTTTGAAACCGCCGCCGAATTTACCAATTGCCGTACGGCAAGCACTTACGATAACTACTTCTTTCATTGGAATCACTCCTTGGAAATTTTTACGTATTGAAATAGATGCCGGTGTATCAGTATGAGAGGATGCACCGTGCGAAAGCGTCATATTATAAATGACACTCTGATATTGCTATCATACACCATTTTAAAGAAAATGTATAGAGAACGTTCCAAAAATTACGTACTCTATACATCTCCATTACTTATTGCTAGGGAATAGGGAATTTTGTTAAATTACAGACGTTCTACGATGATAGCCGTGCCCTGGCCGCCGCCGATGCAGAGGGAAGCCAGACCATATTTACCGTTGATTTCCGGTTCAGCCAATGCGTAGAGCAAGGTGACGACGATACGAGCGCCGGAGCAGCCGATCGGATGGCCGAGGGCGATAGCGCCGCCGTGGATATTGACTTTGTCCATGTTGAGGCCGAGTTCGCGGCAGCAGTATACGGACTGAGCTGCGAAAGCTTCGTTCAATTCGATGAGGTCCATCTGGTCGACGTTCATGCCGGTCTTCTTCATGACTTTGCGGACTGCCGGAACCGGCCGTACCCACGATAGCCGGTTCAACACCAGCCGAAGCCCAGTCGATGATGCGAGCCAGCGGTTTGAGGCCGAGTTCTTTAGCTTTTTCAGCGGACATTACGACAACAGCAGCTGCGCCGTCGTTGATGCCGGAAGCGTTACCAGCGGTAACCGTGCCGTTTTTGATGAAGGCCGGACGGAGTTTAGCCAAGGTTTCCATGGTGCAGTTCGGGCGGATGAATTCGTCTTTGTCGACGATGACATCACCTTTTCTCTTATGAACCGTTACCGGAACGATCTGGCTGTCGAATTTGCCTTCCTGCTGAGCTTTGTAAGCCAGGTTTTCAGAACGGCAAGCCAATTTATCCTGATCTTCACGGGTTACGCCAAAGCGGGCAGCGACGTTTTCAGCCGTTACGCCCATGTGGTAATTGTTTTCTGTGCAGAACAGGCCATCGCGCATGAGCAAGTCTTCGAGGACGCCGTTACCCATACGATAACCGCGGCGGCCTTTAGCGATGGAGTAGGGGGCGTTGGACATGGATTCCATACCGCCGGCTACGATGATGTCGGCATCGCCGAGTTTGATCTGCTGGGATGCGAGGGAAATGGCACGCATACCGGAACCGCAGAGTTTATTCAATGTGAAAGCAGGAACTTCCTGAGGAATACCCGAATGGAGGGCTACCTGACGGGCCGTGTTTTCACCGCAGCCAGCCTGGAGTACGTGGCCCATGATACTTCGTCGATCTGATCTACAGGAATACCTGCGCGTTTGATTGCTTCAGTAACAGCAGCGACACCGAGGTCTACAGCGGTGACGTCTGCGAACTGGCCATTGAAACTGCCGATGGCCGTACGGCAAGCACTTACGATAACAGCATCTCTCATTAGAAAAACCATCCTTTCTGATGTGGAACAAAGTATAGAATAATATAGTATATAAGACTTTTTTGACGGAGCCGCCGCTTACGCAGCTCCTTGGGGGTTACGCTGAAATGAAGAACTTGAGTTCTAAATTTCACAATCTCCATGCCTATATAGTACATTTTTTCACAATGAAATGCAAGAGGAAAATGAATTTTTCTTATGCTAGATACTCATACTAAAGGAAGAAGCAGATGCGAAAAGAATAAAGTGGACGAATAATTCGCTATGCGTATGGTTATGTAGGGCCCGTCCCGGCGGGCGGCCTGGCTCTCCTCATAGGAGAGCTGTCAGCGAAGCTGACTGAGAGGTTGCTCTTTCAACATAGTTTGTAGTACGGAGTTTGTAGGGGCGCCACGTGGGGCGCCCGTTATGAATTTTGGAAATTCTCTCAGCAAACGGAGTGGGAAATCGCACATTTCCTAGGCGGGCCGCCCTTTGGGACGGCCCCTACGAACCCCTAGCCCCTAGCCCCTAGTCCCTAGCCACGAGCCACTAAAAAAGGGGCTGTCGCACGAAGGCTTCTACCATCATGCGAAGTCCCTTAAACTTAAAAGTTTTTCGTTCGTCGTTCATCATTCATCGCGATGAGTCGATATTTTTAATCCCATACGACAAACGATGAACGACCTACGATCAACGTAAAAAGAGGCTGTCTTAATGCGACAGCCTCTTTTCATATCCCTCTTAAAGAAGATGAGCGATGAAACTGTATGAAAGTAAAGCACTCATGGAGATGATGATTTTTGCATTGGCACTTAAGTTCATAGTTCTTACCTCTTTTCTTCCTTATTATATGACGATACTTAATAATTTTAAATGATTCCCAGATATTCGTTCTACCTGTAGGAGAACTCTTTATCTATAAATAGAATAACATACGAGTAAATAAAATCAATAGCTGAAAAATGCAACGACAGGGCTGATAAATGATTTAAAGGCAATGAATGGCTAAATGACGATATAAAATCAAGAAAATGGGGGAGCTGATTTTTTAAAAAGAAGAAAGATGAGGTAAAAAACAGGGAAGTATAAAGCGCTGTAAAATAGATATTTATTCATAACAGAAAAAATATTAAAATTTA
>ENA-OUNI01001111-OUNI01001111.1-human-gut-metagenome-genome-assembly--contig:-NODE-1111-length-11004-cov-1.715822_pt1 | contig 11004 bp, 15 predicted proteins | sample MGYA00242499_ERZ504580 | MGnify/ENA primary metagenome ERZ504580 (study PRJEB26092, sample SAMD00036315) | human gut metagenome | host: Homo sapiens | study: EMG produced TPA metagenomics assembly of... | reverse complement strand
AGATCTCGCGCACATATTCACCGGCCACCTCGTCTATAACCAGCTTATTTTTATTTTCCGGGTCGCGCAGATAACCGTAAGCTGTATAATTGGCAATGAACTCGCCGTCTTGGCGACGGCTTTCAAAACTACTCCGCACCTTGATGGAGATGTCTCTGCTGTATGAGTCATTCAGGAAATTTTTTACGGGCAGAACAAGGCTGTCCCCGGTGGAATGATTTAAGCTGTCGTAGTTGTCGTTGACTGCGATAAAGCGTACACCGAGCTGAGGAAAAATCTTCTCAATGTATTTTCCTGCGTCAATGTAGTCACGACCAAACCGAGAAAGGTCTTTCACGATAACACAGTTGATTTTACCGGCCTTAACAGCTTCCATCATTCTCTGGAAGTCCGGACGATCAAAATTTGTTCCGGTATAACCGTCATCACAAAACTCCGCTACCAGCTTGATATTCGGATTTTGAGCGACAAATCGTTCGATTATAGCCCGTTGGCTGGAAATACTGTCGCTCTCCAGCTTATCATTGGATAAAGAAAAGTCGCCATCTTCCTTAGAAAGTCTAAGGTAGTCGGCGGCTTCATAAATCATATCTGCATTTAGCATAGCTACCGCTCCTGTCGAGATATTGACGGCCAGGCCATCATGACGACTGGAGTTTCACTGATTTTGTCCATGCTCAGTTTACCACAGCGGGTCAAAAAAGTCCAGCCGCATTTTCAGGTAAATCCTCACAGGAGCGACAGCATATCAGCAAAGCAGTCGTTTAGGGTTGGACCACCCTCTGTATAGGCCACATTGACAACAACATCTCCACTCTGAAGCAGTAGGGATTTTTGATTTGCTGAAGAAATGACTGGATGCGTTCCGCTTGTCCCAAGCTGCTATCCAGCTTTACATCACGAATATCAACCAGTTCGTCGATGCTTTTATCAACCTGATGTTTTTCTGCCATGACCTCACCGCCTTGCAATCATTATTTCCAAGTTTTGGGCAATTTATTCTAACGAAACGATAGCCCGTGGACATAGGAATAGGGACCGCCGGAATTACGGCGATCCCTATTTGTTCACACTGACATGATAACAGAAATAAATGATACTTACAAGCCCGTACCCTCTGCTCATTTTCTTTCAGGTAAATGGCAATCAATCTGCATAGATTGTTGAACTTACTCTTTCCCGCGCACCTAATCCGCAGAAGGCAGTCGAACTTGTAGCCGCTGTGGGGGACGGTACGGGATCGGGTTTCCCGGTCCCATCTTCCGGCGGAGCTGGCTGATGATGTTGACCACGGCCGCGCCGCAGTCCTCCGGGAACTCGTGCCATACGGCCTCGTAAATCTGCTCCTGTGTAAAATCCAGCCGGGGTGTCCGGGCCAGATAAGCCAGCGTGAAGAACTCCAGGTGCGTAAGGTGGAGAGGCTGGCCCTGCCACTTTACCGTCTGCTTGCGCAGGTGCAGCTCCAGGCCGGGAATGGTGAGGGTGTGCTTTGCGGCGGGCGGCTCCACGACCTCGATTCCAGGCTCTTCCGCCAGGAAGTCCTTGATCCTATCCAGAATTTGTTCCTCGCCATTGGTGACGGATAAAATCAGTAATTTCCCCACGCGGGGTCCTCCCTTTCTTCTGACTGCTTACCGGTCATTCCGGCTCTACCGCTCCTTTCAGTAATTCAAACGACTTCTGGCTGATGGTGTGCTCCATCCGGCAGGCCTCCCGTTCCGCGGTCTGGGGATCGACCCCGGCCGCGACAAGCTGGCGAGTAAAGAAGCAGTGTTTCTCATAGGTCTGCTCGGCTACCTCCCGGCCTATATCAGTCAAGTGCAGGGAGAAGTCTTCATCCATCGTCAGGAAGCCGCCTTTTTTCAAGGTCGTCACCGCATGACACACGCTGGGCTTGGACACCTCCATGTGCCGGGCCACATCCACGGAGCGCACCATGCCCTTTTCCTTTTGGAGCACCAGCACGGCCTCCAGGTAGTCCTCGCCCGACGCGTGAAGTTTCATTTTGCCTCCTATCCCATCTCGTTCAGAAAAAAGCGCAACAGGCGTTCCCTGCCCTCCGGCTCGCAGAGGGAGTAGCTTTCCTGAATCTTACCGTGCTCCATGTGGATAACAAACTTACAGCACCGCAAAATAAATTCCGGGTCGTGCGTCACCACAACCGCAGTTCTTCCTTGTTCTGTAATTCTGTTCACCACCTCCGCCACCTGCCGCATGTGAAACAGGTCCAGCCCGCTGGTGGGCTCATCAAATACGATCAGCGGCCGTTCTGATGCAATCGCGGAGGCGACGGCCACCCGCTGCTTTTGTCCCCCGGACAGCCCCATGGGATGTCGCTCCCGATATGGGAGCAGGTCCATCTCAGCCAGCACAGCTTCCGCTTTTGCACGGTCCTCTGTTCTCATGCTCAGACATATTTCATCCAACACGCTTTCTGTGAAAAGCTGGTGGTTTACGTCCTGCATCACCATATAACAGAGCTTCAGCCGCTCTTTTCTGGAATAAATCCTGCCCTGTTCCTGCACAGTGCCGCCGCACCGCTTTTCCAGCCCGCACAGGCAGCGGGACAGGTGGATTTTCCCGCTCCGTTATGCCCAATGATTGCGGTTGCACCGCAAAAGGGGAATTCCACCTCGTCAATGTGCAGGGTTTCCGGCTGATGCTTATAGGCAAAGGAGAACTGCCGGATTTTCCATTCGGAGTCCCCGGTCCGGCCGTGAGGCAGCGCTATCCCCTTTAGGTCGTTCAGGTCCAGTGGGCGCAGGCCCATTTGCTCCCGTCGCTCTGCGGGCAGGCTTTGGAATTCTGCGGCGGTATAGTCGCCTCGGATCTCTCCATCTTTCATATAGAGGACACGGTCGGCCAGGTCGCGTAAATAATAGAGCCGGTGTTCTGATATGACAATGGTTTTCCCCTGGGCCTTTAAGAGCATGAGCAGTTTTCGGAAATCCGCAATCGCGTAAGTGTCCAGATTGGAGGACGGTTCATCCAGGACATAAATATCCGGCTCGATTGCTGCCGCTGACCCGCAGGCGATTTTCTGCTTCTCCCCGCCGGAGAGGGAGAAGATGCTTCGCTCAAGCAGAGATTCCAACTTCAGCTGCTCCGCCACCCGGCGGACCCGCTCGCGGACGGCCTTCTCGGGCAATCCGTGATTTTCCGGGCCAAAGGCCAGTTCGCTGGTCGTGTCCACATTGAAAAACTGGGAGCGTGGATTTTGGAATACAGAGCCTACTTTTTGAGAAATCTCAAAGAGCGACAGTTCGCGGGTATCTTTCCCATCCAGATAGACCGAGCCTGTAAAAGTTCCCTCGTGGTAATGGGGGATCAGTCCGTTCAGCAGACGGGTCAAGGTCGTCTTGCCGCAGCCGGAGGCCCCGCAGAGAAGAACAAAGGAGCCGTCCTCAATCGTACAGGTGATATGCTTCAGCGCCCCTTCCGTCAGACATTCCCCATCCACAGGGCCGCTTGCCGGATAGGAAAACGACACATCTCTGCACGCAATCATGCATTCACCCCCTTGCAGCCCACACATAGACTTGCGCGGCAAATGCCCCAAGGCAGATCAGGAGCAACACAATGTCCTGTGCGCGAAACCAGATTTTACAGATGTTGGTCCGCTTGACCGGTCCGCCCAGACCGCGGGTCAGTGCCGCCGCACTCAACTCTTCTCCAATCTTGACAGAGCAGATCATCATGGGAACCATGCGGTATTCCAGAATAGAGCCGGCCTTTCCACCGCCAAAGCGGACGCCGCGCATCCGCATGCGTCCCCAATGGCGCTCCATTCTTCTGCAACCGTCGGGAAAAAGCGGAACATGACCGACATGGGGATTGTGATCTGCTGCGGCAGGTGAAGCCGCTCCATAGCGGCCACGAATTCGCTGACGGTTGTGGTCGTGACTACGAAGTACCCCATGACAATTCCCGGCGTAAACCGGAGGAACAGCCCCACAATGGCAACCGCGATAAAATTTGCAACCCCGGTCAGATAGGATAGTCCAAACAGTTCCAAGCAGAGGCTTCCCCCAAAAATCAGGAGATAGAGGACAGCGCCTTTCCATTTTCCTGCCGAGAGCAGAAGCAGCAGGGGATCGCCGCCAGCACGATGATGTAATACTGCATGACGCCTTCATACGAGCCGCCCAAAATGAAAACGGCTATGGTGGTCAGCACCGCCAATTTTGTGCGAGGATCTAAAACAATCCCACTGTGGTTTTTCTGACTGGCAAGAAGCTCGCGGCTCATTATACAATTCCCGCCCGTTCAAGTGCTTTTTGAAATTTTGCGTCCAATCAGGCCGCCCACCAGTCCGCTGACAAAGGCCGCCGCCAGAAGCACCGGCAAAATCCAGTCCGGCATATAGGCATGAGCGTGTCTGCATATTCCTGTCCATAGCCGGGAAGGAGATTTTGATAGTAAGCATCCCGTGTCACAACAATAGATGAACGCGCCGATCACCCACATGGAGAAAACGCCGTGGATCAGGACTTCGCGCTTGGCGTTTTTGTAGCCGCAGCCCTTCATCATGAAATCAGAGATCAATCCAAAAATCAGGCCGGTGGGGATGCACCAGTAGCCCATTCCGGTGAGCAGCATAATGACGCCGAGCAACAGGCCGCAGATGGTCAGCATACCAAACTTTTTAATTTTGGAGAAAAACAGCATCATGGGGATGCCGCCGACCAGCGGAACGATCACACTGATGAGCGGGATGAAAATAGGGATAAAGCCAATAGATGCCGCGGCAAAGATCACGATAAAGTAGATCGCCGTAAAAATACCGATGTTGATTAAGTCTTTCCCTTGAAGCCTGTTCATTGAGAATCCTCCTACACATGATTGATTTTCGGATTAGACAACGCTAACCGTCGTAATAGTAGCACAGATCAAATCACGCTTCTATGCACATACCGACAGTTTAGGCCCGAATAGCAAGGAGTTTTCTCTTTCCCGTTGTTTGATGATTGACCCCTAAAAGGGACGGCCTATAATAAACTCAATCATTTTGCCGCGAAAGGGGGAAAATTTGTTGCGCGACATGATGGAAAGCATCCTGAAAAACAGTGATACCGTTTTGGGCGTAGAGTGGAAAAGCGGCCCAAATAGCAGCGAACTTCTTTTGGAGCAGGAGGACGGCCGCGGAAGGATGGTCTTCCACCCGCTCTTTCCCGGTGTGACCCTGGCGTTTATTCAGGTAAACGCGTCAAACTGGCCGGAGTCCGAGGCCAATGCCGAGCTGCGGCCCCTGCTGATCAATTACTGCGTTGCAGGAAGAAGTGAGCTTCTTCTGGATGACGGAGCCTACATATACCTGAAGGAAAATGATTTTGCCGTCAGTGAGCAGACGGCCCAGGACGGCTATATTTTCCCAACAAGGCTTTATCAGGGCATTAAAATCTATTTTGATATAGAACAGCTCTCTCATCACGCCCAGGAACTGATGTCCGCTTTTGAGCTGGATTTTACTCTGCTGCGTGAGAACTATTGCCGCAGACAAAAGACCTATATCAACGAGGCGGACAGCACACTTACCGCCATTTTCCACAAACTCTGGCACTGTCGAGCAGCCGTCTCTCTTTTATCTGCGCATCTATACGCTGGAACTGATTTACGAACTGCTCCATACAGAGCCGCGCCCTTCAAAAACCTGCGGCTTTTATACGGAACTTCAGGTGGGGATCGCCAAAAAAGCAGAACAAATCCTCACCGCAGATCTCCGGAAACATATCCCCGTGCGTCTGCTGGCGGAAAAATTCTCCGTTGGGGAAACCAGTTTGAAAAACTACTTCCGTGGGGTGTACGGCCAGAACATCTCCACCTATCTGCGGGAGGCCCGTATGAAAGCCGCCGCTGAATTTTTAGAGGACACCAGCCGCCCCATTGCGGAAATCGCGGAGCAGATTGGCTATTCCAATCAGGGAAAGTTTGCAGCGGTATTCAAGAAGCAATTCGGCATGTCCCCGTTGGAGTACCGGCGCGCACAGAAGCTGTCCACACTTTAGGCGCCGCTTCCCATAAAATAAGCGCAGACCCTTGAAAGGCCGCCCGCATCCATAGGATATTGGCCGGCAATGTTTCCCTGGGCGAAATGGATGATGTCCGTGCAGCAGTCCAGCAGCAGTTCCAGATCGTGTGTGATCACATAAACAGTGACACCTTCCGTGCTGAGCTGCCGCAAAACAGCGGCGACCTCTTTCATGTGCCGGTAATCAAGGCCGCTGGTGGGTTCGTCAAAAAAGAGAATAGACCGCTTTGACGCAATGGCGGATGCGATGGCCACCCTCTGTTTCTGCCCGCCGGAAAGCGACATGGGGTGCCTGTCTCTGAACGGGAGGAGATCCAGCCGGGACAGGATTTCCTCTGCCTGTTTTGTATCCGGCTCCTCCATGCTGATCAACACTTCGTCCAGGACTGTTTCTGTAAAGAGCTGATGGTTTACCTCCTGCATGACCATATAGCAGGTGTTCAGCCGATCTTTCGGACGGTATCGCTTGCCGTTCCAGATTACCTCGCCGCATTGCTTCTCCAGCCCGCAGAAGCACCGGGAAAAGGTGGACTTGCCAGCCCCGTTATTACCAATGATGCCTACAATGCGGCCGGCGGAATAGTGCAATCCTGTATGTGCAGGATTGCCGATCCATGGGGATACGCAAAGCGGAACTGCTTCAGCTCCAGTTCCGTCCCTGTGCATTGCGGTGTTTGCGGCGGTTGTAATTGTTCCAGGGCGAAAGTGCGTAGCCCCATTTCCGTCCGGGCTTGCTCCGACAGGCCTTTAAATTCCTCCGAAGTATATTCCCGTGTGATTTTGCCGCCCTTCATATAAATAAAACGATCCGCCAGACCACGGAGATAATAGAGCCTGTGTTCCGATACGACGATGGTTTTCCCTTGGCCTTTCCAGAAAGCCAGGGTTTTCCGCAGGTCGGAAATGGATGCCGCATCCAGATTGGAGGATGGCTCATCCAGTACCAGTACCTCCGGCTCCATGATCGAAACGCCGGCGCAGGCAACTTTTTGTTTCTCTCCTCCGGAGAGGTGGAAGATATTCCGGTCCATCAGCTTTTCCAATCGGAAATCACGGACCGTCCTCTCCAGCCGCGCCCGGATTGTTTCTGCCGGCTGGCCCAGATTTTCACAGCCAAAGGTGATCTCGCTGGTTGTATCTACATTAAAAAACTGGGAACGCGGGTTTTGGAACACGCTGCCCACGATTTTCGCCGTATCATAGAGCGGTTGTTTTGACACTTCAGCCCGTTGACCCACACGCCGCCGCTCATCTTCCCTTCGTAATAATGGGGGATCAGCCGTTGATCAGGCGTGTGATCGTGGTTTTTCCGCAGCCGCTCTCGCCGCAGAGCACAGCAAACTCACCGCGCTTGATCTGAAGCTCAATGTCCCGAACACCACCGGTATGCTCCGTTTCTTCTCCATAAGAGAAGGTCACATGGTCAATCTGAATCATCCTCTGACACCTCCCCAAAAAGCGATCTGCGGCTGGAGCAGAAACAGAGCGAAGCAGGCGACGCAGAACAGCGCTGCCATAAGATCCTGTGCATGAAACCCAATCCGGCACAAATTGGTACGCCTTCCCGGAGCTCCAAGGCCCCGCGTTAAGGCGGCAGCGGAAAGTTCATCCCCGATTTTGACCACGGATACAATAAGCGGTACCAGCCGGTACTCGACCATTAGGAACGGATTCTTTCCTCCGAAGCGTATCCCGCGCATCTTCATAGCGTCCCGGATGGCCTGATACTCCTCGCTGACGGTGGGAAAGAAGCGGAAAATCACCGACAGCGGGATCACGATCTTCTCCGTCAGGTGCATCCGCTCCATGGCTCCAATGAATTCGCTCACCGATGTGGACGCAATCAGATAGGCACCCATCGTGATACCGGGTGCAAAGCGGGTCATGATGGATGTGACCGCCAACAGAACAAAGGAGGGGAGCCCGCTTGCCCAAATCAGCGCCACCCGCTCCAGCGCAAAGCAGGCCGCGTACAAAATCAGGTACTTTGCCGCCGTCTGAAAGCGTCGCTCGGAGAGGATCAGGATAAATGGGACAAGGCTCAAAAGCGGCTTTACCAAGTTCATGATCCCTTCATTGCTGGTACTGAACATCAGGGTGGTGATGGTCAGCAGGAGAAGCAGCTTGGTGCGCGGGTCCAGTTGGATGCTTTTCTTGCTTGCTGTTACTGTGGGGTATGATGCGCTGCTCATTACGCAATGCCCGCCTTGGCAAAGTGCTTTTTCAAGAGAGCCTTGCCCAGCAGTCCACCGAAAATAGGCGAACACAAAGATCCTGCAATTACCAGGATTATACTCCACATCGGCATGACAGCCATTACCTGATCCGCATATTCCGCTCCGAAGCTGGCCGCAAAACTCGCCCAGGAGTCTTCCACCATAAAGTACATGGGGATATAGGTACCCACCATCCAGAGGCTGAACACCGCATACCCCAGCAGGCTCTTCTTGGCGCTCTTATAGCCGCCGGATTTCAAAATCAAATCACCCAGCAGTCCAAAAACAGCCCCCAGGGGGACGCCCCAGAAGCCCATGCCGGTCAACCCCATCAGCAGGCCGCTCAAAATGCCCATAATGGTGACCATCCCGAACTTTTTCACCCTTGTCAGGAACAGCATGAATGGGATGCCGGTGATCAGCGCCCATAGCGCCCCCAGGACGGGAAGGAAAATTGGTACAAACCCGATGGGAATTGCGACACAGCAGCCGATGACAAAATACAGTACTGTGAACAGCCCAAGGTTGATCAAATCTTTTGCCTGAATCTTGTTGTTCATAAGAAACACCTCCGCATTCATTGGTTAGCTCATTCTAACCCCGTCATAGAATACCATACCCGGACTGGCGTTTCTACAACTGAACAGCTTTTTAGCTCCAATCAACATCGAGTTTGAATTGACGAGCCAGACTCTTCACGCCTATAATATAGCAAAAAGCAATTCTTTTCTTGCGGAGCCAAGAGGAGGACTCACCCATGAACATTGATGAGATTATCCGAAAATGCGTCGAAGTTCCCGGAATATCTATCGAACGGGGAGAATACAGCGCGGGGCTTTTTCTAAATGAGAAGGACGGAAAAGGCTTTGTAACATTTTTTCCGCTATTCCCGGGACTGACACTGGCTTATATTTCAGTAAACGCTCCGCTCTGGACAGCACCGGATTTGCGAGGAGAGGGCTCTGATGAAAAAGGCCCGCTGCTTCTGAACTACTGCGTAACTGGGCGCTGTGAGATCATTCTGAACAACGGAAATTTTGTGTATGTGACGGATGGGGATCTATCCCTGACAGAGCATTTTGCTCAAAGGCAGTATGTCTATCCACGCCGCATCTACGAGGGGCTGGAGTTCTTTATAGAGCTTGATACGCTTGCAGCGCAGAGCGCATGGCTTCTGGAGGAATTCGGACTTGACTTTCACTGCGTTGTGGAGCGGTACTGCCGGAATGGAAGCACCTACATCTCCAAGGCTGTCCCCGACGCGGAAGAATTGTTGAAAAAACTATGGTCACTGTATCATGAGCCTATGCCCTTTGCTGTAATGCAGATGAAGATCTATTCCCTGGCGCTGTTTTCTCTGCTGATGGAGCAGACGGAAATCCCTCTGTCCCAGGTCTGCGCCTATTTTACGGAAACGCAGGTGAGTATTGCAAAGCAGGTCGAACAGATTATCACAGCCGACCTGCGGCAGCATCATCCGGCCTGGGAACTGGCCGCGAGGTTTTCTATCAGTGAAACCAGTATGAAGAATTATTTTCGCGGTGTCTTCGGGCAAAACATATCGGCGTATCTTCGGGAGCTCCGAAATGAGAAAAGCTCGGAATTGCTGACGGGCAGCCGGCTTTCGGTATCTGAGGTGACGGAACAGGTCGGATACATCAACCAGAGCAAATTCGCCGCGGCATTCAAGAAGCAATTCGGCATATCCCCGTTAGAGTATCGGCGCAGGAGCACTTGGAGCGCCTTAGCCATGAGAAACTTTGACGGACAGAACACACAAATATCTCAAGATTTTACAGCATCCAACTTGCCCGGCTCCAAAAATCAATGTTATAATATCCGGGAGGTGGTGTCTGTGGAATTAAACTTTGAAGGCGTAGTTGTTGGCGTGATGTCCCTTGTGATCATTGGAGCGTTCCATCCTCTGGTGATCTGGTTTGAGTATCACTTCACGCAGAGTATCTGGCCAGTATTTTGATCGCGGGCCTGCTCTGCCTGATCGCCGCGCTTTTCATCCAGGGCCTTTTCTCTGTCCGTTCTGGGGCTGCTGGGTGTTGCCTGCATATGGAGCATCCGGGAACTGAAGGAGCAGGCCCGCAGGTGGAGCGGGGCTGGTTTCCAAAAAATCCAAAGCGGAAATAGGCAGGGGGCCTGCCTATTTCCATCCTCTTGACAGAGTGCGTATGGTTTTATATAATTATCCCGCGGTTAGCAATGACTAACGCGAAGTACATCCTATTATGCAAGCAAAATTATGATAGAAAAGAGGACAGATTATGTTCAATCACCTGGAATCCCTGGGAACGCAGGAAAGCCCCGTCAAAGTCGATCTTCTGCACCTGGACCCTACAGACCCGGACGGCGGATGCTGCTGCAGAAAAAACAACGGCGAACATTGCTGTGGGCGGCACAGCCACACGCAGGAGCAAACGGAACGCTAAGGCCGGTGTGATTCCATGCAAACATCGGTTATTTATGGTCTGCTGATCCCTTTTGTGGGCACCTCGCTGGGGTCCGCCTGCGTCTTTTCCTGAAGAAAGGTTTGGGGGATCGGGTGCAGCGGGGGCTGACCGGCTTCGCCTCCGGCGTCATGGTGGCCGCGTCGATCTGGAGCCTGCTGATCCCCGCCATGGATCAGTCCGCCGGGGCAGGGACTGGGCCTTCCTGCCGGCGGTCATTGGCTTTTGGGTTGGTATTCTCTTTCTGCTGGGGTTGATCATCTGATCCCTCACCTCCACCAAAAGAGTTCCCGCCGCGGAA
>ENA-OUNI01001110-OUNI01001110.1-human-gut-metagenome-genome-assembly--contig:-NODE-1110-length-11009-cov-1.997059_pt1 | contig 11009 bp, 17 predicted proteins | sample MGYA00242499_ERZ504580 | MGnify/ENA primary metagenome ERZ504580 (study PRJEB26092, sample SAMD00036315) | human gut metagenome | host: Homo sapiens | study: EMG produced TPA metagenomics assembly of... | reverse complement strand
ACCATCTGTAAGTAGCTGTCACATATTTACTGGATTTCTTTACAGAAAATATCTATGCCTCTTTTATCAAATTCCTCGCAAATCGTTGAATATTGGTTTCTTATATCCTCATCACAGCTCCAAACAACATATGCCTTCTCTGCTTTGCTGCATCTTCAAATAAGTACATAATAATTTTACTCTTAAAAAGTTTCTCTAAACGCTTCTTCATTCTCTAAAATGCTTTTAGATACAAAAAATGGTCCCATAAGCTTGTCTTCATTTATCTTATAATCTCTAGAAGCAAGTGTTGTATTTATAGCCTTCCTAAGCTCATTCCAGTCAACTCTGTATGGCACCTGTGCTTTATCACACACTAAATATGTATCTTTAATCTTTTCTTCCTTATGGTTAATACCTATATATTCAAAGTTCCATCTTCTTTTAAATGCTGTATCCATTGGAAATACGCCCTGATCAGCACTATTCATAGTTGACCAGATATACATATTATCTGGTATCTTTATTTCATCATACTGCTCTGGCCTTCCACCAAGTTCTTTTGCCAAATATGCCTTTATATCTTCAGAAGGTTTAACTGGATATTGGCTTGCATTTCTATCGTCGCGATCTAAAAGCTGAAATACCTCTCCAAATACAGCTGCAACATTTGCTCTATTAATTTCCTCTATAAGAAGCAGAAACGGTTTTACATCTTCCTTATTCTCCGACTGTCCATTTTCTATTGCCTTTACATATGTCCGCATAAATGGTCCAGGAACATACTCATATGATATTCCATTTGTAGGTACTGGCTTATATGTTCCAACAAAATTAGCATATGAATAATCTGGATGGAATGTAACTCTTTCGTACTCTCCACCTTCTGAAATGAGATCCTTCTGCTCATCATTCAGCTTAAAACTTTTTCCTGTTCCTGGTGCTCCAAATACAATTCTATTGTGTGCATATATAGTCCCCGTATCCTTATTTTTGCGTGAACACCCTGTATAATAATCAGGTTCAATATATGGCTTAGATTCCATTTCTTCCTCCTCAGAGCCTTCATTCTCTATGCTCATTTCTTCCTGAATAGAATTTACTGCATCCTCTTTGCTTTCTCCAAATTTTACAGATGTTGGTATCATTACAGTAACTGCTCCAAGCACCCTATCCATAAACTCTCTGTCAAAAATTTCTTTGAATTTTTCAAGCATTTCTGGGAATTCATCAAGTACTGCACGTATAACAGCAACAGCCTTTATCTTATCCAAAGTACTTAATGCCTGTGACGGATCTCTCTTGATAACTCCGGTCCTATATATGGAGCATCGTATGCTTCTCTATAGCTTAAAAAATCTTCCCTTTTAAATGGCTTTTCAAAAACACAGTCAACTTCTATATCAAACTTAAAGTATTTTTCCTTACCATTATATCCAAAATCATAAGGTTCTCTAATTACATGTGCTACTCCTATAAACCCTGGAACCCAATCAACCTCTGATTTTCCTGTGTCTCCTCCCAATGTAACAAATACATGCTTTCCAATATTCAATTCCTCTTTCAGAGTTATAAAACGCCATCAACTGTTATATCTTTGTTGCCATTGAGAATGTTATGTACTGTATCTGGAAACCACATTCATAGATACAAATGTTGGCTCTTCATTCTCATATCCATGAATAATCTCCGCTACAGCTTTTTCCAATTGGTCTGCAGAATAATCCTTATACAGTTCAAACACTTCCTGATATGCATGTCCTCGTCTTTTTAAATCTCTATCATCACTCCAGCCTTTTCTTCCATTGTTAGGAAAATAAAAATCAAAAGCATCCTTTGCATGTTTATATGTTGTTTTTCTTTGTTCCAAATCTCTTTTCTAACACTTCCCAATCATGCATTCTCTTCTTATATCTTGCGTCTGTTTTAGGAAGCATAGCATAATACATGCAGACTAACGCCTGTTTTTGCAAATCGTCTAAATTATCGATATTGATCTTCTGCTCCATATGGTTCTCTCCTTAATGCCAGAATTAGTACTCCAAAGTATATATGCCATCTTCATACTTTTTAAACAAAACCTTTGTTTTTCCATATTGATCTAACATTTGTTTCGTAATATATGTACCATCCGGCACTCCAAGTTTATGCCTTATCCATTCTCCTATTATCGCATTACTTTCTGGAGTTTCTAATGCCTTTCCCTTTGCTTGTGCCTGTCTCATATAAAAAGCATCATATTCCTTTGTTACAACCTTAAACACTGGATACGTTCCATCAGCATTTACATCTGGAAAAAATCCATCTTTATGATCTGCCACATTATATGGAATATACGCCTGGTTTCTATTTCTCTTATAGCCATTTTTACGTATTCCCCAATTTACACCAGAACCATATCCCGTATCGCTATCATCCGCTTTCAGTAAAGAAACTTCTAACGTATCTATGGCTCAATAGTCTGATAATTCTCCCAAGATAAATTCTCTAAATTAGTATCCGCAACATCATCTTCCACATTTTTTCCTGATAGAAAATGAAACCTTATCTTTTATCTGCCCATCAAAGCAATTTATCGTATCAGGCAATAGACTGTTGAAGTAATGGTTTGCCTCTTTAGGATTACATGCATCCATACATTCTCTTCTTACAAAGAATGCATTCATAGTGTAATTAGCTGAACCATTAAAAGCTTCTACTGCCTTTCGCCCCCTGCACCATACATACACCTTAGAATGTACCTGTTTACCTTCCACAATATAATTGCATGATATCTGAGGCATTCCAGATACACTATTCAATCTTTTTATCAATGAGCATATCTTGTCATGTTTCTTTTGTGTCAGACCTGTGCCCTTTGTCATTCCAAGTATAATGTCCACTTTTATTCCAGACACATATTCTTTATTCCTGCCATCAAATAGTTTTATCAAATGACTTGATATTCTCTCAACATCAGTAAATGCTGTGACAATTTTCAAATGATTACATGCTTCGCCATCTTTTCTCGCTGGTATAAACAATATTTCTTCTTCAAAATTATCAGTATACATACCTTACTCCTTTATACTTGGTTCTACACTTTCGTAGTCAATTCCCGCAAATGTTCTTAAAATAGCTTCAAAGATAATTTTAGCTCCTTTTGCAGGTACCGCCATACCGATTTGTTTTCTAACAGACTCTTTAGACCCCTCAAAAATATAATTATCCGGAAATGTCTGTAATCTTGCTCTCTCTCTATTAGTCAATGCTCTTGGCTCCGAATAATGATACATATGCGTTCCACCACCGCCTGAACCAGTTACTGTATATGCTGGTTTATCTGGATCTAACCTCTTATAAATTTGACTTATCTTTGCCCCTTTCACTTTAAGCTGCAATTCTTCTGGCAAATCCGCAGTAAACGCATTTTCTCCTGGTTTAATATATTTCAATCGCTTTACAACTATTTCGGATTGCTTTGTTAACTCGTTATTATAAGCTTCTTTTCCGATTGGAGGATTCTCTATTGCATTCTTACAAGTAACATCAACATTTTTATATGGTTTTGGACTAGGTATTTTAAATTCATATGGCAGATCCTCTCTAATACCAACAATTATTACCCTATGTCTTCCTGCGGCACCCCATATTCCTCAAATTTATATAAATTAGGATATATTCTATATCCAGCATTCTTCAAATCTTCCTGTATCTTCTGAAATGCCTTTCCATCATTAGCACTCTTTAATCCGCCAACATTTTCTGCCAAAAACCACAACGGCTTATATTTCTTTAATACCTTTACTCCATATGTGTATAACGGACCATATACACCATCAAATCCCTTTTGCTCACCTACAACAGAAAAATCATTGCATGGGAATCCAAAAGCCAATGCATCTATATCTCCAAGACTGTCAATATCAAGTTTTCTTACATCTCCACAAATAACACTATCGCCATCATCTGGGCAGATATTTCTCGTATATGTATTACATGTGTCTTTATCATAATCATTTGCCCATTTATGAATAATCTTATAATCTGAATCTTCAATCTTCGCTGTCGTTGCTCCCAGTGCCAATCCGCCAGGACCACAAAATAATTCTCCAAGTTTAAATTCTTTTACAATATTCTTCATCAAACTTTATCTCCATTTGCTAATATAAATTCTCTGTTAAATTCGACACCCAATACATCTGCAATTTTCTCTAATCTTTACTGTAAACATTCTTCTTTCTATTTTCGAATTAAAGCTTTGTGGCGATTTCCCCAGCCGCTTGCCAGTTCTGCTTCACTTACACCACATCTCACACACAATACTTTTATTTGTTCTGATATTGTCATGCACCAATCCTCCTGCTTACTATCTATTTTTATATTATAAACATATTTTTTGATGATGTCAAAATAATTTTTAAGCATATATTGTTTATAAATTGCTAGTAAATTAAAATCAAAAACTACTCTCACTAACTTTTCACAAGCAGAAAGCTATTTTAATTTTAACCTTTATTTATTAAATCTTTTTCAACATACATAGGGATTACCATATCTAGTAAATGCTCTTCTTTGGTTAATTCCTTAATAACTTCAAAATATATTTTCTGAAGTTCATATTCAGAAGTTTAACCATTTGTTCTATATCGACATTTTGAGCATAATCTTTATCTTGTGCATCGTTCAATATCCTAATTGCCTCTAACAATTCTTCTGTAGGTTCTACACTATTTTCCTCAAAATCATCTATTCTCCCATATTTATCATCTGATATACATTGATAATCCATACACTTAACAGCCAAATCAAATAAATCTTTTCTCATTTTTGCAGAAACTATATCCATATATTTTATCGGATGCTTCAATCTGTAGACATTTTCTGCATATTCTCTGACCTCTTTAATAAAAACAGGAAAACTACTTGCTGTTAAAATATAGCGAAATGCTGATTTATATTCCCTGCACATACTGTTTGCACCAATGCCCATATTTTCACCAGAAGTTATTCCTTTTATAGCTTTTACGGTTTCTTCCTCCAGCCCTAAAAACTCACAAACTTTTTCCATTTCAAATGATTTATAATCTGTTTCACCAATAAGATAACCTACTGATACCCCAAAAAAATCTGCCAAATTTGACATTGTTTCATATGAAGGAAACCCTATAGTTTTCCATTTTCAATTTTACTTCCTACACGTAACCATCTGCTTATATTTGCCTGAGTTCCGCCTCCGTATTTTTCCTTATATTCTTTTAAGAAGCTTTTTTGAGTATAATTCTTTTCTTTCATCAATTTATGCAGGCGATTGCACCAGCATTGTGCCTTATTATGTTCTATATCATTCATAATATATTTTATCCTCATAATTTTATTATTTACATCATTTATATATCATCATTGGTATTTACATTTGTAAGGATAAATCTTAAAATATGTCTTGTCAATTCAAAGATTTTTAATCAGGAGGCATCACATGAATGAAAATAATTATATCCAAACAATAGGCGAAAATAGCACCCTACAAGACAGCATCATTGAAAATATGTATCTAAAAGCATTTGCATCCATCTCTGATGCAGAAAATACATCTAAAGAAAAATACATAACGAAAACTATGCTAATTAAATCATCCAACGACATGAGCACCCAGGAAAAGCTAACATCATTGGATAAGAATTACGAATATCGTAATTATGAACGCTGGCAAAATTTACTATATTTTACCATCATATCATTTAGCGTATTAGGAGTAGCAGTTGCCAGTCCCATTGCTATGAAAAATGTCCGTAAACTTTTCACAACATAATTCAAAACTTGTATTATGTTTCCATTTACCATATATTATATAGTCATTTGCTAAAACAATACTTTTCTACATGATGTTATGACAGAGGAATCACCTTCCTCTGCCATTGTTCCAAATCTTATCTCCAGTCTTCTCCTTATCAGCATCTCTATCAACACTCTCATCATAAATTCTCTGGAACTCCTCATAAAGCTCATCACCATCCAGCTTTATTCCAAGTTTTTTTATCACATCCGAGAACAACCTTATGCTTCCACTGATATCAGCAATATCAAATCCAAATACATCTGTCTTAACATAATCACTGACATTCTCATAACCACCAAGCTCTGATATTCTCCTGACAATCCAGCCAGCTTTGTCCACTGGTTCAGTTTCTCTAGTTTCCACAAATTCACTTTTATCTGTTATATCAGTTCTACTTTCGCCAACTCTTGCCACATTCGTATCAGATAGATTATGGATTTCCGAAGTTCCTATGCCCTCTAAATCAATCTGTTGTTTTCTAACTCCATCAGTTAGCTCTTTCTGTCTGCCTACTTCATTCTGATTATTGTCTGGATTCATTACCACAACATTCGTCTCTGGCTCAATAGCCACATCTTCCATCCCCGGTATCTCAATCTCCCTGTCTGCAACAATCTCTTCTTTCTCAGACACTGCATAATAAGCCGTATACAAATCTTCTTTTATATGCCATCAGCAAGCTGTATCTGCTTCTTAATATTCCTTTTCTCCTGCTTCAATTCGTCCAGTTCTTCCTGCACTCCCACATGCCATATCTGATACTCACGATACTGCTCCTCGTTCTTAATATTCCGTTTCCGACTAGAACTTCTCTGTATATCTCCTTCTGTCTGTCCTCAATCTGCTGAATCTTTTCTTCTTTCTCACTTATGAAATCCACAAGCTCCACAACACTTTTGATGTCATTATTTACAAGTAGCAGATATTCTTCCTGTAACTAATGAAACCTCTTCAAATCCTCTGTATACTTTACTCCACCGACTACAAAACGCTTCTGCTCTATAATCCTTAATCTGTATAGCTTTGCATAAAACTTCTTTTGGAATGGTGACAGCTTCGCCCTGTGCGATCCCCTGATATCCGACGAATAAAAGTAAGGCTTTGACATCCAGGGCATATCCACATAATGCCGTAACATATCTTCTGAAAACATCTCGTCCAACTTTGCAAGCTTATGATAATATCGAAATCCCGGTGCCTGCACCTCCATCCACGCATCTTTCTCAAATACATATCCAAGCCTTTTCATCAGATATTTAAAATTGTCTTCTTGTAAGTCTGGGAATAACTCTTCCCATTCTTATAACGGAATGCAACCATCTCATTCTGCCACTTGCGTACATCTCCCGGTGTAATCTCATTCATCTTAAGATCCCTAAAATATGGAAGTATCTTTGTCTCCACAATGTGCTCTTTTGTAAGCCATGTGTTGAGTTTGACATAATTTTTCACATCCTCTGTATATAGCTTCCAGAACTCTCCGAATGTCATATCCAGATTGTTCTCCTGCCGTATTTTATAATTCCGCTCATAATCAAGTGCTTCCCTCTTTGTAGCAAAGCCTCTTTTCTTTATCTGTTTGTTTTCCCCGGTCCAGTCCTTACAATAGAATTTGACGAACCAGATGCCTGTCTTACTGTCTTTATAAGCTGGCATATTCATCATCTCCTTCTTTCCATATGCAGAAGCAGATGCCTAAGCCGTATCGCTTCCGCACCTGCCTCTGCCTTAATCTTCTTACCTGTTGCTTATACTGCATCACTCATACCATAAATGCGTTCTTCAAAATACTTCTGCTTACTTTTCCACGAATCACAATGTAACCCTTCTTTTCAAGTTCACTGTTAATCTGTCTCATAAGCTTGTATGCTACTGATCTTGAAATTCCAAGAATCTGCATCACATCTCCTACTTCTAAAAACTTTTCGTTCATGCCTTTCAACCACCTTTTCCTTTATTAAATTTGTTTTGGCGTTTCTCCATACCAGTTCTGCTGATGTCACAACCAGCTCCTTACCTGAGATAATCTCCTGTAATACCGCCCGCTCCTGCTCGAGATACTCGGTCCGCTTGGGGGAATGTCTACATTCGCTCGATTCCTATGAATGTCTTAGCAAATGCCTGTTAGATTTCTGATACCGCTCATTCAGCTATTTTTCAATACTATATCGTATAGATAATTAAATTGATATTATTCTATACCGTGTGGTATTGAATTGCCAAGAAGTTTTTCTAATGTTCTCGTATAGAAAAACTTCATTTTCATTTTTTCCGTGTTATACTGTCTTTAACAGTCCATCAGGGACAGATAAACGGAGGTGACTACACTATGACAATTGGTGAAAGAATAAAGAAAATACGGGTATTCCGTAAAATGACAATGGACGAGCTAGGCGGTACACTTGGATTTGAGGGCAAAAATATGTCTGTCCGCATATCCCAGTATGAAACCGGTGCCCGCATTCCCGGTGAAGATATGATTCTAAAACTTGCTGATGCTTTGCACTGCAATTACAAGGCAATCTCTGATTACAGCCTTGGTGCTGCTGAAGATATCATCGAAACACTTTTCTGGCTTGAAGAAAGTGCCACATCTCTCCCGGCACGTGGAAAAGGAACAAGATTTCCAGAGTACACAGCTCCCGGCAACCTGATTCATCTGACTGCAATGACACCTGCAAAATCTTCCGAGGCTGCCAGACCAACTTATAATGAAGATGATTATAAAAGTGCAGGCTCACCTGTCGCATTAACTTTTGAATATGGATTGGTAAATGATTTCCTTTCGGAATGGTGTGAAATGAAAACGAAATTAAATAATGGAGAGATTTCTCCTAACGAATATTTTGAGTGGAAAATAACATGGCCTCAGGCATAAGAAAGTGAGATACATATGAAAAAAGTCCAAGAACCATCCTCTATCAAATACTATTACAAGGAATTGTTTAGTCATCATGGTGTAACTCCACAAAATAAAAATGCAAAAAAGTTCTTAATACGAGCATCCATAATGGATGTCTTCTTATTAGCACTGTGCATTTTGCTTTGTATTTTTAAAGGCTCAGCATTTGTGCATTATTTTACAACCGGCTCTAAACTCACATATAACATTTATTTGGTTATGCTCATATATGCTTTTATCGCACTTCTCAGTTACATAATTTATCATATAATTTCATATAATTATGAGCTTAAACACAAACACGAGCTATTGAAAAAGAATATAAAAGGAGCTTATAATATACTTTTCCTGCTCTACAAGCTAATCCATTTCCCATGGATTTTACTAACGTGCTTCGTTTTAAAAGTATTAGCATTTTTTAAAATACAAAGCCTTAAAGAATATCTTCCTATGCTTATTTGCGGATATTTATATTTTTTAATTATTGCATTAACTATGTTACAAGTATTATGCAAGTATCTCGACAAACTTCTCTGTAACTACACTTTTCTTACTAATGATTGGGTTACTGAGATTACATACTTATATATAATAGTATTCTTTTCAATTGTAATTAGTAAACATATACCCACTGGATTATTGAAAATAGTAATCCATCCATTTGTAAATAAAAATTCTACTGAATATAAAAGAATATTTAACCAATACCATCTACTAAACTACTATTTTCTAGTTGCTATTACTCTTGTTTTAAAAGCTTTAAATTTTACTGGTGAAGAAAAAGCACTAATAGACGCTTTGTTCTACACAACAAATGCACTTACACTTTTTTCAACAGCACGTCAAAAAGCAAGCATCTCTTCTTAGTACCATTTTAGTAACACAAGGCAAAAAGCAAGCTCGCAAATGCCCATTTTACTAGGCTTTGCGAGCTTTTGAAAATTACTCAAACTCGGCGTGTTCTTTGTTGTTATTAACTATATTAGTTTAAGTTTTATGCAAATACACACCGTTTTTACTTCAATTACATCATTTATTCTGGCTTACTGATTTTCTGTTGCCAAAAATGTTGCCATACAGACAATTACAATTTTTATACTACTTGTTATTTTTTAGCATTTCCTCTCTATGGCTGTCATATATAGCATACATAAAATTTTCTAAATCATCAAGAATTTTCTTTTCAACCAATGTAATCTTTGTACCACGCTCATAAATTTTATATGCGTCTATTATCACCTTGTTATTCATTAACTTTCCAAAATAATTTAAAGTAGAATTCATTGGTACTAAATCCAAAGAACCATGCATCATTTTTAATGACGGTATATATGTACCGAACACATGCTCAAGAAACTCCTCTTTTTTTAATTTGCCACTAAGCATTCTTGTCCCATACTCCTTTAAAGTCTTTATTTCAGACATTCTTACCATGTTATCCATAACACTAATTGTTCCGTCGTCTGGCACATAATCTGCCGGTATTGAAAAAGAAGTATCTAATATGGCTGTACTCTGTGCATATGCAACCATATCCGGTGGAAATATCGTTATACTATTTAGTATTTGAGTCAAAATCAAATAGAATAAAAGCAGTGCATCATTTGCGTTATTAAATATTCCGTATACTGTATTTTCATCTGGTAATAATGATACATTTGTCAGTCCATTTTTATTCACTGGTAAAATAACCCCTTTATTTAACACGCATATACAACTTATCCTTTTATCAACCTCTACATCCTCCGACAATTCATTGAGATTTTTATATACCGCTTCTAGAGAAGCATCGGAATCATACGCAAATACCATCCCCGCTGTCGGAAAAGAGTAGCCTGAAGTTGTCTTTTTCTCAAGTTTTCTCACACTCTCAATATTTTTAACACACTTCCTCAATTCTTCTTTGGTCAACGTCGATTTAACTTCAACAACCCCATAAAACACTTTCAATCGGCACAATTTTAGTACCATCCATATCTACGAGGTATGGTGTCAAAAATTTATCATGTATAATTATATCCACCTGTCTACTTTGTACATCCTTACAGTCTACAATCGTACCTTTCGAAAAACAATATTTTTCAGGTATATAACATTTCAAATACTCTTCAAGTATATTTTCCCTTGCCGTTCCTTTTTCTCCATTATGCTGTATTTACTCGTTATTCCCTCAAAATCAATTTGCATTTTTTAGACACTGACATTAATATATCTTTAAGCATAACATCCCCCATATCTTACAGTTTGTTTGATCAACCCACATATATAATAAATTTTTATCTTTATCTTATAATATACAAAATCCAATCC
>ENA-OUNI01001109-OUNI01001109.1-human-gut-metagenome-genome-assembly--contig:-NODE-1109-length-11014-cov-2.500873_pt1 | contig 11014 bp, 15 predicted proteins | sample MGYA00242499_ERZ504580 | MGnify/ENA primary metagenome ERZ504580 (study PRJEB26092, sample SAMD00036315) | human gut metagenome | host: Homo sapiens | study: EMG produced TPA metagenomics assembly of... | reverse complement strand
CGCGACGCTCGCGCTCGACGCGGACGCGTTCGACCTGCCGCATCAGACGCCGCTGGTCGGCGGCGCGGCCAGCGCAAGCTTGGAAACCATCGCGGATATCGTCAACGAACCGGTCGCTTCCGCCCCGCCTCTGCGCGAAGGCAAACAGTCGCCGGCGGCGCGTGCCGCGGCCCTGCGCAGCGGCAAAGATCCCAACGAGGAGCCGAAACAGCCGGAACAGCGCGTCGCGCAGCCGTCGTCGGTCCGCGAAGACAATGGCGACCGTGTCAATACCGATACCGGGGAAATTCCGATTGTGCAGAAGCGCAACGGGCGTATTTCCGCCGATCCGAACGATCCGGAAGTCGCCAAGGCGATTCGCAACGAACATATCGAGGAACGTAAGACGAAACGGTCGCGCAAATTCCGCAACCGCATCATCACCATACTCATCATCATTCTGGTGCTGCTTGGCGTTGCCGGCGTGGGCGTGGGCACCTACGTTGGAGCCAAACCAAGTACTACATCGGCGACAACAACGGCAAAGTGGCGATTTTCCAAGGCGTGCCGACGAGCATCTTCGGTGCCAAACTGTCACATGCCGTCACCGACACCAATATGAAGACCAGCGATCTGCCGCCAAGCTGGCGCGAACAGCTTGACCAGGGCATCTCCTTCGACACATACGGCGAAGCGAAAAGCCATACCCGTCTGATCAAAAAGCAGCTGAACGATGCGAAGCGCAAGCAAGAGGCGAAGCAGCAGGAGAAGGCCGAAGCCGAGCAGAAGGCGAAGGACGAAGCAGCCGCCAAGCAGAAGCAGCAGGAGGAAGCGGCGAAAAAGGCCGCCGATCAGGCCGCGCAGACCAACAAGTCGGGCGGTGACAAGTCATGATCGCAACACGCTTGAGACAGCTTGGCATGCTGCTGTTCAGCATGCTGCTGTGCGCGGTGGCGTTCTTCCAGATGTTTGAACGCACCACGAACGGCTTCCCACAAAACTATGTGTGGATGCTCGCGTTCGTAAGCGCGCTGTTCCTGACCGCCTGGGGTCTGCTGCTGCGATTCCAGCCGCACGCCGACCAATCGGTCATGTGCTGCGTGCTGGTATTGACGGGCATCGGCGTCACGATGATCGCACGCCTCGACCAAGACACCAAAACCACAGTGGCGTTCCGACAGTTGCTTTGGTTGGCGATCGCACTGGTGTTTGCCAACCTGCTGGTGGTGTTCATGAGGGATTACCGCGTATTGCGGCGATTCTCGTACGTCAGCATGGTGATCGGCATCGTGCTGTTGCTGTCGCCAATGCTGCCGGTGGTCGGTTCCGAACAGTACGGCGCACGCATCTGGGTGAGGATTCCCGGCTTGGGATCGTTCCAGCCGAGCGAATTCGCCAAACTGTTCCTGGCGTTCTTCTTCGCTTCGTATCTGTTCGACCATCGCGACCAGCTTGCCGTCGGCGGAAAGAAGATTCTCGGCATCCAACTGCCACGCATCAAGGATATGGGACCGATCATCGTGGTGTGGATCGTCTCCATGGGCGTTCTGGTCCTGCAGCATGATCTGGGCACGTCACTGATGTTCTTCGCCATGTTCGTGTCCATGCTGTACGTGGCCACCGGGCGTAAAAGCTGGATTGTCATCGGATTCATCGCCTTCGCCGCCGGCGCGGTGGCGGCGGCAAGCATCTTCAGCCACGTCGGCTCGCGTGTGGACGCTTGGCTCCACCCGTTCTCCGCGGCTCAATACAACAAGGAATTCGGCGGCTCATACCAGCTCGTCACCGGCATTTTCGGCTTGGCTTCCGGTGGCCTGATGGGCACCGGCCTCGGTCAGGGCCACCCGTCGATCACCCCGATCGCCAATTCCGACTACATTTACGCAGCGTTGGGCGAAGAGCTGGGATTGACCGGCTGATGGCCATTCTCATGCTGTATCTACTGATCATCGCAGCCGGTATGATCACCGCGATGAAAATCAAGGACGGCTTCGGCAAGCTGCTTGCGTCCGGCTTGGTGTTCACCATGGCATTCCAGGTGTTCACCGTGGTCGGCGGTATCACGCTGGTCATTCCGCTGACCGGTCTGACGCTTCCCTACATGGCGGCCGGCGGTTCGTCGCTGATCGCAAACTACATGCTGGCCGCGCTGCTGATCGTCATCTCCAATTCCGCGAACAGGCCGGAATCCGAGATCGACAGCGACACATTCCAGCAGAAAGCCGTCAGGGTGTTGCGCGAACGCGAGCGGAACCGTCGTACCGAAATCGCCGGCAATACGCGTTCGGGTGCGGCGAAGGCTTCGGCCATCCCGGCCGTGCCGGCAAGCCATGCGGGCGCAGCCGGGCAAGCAGGTCATGCCGTGCCCGCCAATCGAACCAGCCAAGCCGGCCACACCAGCCAAGCCGGCCAGACCGATCAATCCAATCCGACGATTCCGATAACCGGAGTCCTGCCGACGATCGACCAGCAAGGAGCATCGCATGAATAAGTCGCTCCGCCAGCTGTTCACCATCGTGGTGGCCTTGTTCGTCATTCTGGCATGTCCACCACCATCATCATGCCATCCGAGCCAACCAGCTCACCAACGACGCACGTAACGTCCGCGCGCTGTACCACGAATACGGCGCACCGCGCGGGTCCATTCTCGCCGCGGACGATCGGTCATCGCAAAATCCGATCCTTCCAACGATTCGTTCTCGTACCAGCGTTCCTATTCCGCCGGCGAACTGTATGCGCCAGTCACCGGATTCTTCTCCATCAGCAGCGTGGCTGGAGCGGCGTCGAAGCGTCCCGCAGCTCGCTGCTGTCGGGCCAGTCGGAGCAGCTGCTCTGGCAGCGGTTCAATCGCTGTTCACCGGGCAGGAGAACAAGGGCGCCAATATCGAAACGTCCATCGATCCGAAGATTCAGCAGGCCGCATACAACAGCTCGGCAGCACGGATGGCGCCGCAGTGGCCATCGAGCCGAAAACCGGCCGTATCCTCGCCATGGTCAGCACGCCCAGCTACGACCCGAACCAGCTGGCCAGCCATGACATGAGCCAGGCGAACAGCAACTACGGCGTGCTGTCCCAGGACGCCACCAATCCGATGCTCAACCGAGCCACTTCGCAGCTGTATCCTCCGGGATCCACGTTCAAAACGGTGGTGGCCGCCGCGGCTTTGGAAACCGGCCAATACCAGCCGGATACGCAGATTCCGGCAGGAGCAAGCTACACGCTCCCCGGCACCGTCACGCAACTGACCAACGCCGTACCGCAGGCCGACGGCGCTGACGGCAAGATCTCCATGGAGGACGCGCTGGCGTATTCGTCGAACACCGCGTTCGCCCAGTTGGGCGTGTCGTTGGGCGACAACGCCGTCTCGTCCATGGCCAAGAAACTTGGTTTTGACAGCCCGATTACCGTGGACGGTTCCGATTACACCGGAACCCCGTGGGTGTCGGTCACGTCGAAGTTCCCCACCGACATCAACGACGACAAGCTCGCATTGGCGTCGATCGGCCAGGGAGACACCGTGGTGACCCCGTTGCAGAACGCTATGGTGGCCGCCGCCATAGCCAATGATGGCAAGCTTATGCAGCCCACGCTGGTCGACCGCGTGCGTTCCGCCGACTTGTCGGTCATTTCGCAGACCAAGCCCACGGTCATGTCCCATGCGTTCAGTGCGGATACGGCCAACAAGCTCACCCAGATGATGGAGGCCGTGGTCACCAAGGAGAACACGAATCTGGCCATCAACGGCGTGCAGGTGGCCGTCAAGACGGGTACCGCGCAGATTGGAAACGGCAATACGTCCATCGACGGCTGGGTGATCGGATTCGCACCGGCGGACGATCCGAAGATCGCGGTGGCGGTCGTGGTGCATAACGTGGACCTGTACGGCTCGTTCGCGGCAGGACCGATTATGAAAGCAATGATGCAGGAGGCGCTGGCAGAATGAAACTGGTTGAAGGACAGCTCATCCACCGACGCTACAGGTTGGATTCCCGCCTGGCCCAAGGTGGTATGGGTGAAGTGTGGAAAGGCTATGACATCCAACTTGGACGTCCGGTGGCCATCAAGGCGCTACGTGGCGATTTGGGCGTCACCCAGGAGGCCAAACTGCTTCGTCTGCGCGCGGAAGCCCATAATTCCGCCAATCTTGCGCATCCGAACATCGCTGCGCTGTTCGAATATTACGAGCATGACGGCATCGGATTCCTCATCATGGAATACGTGCCGAGCAAGTCGCTTGCAGACCTGTACCACGAGCAGAACGGCCCGATGGACCCGATCAAGCTGCTGCCGATCCTCATTCAGACCGCACGCGGCCTGTTCGTCGCGCATTCCCATGGCGTGATCCACCGTGACGTGAAGCCGGCGAACATCATGGTGTCCGATTCCGGCGAGGTGAAGATCACCGACTTCGGCGTCTCCTACTCCACCAATCAGGAGCAGATCACGCAGGACGGCATGGTCGTGGGCACCGCGCAGTACATTTCCCCGGAGCAGGCGCAGGGCAAGCATGCCACGCCGCAATCCGATATCTATTCGCTTGGCGTCGTCGCCTATGAGGGCCTGTGCGGACACCGTCCGTTCACGGGCGCCACACCGGTCGACATCGCCGCAGCACATGTCAATAATCCGGTTCCGCCGCTGCCCGACACCGTCGATGTGCAGTTGCGTGAATTCGTCATGTCGATGTTGGCCAAGGACCCGCTGGACCGTCCGAAGGACGCGCTGGTGGTGTCACGCACCCTGTCCCGCATCGAACGCCGTCTGCTCGACCAGCAGACGCAGCTGGCCGACACGATGGTCGTCTCTTCGGGAGGAAGGCTTCCCCGACGTGTGGTCAGCAAACCCCATATCTCCGTGAGCAATGATTGGAAGGAACAGGGATGAACATCAACATGCCTACCTCTCTGGCCGGGGGCCGTTATCAGCTCGGCCAACTCGTCGGCCGTGGCGGCATGGCCGAAGTGCATGTGGCGACCGACACGCGTCTGGGGCGTACCGTCGCCGTCAAGATCATGCGCGCCGATTTCGCCACTGACAGCATCTTCCTTGAGCGTTTCCGCCGTGAAGCCCATTCCGTCGCGCAGATGAACAACCCGAACATCGTGAACATCTACGATTCGGGCGAGGAAACCGTCACCACGGAAACCGGCGAGATCGAGCATCTGCCGTATCTGGTGATGGAGTACGTCAAGGGTCAGACCCTGCGTGACATCCTCAAGGTGAATGGCGCGCTGAGCCAGCGCGACGCCGAGCAGGTGATGATGGGCGTGCTCAACGCGCTCGAATACTCGCACCGCATGGGCATCATCCACCGCGACATCAAGCCCGGCAACATCATGATTTCCGAGCAGGGCGTGGTCAAGGTCATGGACTTCGGTATCGCCCGCGCGATCGACGATTCCGCGGCCACGATGACGCAGTCGCAGGCGTCGTCGGCACCGCGCAATACCTGTCTCCGGAGCAGCGCGCGGCGAAAGCGTCGACATGCGTTCCGACCTGTATTCCGCCGGCTGCGTGCTGTACGAAATGCTCACCGGCCGGCGCCGTTCACCGGCGATTCGGCGGTGGCGATCGCCTACCAGCATGTGTCGGAAGTCGCCACTCCCCCAAGCACGATCGTGCCGGGCCTGCCGAAGATGTGGGATTCGATCTGCGCGAAGGCGATGGCCAAGGATCGGCAGAACCGGTACGCCACCGCTTCCGAGTTCAAGAACGATCTGCTGACGTTCATGAACGGCGGTGTGCCGATGGCTGCCGCGTTCAACCCGTTGACCGACCTGACCAACATGAAGGCCCGCAAGCAGGCCGAAATGGATGCCGCCACCGTGCCCATGGCGCCGGCGACGGATGCGCCGACGCAGGCGTTCAACCCGGTCACCGGCCAGTTCGAGGCCGTGCCGAATCCGAATGGCGGAGTCGAAACGAAGACCCGTGCGGAACAGCGTGCCAAGCGCGCAGGAGCGTAAGAAGAAGCAGATCATCATCGCTTCCGTGGTCGGCAGCATCGTTGTTTTGCTGGCCGTCATCGGTATTTTCTTCGCGTTGAACGGGCATAAGAACACTGCGGATCTGGTGTCCGTGCCGGACTTCACCGACACGTCGAACATTTCCCAGGCGCGTGTGGAAGAACAGCTTAAGGCCCTTGGTCTGAAGCTTGACGCCCGTGACGATTCCACGTCCAGCCAACCGAAGGGCACCATCACCAAGCAGAACCCGAAGGGCGGTAAGAAGGTGGCGAAGGGCTCCACCGTCTCCGTATGGTTCTCCACCGGCCCGCAGGCGGTCAGCGTGCCTGACGTGTCCGGCAAGACGCAGGAGGAAGCGAAGGGCATTCTTGAGGCGGCAGGCTTCAAGATCGGCAATGTCATGACCGTGGACAGTGCTCCATCGAGAAAGACAAGGTGGTGAACACCAATCCGGCCGCGCATTCGAAGCAGACCAAGGGCACCATCATCACGCTGTATATTTCGTCCGGTATGACCAAGATTCCGGATGGTCTGGTGGGCCAGGCCAAGGATTCGGTCATCGCGCAGCTCAAGCAGGCTGGTCTGACGCAGATCACCATCGAAAGCGAGTATTCCGATTCGGTGCAGTCCGGTGCAGTCACCCGCATCGATCCGGGTTCCGGCAGCACCGTCGAGGCGGGAACGGCCGTGACCATCTGGGTGTCCACCGGCAAGCAGCAGGTGAGCGTGCCGTTTGTTGCCAACTCCACACTTGCCGAAGCAAAGAGCATTTTGGAGCTGCCGGATTCCAGGTAAGTGTCAACGGGCCACAGGATGATGACGCGACCGTCGTGTCGATGTCGCCGAATGGCGGCAGCCAGGCCGACAGCGGATCGACCATCACGCTGACCACCAAGAAATCGTCCAGCGACACGAACAACACCGACACGAACAACAACGGCAACACCAACAACCAGCAAGGCAACTAACAAAATCAGGGGAGGGAGCGGCTCGAAGCCGCTCCCTCCCCTTTCTCTTTCCCTCAAAAAACAAAAGCAGCCGAGGCAGCTCCATAAAGCCAAAGGAGCTTTGCTTCCCGCAGGTCCTGTTCACGACCGTAAGCTTGGCCGAACGGCTTGAGTGTGTCGTGAACAGACTGCGGGAAGCAAAGCGGCACCGCAAGCAAACAAAAGCAAGCAACAGCCATCGCCGTCACTCACCACTCTTCATCACTCACTCATTCATCGCAAAAAATCGCAATTCAGCAAGCTCAAAAAAGAAAACTACTCGCTCACCTTAGGCTGCAATCCAATCGACTTCTCCACTGCCGACTCCTGCCCACACACCTTAAGCCAGTTCGCCAACAGCCGATACCCGTCCTGGGTCATGACGGATTCCGGATGGAACTGCACCGCATACATCGGCTTGTCGCGATGCTTGATGCCCTGCACGATATGATCGTCCTGCGTCCACGCGGTCACCACCAGCTCGTCCGGCACGGAATCCGGTTCGACAGCCAGGGAATGGTAGCGCGTGGCGGTCATCGGATTGGCCACGCCGTCGAAGATCTCATCGTCGATATGCTCCACCAAACTGGTCTTGCCATGCATGATGGTCGGCGCGTGGCTCACTGTGGCACCGAACACTTCGGCCAATGCCTGCATGCCGAGGCACACGCCGAACATCGGCTTGTTCTGCGCCGCGCACAGGCGAATCATGTCCTCACTAGCGCCGGATTCCGATGGAGCGCCAGGACCGGGGGAAATCAGCACACCGTCGTAGTCGTCGATCACGCCCGGGGCGGACGGGTCGATCGCATCGTTACGTACCACGGTCACTGTGGCACCAAGCGTCTTCACATAGCCGACAATCGTGTAAACGAACGAATCGTAGTTGTCCACGACCAGAATACGTGCGGAATCGGTCATCATGCTCCTATCAACGTTTGAACAGCAGTGTACGTGCGAAATGTCTCATGACACCGCGCGCGTCTCACGCTGCAGCCATCGTGCGGCGATGCGGCACCAGCAGACGACAAGGCACCAGCAAACGCCCTGCACAGCCCGTTAGATGGCCGTGTAATTCGACATCTCCTGCAATGCCGGGATATTCGTCGCAGCCCACGGGAACAGCCATTCAAAGCAGGATGCGCAGGCCGCGAACACCAGCAGCAACAGCAATACGATCCGAATAGGCAGCACGCCGGGCTGCACGCGCAGCAAACCGCCGTAGATGCTGAAATCGGCCTTCTTGCGCCGGCCGCGCGCACGTCGGCGAGATACGGCCATCGCCAGGCGACGGCGGCGGAAATAAATATGATCACGTATGCGGCGAGCGCGCCGAAGATCCACGGTTTCAGCGTATCGATCGACGACAGGAACGACGACTGTTCGTTGTTGACGAATTTGACTGTGCCGTTGGCGTTTTGGGAGGCCAGTTCCTGTGGGATGCCGTCGGCGACCTTCGCCCAGTAGGAGAATTCGGCGTAGCTGATCCAGCGGTGCGTCGGCGTGGAGTATTTCGGTTCGCAGGTGGTCATGGTCAGCATGCGTTTGGTCGGTGCTGCGCCGGGGTTTTCGGGGTTGGCCGCCACCACTTCGGTCTGTGTCGGCAGCACGATTTTGTAGCTGGTGTAGTGGTACACGTACCAGTAATCCTGCGTGCGGACGATGATCGGGTCGCCTTCCTGCAGTTTGTCGACGTCGCCGAGCGGCTGCCCGTAGCCGTTGCGGTGGCCGGCGAAGGCGAAGTTGCCGACCTGGCCAGGCATCTGCGAATCCGTGTAGTGGCCGAGGCCGTGCTTGTTGAGCTGTGTCAGGTCCGTGCCTTCCACCAGGTTGCGCTGCCATTGGCTGCCGAATCGCGGTATGTAGATTTGGGCGATGAGTTCGCCTTCCGTGGCGCTTTGCGGCTGTACAGGCGGGTCACCCTGCTGTGCCTTCGCCACGGTGACGTTGCCGGACTTTCCTGGATCAGACCAGGATACGGATTGGCGGGTTTCGATCTGGTTATGCTCCGACTGCACGCCCGTCCACCACATCTGCCATGCGATGTACAGCGCGCAGATGGCGGCGGCGGTCAGCATGAGTTCGGCGAGGATGCCGAGTATCGTCCACAGCGCGCTTTTGGTGCGTCCGCCACGGCTTGCCACATGTTTCATCGATTGTTATTTCCCCTCTTGCGAGTCGCCGTTCTTGTCGTTTTCGAGCGCTTTCGCATACTGCAACGGCTGCTGCAACGCGTCGGTCGCGTCGAAATGCAGTTTCGTTTTCTCGTCGACCTGCCATCCCAGGCCGAACGCGCTCACGTACTGCTTGTAAATGGACACTTCCTCGGAATCGTCGAGCGCTTTTCTCATGCCCTCCACTGATCCGATCGCCGAGATTTTGAACGGCGGCGAATACTTCTTGCCTTGCAGCAGCAGCACGTTGCCGGAGCAGCGCACGGCGGAGTTGAACAATACGCGCTGGTCCATGATCTGCATGGATTCGGCGCCTCCCGCCCACAGCGCGTTGACCACGGCTTCGATGTCCTGCTGGTGCACCACGTAATCGTTGATGTTGGCGCTGGATCCGTTGGCGTCGACCATGTTCTCCCATAGCGGCGAATCGTCGAGCGTCACCACCAGTCCCGGGCCTTCCACGGCGGGGAGCATGGTGCCGTTGCCGGCGCTTTCGCTGTCTTGCGATCCGTCGGCGTTCTGGCTGTCGAGTGTTTTGCTCAGATCGTTGACTCTGGTGCTCAGCGCATCGATTTCGGACCGTAGCGAGTTCACTTTTTTCACGCGCTGTTCCACGAGTTCGGCGGTATCGTTGCTCACCACCACGGAACGGTTGACACGCAGTTGGTGGACAGCAGGAATCCGGAGAACAGCAGCACGAGGAACGCCGCGACGCCGGCCGCCTTCGACCGTTTCGCGCTGTGCTTTCCGGTATGCTTCGCCATACGCGCCTTTCCAAACCTGCCTGAATCCGCCGGGTTTCACTGAACAATTGTCCTGATTTTGAACAGTTTTACGCCGCGAGTTCGCCGCTTTCGAGTCTACCCACTATTATGACTTTTAGCCTATTAAAGGAGACTATGCTGATGGCTGACGAAGAGCTGCACGAAACCACCGCGGATGACCAGAAGGATCTGCAGTCCGCCGACGACACCGCTGCCGTCGAGGAAACCACCGAAGATGTCGTCGACAAGACTTCCGTTGACGAGGACCAGTCCGACGATGACGATCTCGATATTCCTATGGACCGTGTCGAAGCGGTGCTGAACGCCACCGTTGATAAGGATTCGCTGTCACCGCAGATGCAACGCATGATGAACCGTCAGGCGGAGAACACCCGCCGTGTGGAGGAAAGCATCAAGGCACCAAGTCCAACCCGCGCTGGTTCGTGCCGCTGTTCTGCGCGCTGATGATCATCGGTCTGGTGTGGGCCGTGGTCTACTACCTGACCACCGATTATCCGATTCCGCACATCGGCGCTTGGAACCTGGCCATCGCGTTCGCAATCATCATGGTCGGTTTCATTATGACCATGTGGTGGCGCTGAGTCGGTTTTCTCCGTTTCGCTATCCCATCGAAGCTTATGTAAGAGACGCCGGGTCCATTGCGATCCGGCGTCTCTTTTATCCGCTTCAACCACTTTACTTACCGCGTCTGCATCGCCCCGCTTCAGCTTTAGGAAAAGCGGTTTCCTGTCGAGTGGAAAGCCGCCGCTTACCCGCCGATTATCTGCTGATTTTCGCCGTCCGAATCAGCACGTGGTCGCCGCCTTGCATGGTGGTGCCGAACAGGTAGGCGTCGCCGCCGTCGGCGAGCTTGAGTTTCTTGCGCAATTGCGGCGCGGTGAGTGGGAAATTACGCACGGCGATGTTGGCACGGTCCAAGCCGGACAGCAATCGCTTCAGCTCCTTCTTACCCATACCGCCGATCGTTTCAATCGCAAAACCGCGCCCCGGAAAACCATCGACCGGCTCGTCCGATACGAACAGGTGGCTGCTCGGGCCGATCTGCACCGCCCCGAATCGCGCTTCCACCACGTCGAAGCAGCCGGCCTTCATGATCGACGCGTTCGGCTCGTACAGGTAGCGC
>ENA-OUNI01001108-OUNI01001108.1-human-gut-metagenome-genome-assembly--contig:-NODE-1108-length-11019-cov-6.631473_pt1 | contig 11019 bp, 14 predicted proteins | sample MGYA00242499_ERZ504580 | MGnify/ENA primary metagenome ERZ504580 (study PRJEB26092, sample SAMD00036315) | human gut metagenome | host: Homo sapiens | study: EMG produced TPA metagenomics assembly of... | reverse complement strand
ATTATTTCTCTTTCTATGCATTTGCAGGGATCGTGTAAATCTTAGTGCCTGGAAATCTGCGTTATGAACAAAAATCTCACTGTCTGAGCGAAGCGAGTTTGAGATTTTTGAGAATGCTTTTAGCAGATTTTCAGACACTTAGAGTTACTAGATCCCGAAACCGCATAGAAAGAGAAATAATTTCCCGGGCGTCCACATTAAAAAAGGAGACAACAACCCATGGAAAAACAGAAATACTACATCACCACCGCCATCGCCTACACATCCGGCAAACCCCATATCGCAACACCTACGAAGTCGTCCTTGCCGATGCCATCGCCCGCTACAAACGTCAGCAGGGCTATGACGTATTCTTTCAGACAGGAACCGATGAACATGGTCAGAAAATCGAATTAAAAGCCGAAGAAGCCGGAATCACCCCAAAAGAATTCGTAGACAACGTATCCGGTGAGATCAAAAGAATCTGGGATCTGATGAACACATCCTACGACAAATTCATCCGTACCACAGATGAAGACCACGAAAAACAGGTCAAAAAAATCTTCAAAAAAATGTACGCAAAAGGCGACATCTACAAAGGACACTACGAAGGAATGTATTGTACACCATGTGAATCTTTCTTTACAGAATCCCAGCTTGTAGACGGCAAATGTCCGGACTGCGGCGCCCATGTGTACCTGCAAAAGAAGAAGCATACTTCTTCAAAATGAGCAAATATGCTGACAAACTTATCGACTACATCAATACACATCCGGATTTCATCCAGCCGGAATCCCGTAAAAACGAGATGATGAACAACTTCCTTCTCCCGGGACTTCAGGATCTCTGTGTATCCAGAACTTCCTTCAAATGGGGAATTCCGGTAGACTTTGATCCGAAACACGTAGTATATGTATGCTTGATGCCCTTACAAACTATATTACAGGAATCGGCTACGACTGCGATGGCGAAAGCACAGAACAGTTTAACAAACTCTGGCCTGCAGACCTGCATCTGATCGGTAAAGACATCATCCGTTTCCATACAATTTACTGGCCGATTTTCCTGATGTCACTGGATCTACCGCTTCCGAAACAGGTATTCGGACATCCATGGCTTCTTCAGGGTGATGGTAAGATGAGTAAATCCAAAGGAAATGTAATCTATGCAGATGAACTGGTAGACTTCTTCGGTGTAGATGCAGTCCGCTACTTCGTACTTCATGAAATGCCATTCGAGAATGATGGTGTGATCACATGGGAACTGATGGTAGAGCGTCTCAATTCTGAACTCGCTAACACCCTTGGAAACCTTGTAAACCGTACCATTTCCATGTCAAACAAATATTTCGGCGGTGTGGTAGAAAACAAAGGCGTTACAGAACCTGTAGATGATGATCTGAAGAACTTCATTCTCTCCGTACCTGCCAAAGTAAACGAAAAAATGGATAAACTCCGCGTGGCAGATGCAATGACAGAAGTATTCACAATCTTCAAACGCTGCAACAAATACATCGACGAAACAATGCCATGGGCTCTTGCTAAGGATGAAGAGAAAAAAGACCGTCTTGCAACAGTTCTCTACAATCTGGTTGAGGGAATCTGCATTGGTGCGGTTCTGCTGAAATCCTTTATGCCGGAAACAACAGAGAGAATCCTTGCCCAGTTAAATGCACAGGACAGAGAACTGGAAGACCTTAAGACCTTTGGCCTCTATCCGTCAGGAAATAAAGTAACTGAAAAACCGGAGATCCTTTTCGCCCGCCTTGACCTGAAAGAGGTACTTGCAAAGGTGGCAGAGCTTCATCTGCCGAAAGCAAAAGAACCTGCAAAAGAAGAAAAAGAAGACGTAATTGATATCGAAGCAAAACCGGAGATCACATTTGAAGATTTCGGCAAGCTTCAGTTCCAGGTTGGTAAGATCATCAAGTGTGAAGAAGTAAAGAAATCAAAGAAACTGCTCTGCTCACAGGTACAGATCGGCAGCCAGGTGCGCCAGATCGTATCCGGAATCAAAGCACACTACAGTGCAGAAGAATGGTAGGTAAGAGGGTTATGGTAGTCACAAACCTGAAACCAGCCAAACTTGCCGGTGTACTCAGTGAAGGAATGATTCTCTGCGCAGAAGATGCAGACGGAAACCTTTCCCTGATGGTACCGGAAAAGGAAATGCCTGCAGGTGCAGAAATCTGCTGATCTTTGTATTACTGCGAACAAAGCGAATGGTAGCGAAAATGTGTGAAAACTTACGAATATTATCTTGACAAATACACTCTCAAAAGCTATATTAATATTTAGATAAAGGGGAGTGACTGACTCATGAGTATTCATGGTGTCGTCAATTTCGGTGGGTAAAGACTCCAACCGTATCGTGATGAACAGGCGAGGCTTTTATTGTATGTTCCCGTACAATAAGAGCCTCGCTTTTTGTAAAAACTTAAACAGGGGGATTTTGATCATGTCACAGGGTTTTAATCATTTTGATGAGAACGGAAACGCAGTATGGTAGACGTTTCCGGGAAAAATATCACTTACAGAACAGCAGTTGCCACAGGTGAGATTCATGTAGGAGAAGCAATCATGGAGGCTGTGAAAGAGGGTTCTGTGAAAAAGGGAGATGTGCTTGGAGTAGCACGTGTAGCGGGGATTATGGGAGTGAAAAGGACTTCTGAGTTGATTCCCATGTGCCATCCGCTTCCGATCCAGAAATGTTCCGTAGACTATGAACTGGATGAGACAAACGGAATTATCCGCGCTTTCTGTACAGTGAAAACAGAAGGCAAGACCGGTGTGGAAATGGAGGCACTGACAGGGGTTCAGGTGACGCTTCTGACGATTTATGATATGTGTAAGGCAATTGACAAGCATATGGTAATGTCCAATATTCATCTGGTTGAAAAGACGGGCGGTAAGAGTGGAGATTTTCATTTTTGATGTCCACAAATTACTTTGCGATTTGCAAAATATTTGTTGGGTAAAATGAAAGAAATGTGTATAATGGAAATACAGAATGGCAGATAACGAAAAAAATTATCTGCCCGACAGGGAGGTTTTTATAAAATGAAAAGAGTAGCGATCATTACATCCAGTGATACGGGATATCGCGGAGAACGTGAGGATTTAAGCGGACCTGCGATCCGAGAGATTGTTGAGAAGAATGGATATGAGGTTGTGTCTGAAGATGTTCTGCCGGATGACAGAAAGATGTTGTCAGAGAGAATGGCGGAAATTGCAGACAGCGGCACAGCGGAACTGATCCTGACAACAGGCGGAACCGGTTTTTCACCCAGAGATATTACACCGGAGGCAACGGAGGATATTATTGACAGACGTGTACCGGGGATTCCGGAGCAATGCGTGCGTACAGTATGACTATCACGAAACGCGCCATGCTCAGCCGTTCTACGGCAGGTATCCGAAAAAAACACTGATCATCAATCTTCCGGGAAGTCCGAAAGCTGTAAAAGAGAGCCTGGAGTATATTATTGATGCGCTTGGACATGGCATTGAGATCATGACAGGGGAAGCAGGGAACTGCGCAAGATAACTGATGGCGATAACAGGGATAAGAAAGCAGAGAATATAAGCTGACGGCAATAAACGGAAGAGCAGGTACGAAAACAGTATCTGAAACGAAAACAGGAAGGTAAAAGGGATAATCTTATGGGAAAAGTAATTGCGGTTTGTACAAGTGAAAGAAAGGGAATACAGAAGACAAGTGTTCCGGAGATTAAAGTAATTGAGGACTGGGGAATCGAGGGTGATGCCCATGCCGGCAAATGGCACCGTCAGGTAAGTCTGCTCTCTTTTGACAAGATTGAAGATTTTCGCGCCAGAGGTGCAGAGGTAGAAGACGGGGCATTCGGAGAGAACCTGGTGGTTCAGGGAATCGACTTTGCCACACTTCCGATCGGTACGAAATTCCAGTGCAATGATGTAGTCCTGGAGCTGACACAGATTGGAAAAGAATGCCACAGCGGATGTGCGATCTTTAAGAAAATGGGAGAGTGCATTATGCCGAAACAGGGAGTTTTTACGAAGGTTCTCCACGGAGGTGTGATCCACCCGGGGGATGAGCTGATAATTTTATAACAGATTTTTAACCGGACTATAGCAATTCTCATAAATAATGTATATTGATCCGGTTTATCAGAGCGCAAAGTCCTGCGTCAGATATCTTTGCCGTGCGTCAGCACGCCTGCAGATATCTTCCTTGTCTTTCGCACTCTGCTGAACTGTCTTGATTGCATTATTTTATGGAATTGCTATAAGATTACATGAGGAGATTGGAAAAAATGATTATTGATACACATGCACACTATGATGATGAGGCCTTTGATACAGACAGGGAAGCGCTTCTTACGTCTATGTACGATGGAGGGATTGAGAAGATTGTGAATGTCTGTGCCTCTGTAGGCGGTTTTCAGGATACTGTGAAGCTGATGGAGAAATATCCTTTTGTATATGGAGCAGTGGGAATCCATCCGGATGATGCAGATAAGATGACACAGGAGACTCTGGATGAGATTCGCAGATTATCCCATATGGACAAGATGGTGGCAATCGGTGAGATCGGGCTGGACTATTACTGGCATAAGGAAGAAGAGGAACATCAGATCCAGAAGAAAATGTTTCGCGCCCAGCTTGACATTGCCAGAGAAGAGAAGCTTCCGTTTATGATCCACAGCAGAGAAGCTGCCGAGGATACTCTGAATATCGTCAGAGAATATATGCAGGGTGGTATGTATGGCGGTATCATTCATTGTTTTTCATACAGCAGGGAGATTGCGGCAGAATATCTGAAAATGGGACTGTATCTGGGAATCGGCGGAGTTGTCACTTTTAAGAACGCAAAGAAACTGAAAGAGACGGTTCAGTATGCACCCCTGTCTCAGCTTGTTCTGGAAACAGACTGTCCCTATATGTCTCCAGAGCCAAACAGAGGTAAGAGAAATTCGTCATTAAATCTGCCTTATGTAGCACAGGCAATTGCAGAACTGAAGGGAATTACAGCAGAAGAGGTCATTGATGTAACCAGACAGAATGCAGAGAAACTGCTGGGAATTCATCAATAACCACTGTCATATTCGTTTGAAGAATCATCTGAATTTTCATCCGAACTTTCATCTGAACTTTCGTCCGAACTTTCATCTGAACTTTCATCTGAACTTTCGTCCGAACTTTCATCTGAATTTTCGTCCGAACTTTCATCCGAACTTTCATCCGAAGAGCTGTCAGAACTGTCGGAAGAGTCTTCAGTTCCGTCTGATGTGTCTGCCTGATATTCCCAGGAGTGGATGGATTCTGTATCTTCCACTACATTTCCGGTAGTTTTGTCAATCATGTTGCCCTCCCAGTCAAACTTGACATTCAGCAGGTTTGTATTTGTGGAAGGCTTCACATTCATGGACATGATTTCCTTAAATTTAGCTTTCAGGTTATCAAGAGTAAACTCATCACCGATCACATTTTTTACACTGTGGGAAGAGGCAAGTTCTTCTGTATAATCATCCAGCATATATGGTCCGTATTCTCCGTTATCGTAATCATAATGCATGACCATAGGCTTCACTTCCGGAGAGAGAATCTGGATGGTTGATTTGCCATTCAGAGTTGATTTCTGTATGGTAAAACTTGCCATTCCTTCCAGAAGTTCCGGGAGTTCCTGCTGGGTGGAAACGAAGTTTCCGAGGGAGTAGAATATGGTGGTATTGTGTCCCTGGTCATCAGAAAGCTGTCCGTAAGGCTGAAGCACATGCGGATGACCGCCAATGATCACATCAACACCCTGCTGCATCAGAAAAGCGGCCCATTGTTTCTCGTATTCATTTGGCATGGTTTCATCTTCTGTTCCCCAGTGAGCCACAAAGATGATGCAGTCGCTGATTTCTTTGGCTTTCTGGATCATTGTGGTGATCTTATCCTTATCAAAGATATCGATCATGTACTCATATCCTTCGCCTGCACCGGAATTATTGGTGCCGTATGTATAGTCAAGAAAAGCAATCTTAATACCATTCACTTCTTTTACTTTGACAGTGTCTGCATCTTCCTGGGTGGCGTGGATGCCAAGTACAGGAATATCCGGATAATTGGTGCTCCAGAAATCCAGAGTACTTTTCAGATAGTCATATCCATAATCATCGGCGTGATTTGTGGCAGATTCCACTACATCAAACCCTGCTTTGATAATGGCATCTCCAACTTCCTGGGGAGTGGCAAAGGAAGGATAAGTGCTGACAGCATCGTGGCTTGGAGCAAAAACCGTTTCCTGGTCGATCATGCTACATCTGCAGCCTGGATCTGGTCCAGAACATGAGTGTAGATATGGTCATAATTCCATATACCGGAGTCATTTTCGCCGGATTCATACAGCTTGCTGTGATAAAGATTATCTCCAACAGCAATTACACTTGCAGTGGAGGTGACAGGTGTTTCAGCTTTGATCTTATCCTGCTGTTCCTTGAGAGCCGCTGCTTCTGCTGCTTCTTTCTGCGGTTTACGGATCAGGGTGTAATCCATCTGATGCATCACCAGAACGAGCAGAACCAGAACAATAACAGAACACAGAAGACTGATCCGGGAGTTGATTCTCTCCCGTAAATTAAGTGGCATATTATTTTTTTCATAGAAAATTCCCTTTAACTAAAATAGTTCTTAACAGTGAGAATGCTGAACAGTTACAGCAATCTGCAGCCTGTATTGCTGTCCTCAGTACCGTATCCCAAATTCATTGCAGACTGCATACGGAAATGAGACAGGAGCGTGTGAACTGTAATCTATCTGTCCATTATAACAAATTTCATGGTTCAAAGAAAGAATTAAGAGAGAAATTCTTTGAAAACCTGCCAGAAATGCTTTGTGAGACAAAGTATTTTAGTGTATAATAGGTAGCAATATAACCATAATGTATAAACATGCTACAGCAATGCTATATGGAATTGCTTAAGCAAAAAGAGGGAGGTAACCGGATGAACCATTATGAGGCAATTAATGATGTACTGGTCAATTTATTTAATGAGATTCTGGACCTGGAAGAACGGGCATTGATTACGGGAGAATATAAGAATATTTCCGTCAATGATATGCACATTATTAATGCAGTAGGTATCCGGGAACAGAAGAATATGTCAACAGTAGCCAGAGAACTGAATGTGACTGTGGGTACATTGACGATCGCTGTGAATAATCTTGTAAAGAAGGGATATATCCAGCGTATGAGAAGTCAGGAGGACCGAAGGGTTGTGCTGATCTCCCTGACAGAACAGGGGAAGAAAGCTTATTACCATCATAAAGATTTCCATGAGAAGATGGTACTGGCTGTACTTAAAGGCCTAAATGTGGAGGAGACAGAGGCATTGACGAAAGCTCTGACCAAGTTGCAGGCATTTTTTAGATCATATCAGTAGAAGGAGTAAAGATGGAATATACTGAGAAGGATTTAGTAAAGATCGCAAAAAGGGAAAATAATACAAAGAGAAACTATCTGGTAGTGGATCCGCTTCAGGGAAAGCATATTCCGGTAGTGCCATCAAAGGCACTGGATTTATTTGCTGCTCTGGCAGATACTTTCAGGGAGAAATACAAAGATGAAAAACTTTTGCTGGTGGGCTTTGCGGAGACAGCAACTGCCATAGGTGCTCAGGCAGCGATTACTGTGGGGGCAGATTATATTCAGACCACCAGAGAAGTTATTCCCGGCGTGAATTATCTGTTTTTTTCCGAGGAACACAGCCATGCCACAGAGCAGAAGCTGGTAAAAGATGATATTGACAGAGCAGCGGCGGAGACGGATCGGATCATATTTATCGAGGATGAAGTAACTACCGGAAAAACAATTCGGAATATCATCAGTATTCTTGACAGGGAGTATGACGTAAAATTTAAATATTCAGTAGCATCTCTGTTAAACGGAATGAGCGAGGAGAATCTGGAACGTTATAAGAGACAGGGGATTTCTCTGTATTATCTGGTAAAAACGGATCACAGTACTTACGGAGACAGAGCAGAAACATTTAAGGGAGACGGATTTTATTATAAATGTCCGGATAAGGCCGCAGAGTATACAACGATTTATGTTAAAAACCGGATGGATGCCCGCAGACTGATTGATTCCGGGAAATATGAAGAAGCATGTGAGAATCTGTGGAGAGAAATCCGGGAGAAAACCGGAAACATGGCTGATAATATATCTGGCAAAAGAATACTGGTGATCGGCACTGAGGAGTTTATGTTCCCTGCACTTTATATCGGAAGAAAGATGGAAAAAGAGGGAGCCGAAGTAAGGTGCCATTCGACTACAAGAAGTCCCATTGCTGTGAGTCTGGAAAAAGAGTATCCCCTTCACAGCAGATATGAACTGAAAAGTTTATATGATCCGGACAGGAGAACGTTTATTTACGATATAGGAAAATATGACAAGGTATTGATTGTCACAGATTCCCCGGAAATAAAGGAGAGTCAGGAAACGCTGATAAATGCTGTCCGGATGCAGAACAAGGATATTACAGTTGTAAGGTGGTGCTGATTTGAGAAGTTCCTATTCAGAAGAAGATGTGATTTTATTATTGAAGGATATTACCGGGCTGGTAGAACCTCAGCCTGCCAAAGTGCGGGAGAAACTGATTCAGTCCGGAAAACATTACAGCGAGATGCTGCCTGTTGAATATGTTCCTACAGATCAGTATATGCAGGTATATCATAATGCGCTGAAACATTATGCGAAGCCGGTTGCCAATGCAGTAGGAATGCTGGCAGATAAGATCATAGAGAATAAGGGAAAGAAAATTGTCCTGGTATCCCTTGCCAGAGCGGGAATCCCAATTGGTATCCTTGTGAAGCGATACATCAAATTCAAATATGGTATAAATGTGCCGCATTATTCCATTTCAATTATCAGAGGAAGAGGGATTGACGATAATGCCATGAAGTATCTGCTTGAAAAGTACAGACCGCAGCAGATTTTATTTGTGGACGGATGGATTGGCAAGGGTGCGATCCTGAATGAATTGAAGAAAGATATCTCTGCATATGAAGGGGTTTCTGCTGACATAGCGGTAGTGGCAGATCCGGCAAATGTTACGGAGCTTTGCGGAACACATGAAGATATCCTGATCCCAAGTTCCTGCCTGAACAGTACAGTATCCGGCCTTATCAGCCGTACTTTTCTGAGAGATGACATAATAGGCAGAGATGATTTCCATGGGGCAGTCTATTACGGAGAACTGACAGATTCTGATCTGTCATATGACTTTATTGAAACCATTGAAAAGGAATTTAATATGGAGAATACACCTGATCTGGAAAAAAGAGTGGAAAGTCAGGGTATTGATGAGGTAATAAATATAGGAAAGAATTTCGGTATTGACGATATTAATCTGATCAAACCGGGGATCGGAGAGACAACAAGAGTATTACTGAGGAGAATTCCCTGGAAGGTGCTGATCGATGAGCGATATAAGGGAAATCCTCAGTTGGAGCATATTGTCAGACTTGCCGAAGAGAAACATACACCTGTAGAATACTATCCACTTACACATTATAAATGCTGTGGAATCATTAAGAAGCTTGCGGATGCGTGAGAAGGGTAATACTTATTCTGTTATTCCGAAAACTTCTGAAAGATAAACTGTTTTCTTAGCCCAGTTCAGATGGGTTTTATATTCATTCATTCTTTCTCTGGTTTTGCTTCCTGCAACAAGGGAAGCAGAATCAGCATTCCAGTTTAAAATCGCCCGTGCGTCAAGGTAGTCATTTCGTGAAACCTGATAAGCTCTGTTTACTACAGGAATCTGTGAAGGGTGGATAACGGTTTTTCCGATGAAACCGCAAAGTCTGTCCTCCCGGATTTCCTGAATCATTCCTTCTTTCCAGCTGTCACCGGCATAATATTCCCATACAGGACCGGAAATCACATAATCCATACCATATACAGTGATAATATCTGAGAAAATATCTGAAACAGGTCTGATGCTGTGAATAGATTCATTGGCATGTCTGCGAAACCCAAACATATGGCACAGATCATTTCCGCCAACACGTATATTCAATATAAGATCTTCAATTCTGGCTAAAGAATCCCTTAACAAGTAGAGAATATCAATTCTGTTTCGCAAATCTATAATGGAAGGACTTTCGTAAATAGGCATCATGTAAAGCTTTTTTGCGACAAGTTCATTGACGAGGATCATCTGCTCAATATAACTTTGTGCGTTATCCGGGCTGAATTTAGGGACGATGAAACCGGTAACAATCTTAATGGATTGCCCAAGAGCTTTTGTTAATCTCTGAATCTGCTGTGGATTCCGAACCCGGATAAATATTTTGGCAGATAGAATGGCTTTTGTTCATGCTGTATGAATATCTGGCTGAGAGAAGAAATCAGTATCTGCTCGGCTTCTTCAACATGATCGTCGTTTATGGTATCTTCAAGACAGAGAGCAAGAGAAAATCTGTTCCCGAATCTTTCATTTATCAGAGAATCAGTGATGGATATTCTGTTGGCAGGACAATAGAGTAATGGACCTACACTGTAATATAAAACATTATTTTTCATAACACTCCTTCTGACATATCTACAAAAATTCCCGTAAATAGGTACCTTATAGAAATTCAATAAAATACTGCAGGTAATCCGGCCCATCACAGTGTGAAGGACCGAGTCAGCAGCTACATCATAGCACATTTCAGGGGAATAAGCCATAGAAAGAACAGGGGAATTTTCTTGAAATATAAATAGCAATATGATACAATCCCATCTTTGACAGTTGCTGAGATAAAAATCGCTGTATCCCTTGTGTTTACTGGGGCACAGCGATTTTCGTCGTTGTCATGAAATATAGTAATTTATTCTTTTCTTTTGCTTTTTTTCTGGATCGTTCTCATTTTGCTTTTGGTTATGAATTGATAATCAGTTCGGAAGCCGCAGGCTTCATGAAGATCATCTGTAATGGCTTCACGCTTATATAGAGGAATATAACCCTGTTCTTGTATTTCGGCAAAATTTATTGCCTTTAAAGTTTCCAGAAGTTCTTCGCAAGTA
>ENA-OUNI01001106-OUNI01001106.1-human-gut-metagenome-genome-assembly--contig:-NODE-1106-length-11046-cov-13.027292_pt1 | contig 11046 bp, 11 predicted proteins | sample MGYA00242499_ERZ504580 | MGnify/ENA primary metagenome ERZ504580 (study PRJEB26092, sample SAMD00036315) | human gut metagenome | host: Homo sapiens | study: EMG produced TPA metagenomics assembly of... | reverse complement strand
CCTGCGCCGCAAGCTGGTGCGCTTCCTGATGCTCGGGCGGCACCACGTCGGCACCAGCCGCCGCACCTGCGCCGTCACCGGTACCAGCACCGTCACCGTCGGCCGAGTCCGGGTCGCCGGAATACGGCGCAGTACCGTTCACGCCGGATTGCGCGGCCACCGAAATTAGCTTGGGGATGACCTGATCGACGATCTGCTTCAGCTCGTCATCGCCCGGCAGCCCCTGAAGAATCGGCATCGGGCGGCCACCGATCAGCGCGAACAGCGCCGGTGCGCCCTGCACCTGGAACGCCTGCGCGATCGATGGGTAGCTTACGATGTCGATGCGGGACAACTGAATCTGCCCCTTGAGCTTGTTCACCGCGTCGCCGAGCGTACGGGCCATCGGGAACAGACGGTCATCGGTCGGGATCCACAGCAGCAGCAGGATCGGGAACGTGGCGGAGGTCTGCACCATCGCCTGGAACGTGTTCTCGGTCGTGTCGATGACATAGCCGCCCGCGGCCGGCGCTCCCCCGGCCTGCCCCGGCTCCGCCTTCACCTGATGCTTCAACGATTCGAGATCCACCGCGCCCGCGAGTGACAATCCCGGATGAAACTCCTGCTGCTGTGCCATCATGCCTCCATTTTCACGACTCATACCGGCCCGCGGTCTGCGCCGCACGCCGTTCCGTCACATCCATGCCGCGCGAAAATCGGCGCGGCCGCATACCTGCGACCACCGTCGATTCCGTTGCGAACATCGTTGACGCATACCACTATATAGGCCACGGCGTCTCACCGCCTCCGGTTACGCTGCAAGCGCCCGATTCCGGTGCTTGGCAAGTCCGTGCGCCGGCCCGAGTCCGGCGTCTACTGCGCCTCGACCTTGACCGCCTGACGATCGCCCGCCACCACGGTCACCTTCTGATCCGACCCGGCCAGCGGCACGAATATCGCCACAACGTTCACATAAGTGGCTTTCAGCGAACTGGTGGCCTTCTGATTCGTCATCTTGAACAGCGCATCCTCGTTCGGGGACCCCGGCAACGACTCACGGCCCTCGCTCATGGACCGTGTCCACTCCGAGTTGATCTGCGCGACGACCAGGTCACCGCCACGAGGGGAGCGCATCACGGCGATCTGGTCGACGACCGGCGCGAACACCTCCTGCTGCGTGCCCTTGTTCTGGGTCACACCCTTCTGGCTTTCTTCCTGCTGCTTGACTAGCGACTGGCGGAACTGGTCATCCTCGAAGCTTCCCGCGTATTTGCTGTTCGTGTTGTTCTGCAGCACATCGGCGTATCGCTGCACCGCCTGCTTGGGGGTCATGACCAGATTGGAGTCGTTGGCATCGCCCATGACATTGCCCTGCTTAGCGGGCGCGAAGCCCGGCAGTGACACGTCCTCAAGCAGTCGGGCGACAGCCCACAGCTTGTAGTTCTGCCGGGCGGACTCCTGCCGCATCACCAGCAGACGCTTCGCCTGCTGGTCCTCGGTGGTGGTGGTGACGGTGAAAATATACCTCGGCCATGCGTTGTCGGTCGGGATGACCACCTGCGTCACATCACTGGGGATAGTCGCCAACGGCGTGACATCCTGCTGCGTGTATTGCGCAATGTTCAATTGGGCGGTGCGGATCTCCAGTTGCGAGCCGGACACGCGCGCGGCGAGCCCGTCGGCGCTTTTCGCCTCGTTCGCCTGGTTCAGCACGTCAAGGATCTTCCCGCGGATCTGCTTCTCCTGTGCGACGGTCACATCGATGATCTCGTTGTCCTTCACCGACGGCGCCACGGTCTGTGGCACCTGCCCCTCGCAGCCTGCAAGGCCGAGCGTCAGAGCGCAGACCATCGTCGCCGCCAGGGCGGTGGTTATGCGTTTATTCATTGGAGCTCCCCTTCGTGTCATCATCGGATTCCTGCGAAAGCCGCGCGAAATACGTCTGCAGCTCGCTGGCGGTGATTACCGACGTCGCCGAATCGTCGGGCTGGTCCATGGCCTGCACGTTCTGCTGGTCGGCGACAAGGTTGCGGCTGCCGGGATCGACGACCTTCGGCTGGGAGATTTCCGACTTTGCCGGCGCGCCCGCACCGGGTTTCCCACGATGCGCGGCATGACGGCGGCGCTTAGATTTCGGCTTGAAACTGACCGCCGCCTTGAGACTCGCGACACTGCCCGCCACCGCCTGCGAAACGGCGACCTCCTCTGCCTGCTTTTCGGCTGCGGAACCACTCACCATGCGCTTGCGACGCTTGTGCGGCGGCATGGCGAACAGAGATGCGGCCAGTACGGCCAGCAGCGCCAGCAGTCCTCCGGCGAAATAGAACGGCATGGCGAAATCAGGTAGAGTCTGACGCACCCAGTTCATGCGCACCGTCGCGTTCGAGGACTTGCCCAAGTCGATGATGGCTACGGTACCGCTGTCGGACGCGACCTTGGTCTCCGCTTTCACGGTGCCCGTCCCGCACGTCACGGAAGTCCACATATCGGAGTCCTTGAACGCCACTGCGTCATCGCCCGCATCGGCCGCAGACCCCTGCGCGGAGACCTTCGTCGTCGCGAGCGTCGTCCATTCGTTCAAGCCGGTGACGCGCACATATGGCTGCCCGGCGAGCCAACCGATCACATCTTTGTTCGACCCCAGAGCAAGGCATACTTCCCTGTCGGACGAACCGGCATCGGCGGAAACCGTCACCTGATTGTCCACCAGCGGCAGCACGCCGGGATCGGTAACGATATATTGCGTCCCCTTCACCGCGGCACTGGCCGCGATCTGAGAGCTGGGCTTCCAATATGTGGCGTTCATAATGCCCAGACCAATGCATGCCACAGCCAGAAGACCAAGGATGGGCGTCACCACGCCCCGCATGATGCGGGCATGGCGCGTCGGACGGGCGGCCGACTTGGACTTTCGCTCGTCACGCTTGCGCTCTTTTGATGTCTGTTTCTTCATAACTCACCCATTCTACAATGCAGGGCATAAAGCCCCGGCGAAAAAGACGTTTCCAAAGAAAAATCAGGGTTTTCCGCTAGTGTGGTGACCATGCGTAAGTTGACACAGACATCCACGTTCAAGCGCGTACTCGCGGCCGTGTGCACGGTCGGCCTGTGCGTCACACTCGCCGCGTGCGGCTCCGGCGATTCCGGCTCGTCGTCAAAGAAATCCGGCGACGACTCCTCGCAGTCCTCCGGCTCCAGCGCATTGAAGAACATGAAGAAGATCGCCGGCATCACCGCCACGGGTACGCTGGGCGAGAAACCGAAGGTCTCCTTCAAGGCACCGAAGACCGTCGACAACAACAGCTATGCCGTGCTGCAGGAAGGCAACGGCGCCACTATCGCTGATGGCGACCGTCTGTGCTCGCAGGGCATCGCCATCAGCGTCAAGGATGGCACCGAGCTTGCGAGCAGCTGGGAGAAGAACACACCCGATTGCTCCCTGGTGCTGGAAAAGGGCACGGTGAGCGACGCCTACTATGAGCTGCTGAAGGGCCGCAAGCTCAACACGACGATCGCGTACGGCGTCAATGACTCCAACTCCAACGGCACGTCGTACATCATGGCGCTGACCTACGTTTCCAAGTCGAAGGATCTCACCAAGGCCACAGGCGACGAAGTCACCGACATCCCGTCCGATCTGCCGAAGGTCACGCGAGCGAAGAACGGCAAGCCGTCCATCAACATGAACGGGTACAAGGGAAGCAGCAAGCTGGTCTCGCAGGCGCTGATCAAGGGCAAGGGCAAAAAAGTCACGAACAACAACACCGTCAAGGTGAAGTACACCGGATGGCTGTTGGACGGCACCCAGTTCGACTCGTCATGGGACAAGAACACCACGCTTGAGGCCGACACGTACAGCGGCGGCAACCATCAGGTGATTGAGGGCTGGCAGCAGGCCATGGTCGGCCAGACGGTCGGCTCGCAGGTGCTAATGGTGATTCCGCCGAACTTGGGTTACGGCGACACCGCCCAGGGCTCCATCCCCGCGAACTCCACGCTGATCTTCGTGGTCGATATTCTGGCCGCCTACTGACAGGCGACCGCGACAGTAGCTGAAAGCCGCCCCGGCGCATGTGTGTGCCGGGCGGCTTTTGTATATGCGGCGGCAAGAACCACCCCCAGTCAGTCAAAGACTGACAGCCCCCGCCAGCGGCGGGCGGTTTACTTTGCCCCCGCTGGCTGTCAAGCGCAGCGAAACTGGGGAGTCTAGTAGGGAATCGAAATACGACATAGGGGCTTCCCGCGCGTGCGGGAAGCCCCCTATGAAGGTTGAGCCGATTGGCGTTGATCAGGCGAGAGCCACCGGATCGACCGGGACGCCGGGGTTCATCGTGGAGGTGATGGTCACCTTCGTGATGTAACGGCCCTTGACGGTGGCCGGCTTCAGACGCTTGACTTCGTCGGCAACGGCCTTGAAGTTCTCGTCCAGAGCGGTCTCGTCGAAGGAGAGCTTGCCGATGAGGAAGCTCAGGTTGCCGTTCTTGTCCACGCGGAACTCGATCTTGCCGCCCTTGATGTCCTTGACGGCCTTGGTGACATCCATGGTCACGGTGCCGGTCTTCGGGTTCGGCATCAGGCCACGGGGGCCGAGCACGCGGCCCAGACGACCGACCTTGCCCATCATGTCCGGGGTGGCCACGACGCGTCGAAGTCGAGGAAGCCGTTCTGAACCTTCTCGATCAGGTCGTCGTCACCGACGATGTCGGCGCCGGCCTCGACAGCTCGGTGGCCTTCGGGCCACGGGCGAACACGGCGACCTTGGCGGTCTTACCAGTGCCGTGAGGCAGGTTGACGGTGCCACGGACCAGCTGGTCGGCCTTGCGCGGATCCACGCTCAGACGGTACACGGCTTCGACGGTCTGGTCGAAGTTGTAGGCCGGCATGGACTTGAGCAGAGCGATAGCCTCGTTGGCGGTGTAAAGGTTGTTGCGATCGACCTTCTCAGCCGCTTCGCGGTACTTCTTGGAACGCTTAACCATGTGTCCTTCTCCTCTCAGTCGATAACCGTGATGCCCATCGAGCGAGCGGTGCCCGCGATGATCTTCATGCCAGCCTCGACGTCGCGGGCGGACAGATCAGCCATCTTGATCTCGGCGATCTCGCGCAGCTGCGCCTTGGTGACGGAGCCGACCTTATGGGTCAGCGGGTTTTCGGTGCCCTTCTGGATACCGGCGGCCTTGAGCAGCAGAGCCGCTGCAGGCGGGGTCTTCAGAATGAAGGTGAAGGAGCGATCCTCGTAAACGGTGATCTCAACAGGGATGACCTGACCCATCTTGTCCTGCGTCTGCGCATTGTACTGCTTGCAGAAGTCCATGATGTTCACGCCATGCGAACCCAGAGCCGGACCCAGCGGCGGGGCAGGATTGGCCTTGCCAGCCTGGATCTGGAGCTTGATCAGCGCCGAGACTTTCTTCTTGGGAGCCATTGTATGGTTCTTCTTTCTATGAAGCGGTGATGTCGGCACCCGCGGCGGTCGCCCGCAGCGGATTCCTCCCGCAACGTATATTGCTGTGCTGTGCTAGCGGATTCGCATACACGTATCCTCCAGACACAACTTTTCTATTATGCCTATGAGAGCGGACAATATCGCGGCATCGCGGGTGCGTGCGGCCGTTCATATTTCCCGGATTATCGGCAGGGTCATTAGGCTCGGATCCGTCGCATATGTGAAGAGCCGCTACGCATGTGCACAGCGGCTCATTGGTCACGCTTCACGCCGATCAGGCGCGGAACGCGGAAGACCTAGAAATCTCAGGCCTGCGCGGTCTGCCCCGGGTAGGAAGCGTCCGAATCGAGCTGCTGGTAAACCGGAGCGGCAGGCGCCGACTGCTCATACGCAGTCGGGGCGACCGGTGCGGTCGGGGCCTGCGGTGCAGCGGGAGCCTGCGGAACGCCGGCATCGGACACCGGGGCGGCAGGTGCCGGGACCGGAGCACCGGGGAATGCCGTCGGCACGTACTGCGGCTGGGCGGAAACACCCGGCACCGCGACCTTCGCGGCCTTCTTCTGATTGACGAACGCAAGCACGGTGCCGACAATCAGGCCCAGCGCCGCGATGACGAGCAAGTATGCACCAATACCGAAAGCCACCGCATTCTTCGCGTAGCCGGACGCTAGACTTCCCAGACTGCCATAGTTGCTGCCGAACTCGTCCAAGCTACTGTTGATCTTGCTCTTGGAATACACCATCTCAAAGATGCTGAGTACCAGCACCAAGGCGGAAATGATCATTGCGGGGAGGTGCTTCTTGAAGAACGTGAGCGCCGCGATGGCAAGAACCGCAACGAGGACAATCCATCCGTCCCCGCCTTGGAACAGGCTGGCGCTGTATCCAAACGCCGACACGAACGGCACGATGCAGGCGATGATCGCCAGCACGCCGGCCACGTAGGTGATGATGGAAATGAAGTCGAATGACTGGCCTCCGACGGTCACGTTCTTGCCACCCAGGTTCTGGGCGAAACCGGCGACGGAGTTCTGGATGTTCGCCGCGTAATCGGGGGTTGCCGGCGCCTGATAGGGTGCCCCTGCAGGCGGCACGGGCTGGGCAGGCGGCACGGGTGCGGTGTACTGCGGCTGCTGATAGGCCGCGTTTGCGTCCGAAGCCGGCTGAGCGGGCTGCGGGGCTCCATAAGAGTTGTTTCCAGTGGGGAAACCGGCATTGGGATCTGTCATATGTGCCTTCTTTCGTTCGGTCAAGCGCCAACGCCCAACATTGACCAACATAGCATATAACCGATATCTAATACGGTTTTGCCCATTTTGCGCGATGCCGCCACCCCGAAAAGGCCCTACAGACGGCCGCAATCATGACACGCAGTATACATACCGACTGTCGGTATGTATACTGATGACATATCGAAAGGAGGAACCATGGCACGCAACCCGCACCCCGAGGTGACGGAACGCCGCATCCTCGCCGCCGCGAAAAAGCTGTTCGCCGAGAAAGGCTACGACAAGACCTCCATCCAGGACATCATCGATAAGCTGGGAGACCTGTCGAGAGGCGCGATCTACCACCACTTCAATCCAAAGAGGCCATCCTCGAACGACTGAACACCGACGACTGGCACGCCAGCCAGGCCCTGTGCGACGAGATCGCGAAACGCGACGACATGAACGCGATGGAAAAGCTCCGCTCGCTGTTCGCCAACTCGCTGGGAGACGCCGCGCACCTGGCGCTCGTCAAGGCCACCGTGCCGTTCTTCGACGATCCCGCCACATTCACCGCCAACATGCGATTCTGGTCAACCGAGCTGCCGAAAAACTTCGAGCCATTGATCGAGGAAGGCCAGCTGGACGGCTCCATCCCCACCGAATACCCGCGCGAAGTGGCGCAGCTGCTGGCCCTGCTATGCAACTATTGGCTGATGCCATGCTTCTTCCCCGCCACGCGCACGCAGCTGCGGTATCGTCTGCAATGCCTCGCCACCATGCTCGACGCGCTGCACGCGCCGGTCTTCGACCAGCATCTCATCGATCTCGCCACGGACGGCATGATGGCCTTCGCCGGCGACGGCAGCGGCAGCGCCGCCGAGCAACAAGACGGAGGCGGCACCAGTCCGGTAAGCGACGCACACTAGACGACGCTGACTCCGGGGCAGGACGCGGCACGAATGTTTCGCCCCTGCTCCAGCACCGATTTACATACCGTCAGTCGGTATGAATGATTGCCGATGAACCACCAACTCCGGCGTCAAAATCGTCCGCCCCAATACATTGCCGTGCCATCCATCAAACTCACGCCAAATCCACCAACGCAAAACACCGAGACCAACTCGCCACCAGCAGCAAAGGAACCCACCATGCCCACCACACCGGCACAACCCTCCGAAACACAGCTTCCCGCGGCACAGCACGAAACAGAGCAACCCAACACTTCCCCCGAACCGCAACCGCAGCCGCAAGCGCAGCCAAAGGCCGCGCATCCGCTGCGCTCCCGCAATTTCATCCTGCTCGTCGCCGGGCAAGGCATCTCGCTGTTCGGCAACATGATGCTGCGCTTCGCCATGTCGATGTGGGTGCTGGACGAGACCGGCTCAGCCACCGCATTCGCATCCATCCTCGCCATATCGTTCGTGCCGATGATCCTCGGCGCCCCGTTCGGCGGCGTGTTGGCCGACCGGATGAACCGCCGCACGCTCATGGTCATCCTCGACGCGGCATCCGCCGTGACGGTCGCGCTCGCGCTCGTCTGGTTCTCCGCCGCCGGATTCAGCATCATCGCCGTGGGCGTAATGCAGGTGGCGCTATCGCTGCTCGGTATCTTCGAGACGCCGACCGTCGAATCCGCGCTGCCGCAGATGCTGCGCCAATACGGGGATGCGACGCTGAACACCAGCGCCGCGATAGTCAGTCAGGTGCAGCAGGTCAGCGCACTGATACCCAGCTTCCTCGGAGGCGCCGCGTACTCGTTCTTCGGCATCCGGCCGATGATGGCCGTCTCCGTGGCGGCATTCGCCGGCGCGGCGGCCATCGAATGCTTCATCCGGCTTGGTATGCCCGAACGCGACGAGAAGATGCCGACGCCACTCGACGATCTCAAGGCCGCTCTGCGGTTCCTGACCCGGGAAAAACCGAACCTGCTGAAAATGGTCCTGCTCGCCTCCGCGCTGAACTTAGTCGTACTCGGCTATGGCGCCGTCGGATACGCGTTCGTCATCCGCACGCAATGGGGGTTCGACGCGACCGTCTACGGCATTGCCGACGGACTGATCAGCGTCGCGGCCCTGATGGGCATGCTCATCGTGACGATGATGGCCGGACGGCTGAAAATTGGCCATATGACGAAGATCCTGACATTGCTCGGACTGACCGTCATCCCCCAAGGCGTGGCCTGCATGCTGTCTGGCGGCAACTGGACGCGGCTGATGGCGCTCGTGGCCTTCGCCTGCATCGGCGATGTCATCTGCTCATGCGCGAATATCATCGCCGTGCCCGCAATCCAAATGCGCACGCCCGATGCGATGCTCGGTAAAGTGATGGCGCTGCTGTCTGCGCTGGCCATGTGCATGCAGCCGCTCGGGCAGATGGCGTACGGCTGGGCGTTCGATCATCTCCCCGCCGCCGCGATATTCATCGCGTCAGGCGCAGTGCTCATCGCTATGGCGTTGCTGTCCGCGTCGCTGTTCGCGCACTTCGACGACTGACGACGGCGGGGCATCCTTTTCATCGACCATAATCAGTCACAGAGAAGGCCCCGATTCCTTCAGCGGAAATCGGGGCCCTACAGGCTCTCTGTACCGTTACTCGAAATCGGCACCGAGCGCGGCGAGCTTGCCGCGGAAATCCGCGTAGCCGCGGTCAATCAGCGAAATGCCATGCACATTGGACGGGCCGGACGCGGCAAGCGCCGCAATCAGATGGCTGAAACCGCCACGCAGATCCGGCACGTCGATATCGCGGCCGGTCAACGGGGTCGGTCCGAAAATCACAGCGGAATGCTTGTAGTTGCGCTGCTGGAAACGGCACGGCAGCGAGCCGAGGCACTCGCGATACAGCTGAATCGTCGCACCCATCTGCACAAGCGGCTTGGTGAAGCCGAATCGGTTCTCATACACGGTCTCGTGCACAATCGACAGGCCATTCGCCTGGGTGAGCGCCACGACCAGCGGCTGCTGCCAGTCGGTCATGAAACCGGGGTGCACATCCGTCTCGATGGCCACGGGCTTGAGGTCGCCGCCCGGATGCCAGAAACGGATGCCCCTGTCGGTCACCTCGAACTTGCCGCCGACCTTGCGGAACACGTTGAGGAACGTCATCATCTCCGGCTGCGTAGCACCCTTGACGAAAATGTCGCCGCGCGTGGCGAGCGCCGCCGACGCCAGCTGGCGGCCTCGATGCGGTCGGTCAGCGACGTGTGCGTGAAGCCATTGAGCTCCTTGACGCCCTCGATGCGGAACGTGCGATCCACATCCACCGAAATGATCGCGCCCATCTTCTGCAGCACGGCCACCAGATCCATGATCTCGGGCTCGATTGCGGCACCCGACAGCTCGGTCTTGCCTTCGGCGAGCACGGCGGCCAGCAGCGTCTGCTCGGTCGCGCCCACGGACGGGTACGGCAGATGGATCTTCGCGCCGTGCAGGCCGTTCGGAGCGGTGATGTGAATGCCGTCCTTGTGCTCCTTGTCGACCGTGGCACCCAGCTTGCGCAGCGTTTCCAGATGGAAATCAATCGGACGGCCGCCGATCGCGCAACCTCCCAGCGCCGGGATGAACGCCTCGCCGAGACGATGCACCAGCGGGCCGGAGAACAGGATCGGAATGCGCGAAGAGCCGGACAGCGTGTCGACATCCGCCACATCGGCGAGCTGCACATGCGTCGCGTCGATGTTGACGATGCCGTTGGTGCCATCCACCTCCACATCCACGCCATGCAGGCGCAGCAGATCGGACACCACATGCACATCGCGAATCTCGGGCACGTTCTTCAGCACCGATTTGCCGGGGGCGAGCAGCGCCGCGACCATCGCCTTGCTCACGAAGTTCTTCGCGCCACGCACCTTGATCGTGCCGTTCAGCGGTTTGCCGCCGACCACATGCAGGACATCGTTCTCCGATTCCGCCATCCTCAACACTCCTATTCATTCGCCGGGCCACCCCGGACATCACATCCATTAGTTTGCCATACGGCATGTGGCGGGCACGTGAAATGCGCCGGAAGCCGATTACCATGTCGCAGCGAATGGTTCTCAATAAGAAACGTGCGAGTCCCGTCGTCGGCAAAACGAACATGATTGTATGCATATGGCCGATATTCCAACGAGTAAGCCGATGTTCGTTTTGTTCGCAAATGTGAGGAGTACTCGCACAAACGCTATTGAGAACGATTCGCTGATACAGCGGATCAGTCATCCGCCTTGATCTTGCGGGCCAGCTCGGCATCCCACATCGCGCCGGTAGCGCTCATCACCGCATCGGCGCCGGCCGCGCGGTACGCCCGGTAATCCTCTGGCGCCACGACACCGCCCACGCCGATGATCGCATAGTCAAGCCCCAGCCGCTCGCGAATCGCCGCAAGACGCGACACCATGTCAAGGCCTGCCCCGCGAATCGCGCTGCCGCA
>ENA-OUNI01001105-OUNI01001105.1-human-gut-metagenome-genome-assembly--contig:-NODE-1105-length-11049-cov-2.245743_pt1 | contig 11049 bp, 18 predicted proteins | sample MGYA00242499_ERZ504580 | MGnify/ENA primary metagenome ERZ504580 (study PRJEB26092, sample SAMD00036315) | human gut metagenome | host: Homo sapiens | study: EMG produced TPA metagenomics assembly of... | reverse complement strand
GCGGCGCAGCCGGCCTCTACCGGCCCAACAATCCCGGTTTTTCCCGGCACAAGATGTGGTACTGTCCCTTCAACACCGGTGCCGGCTATGCCATGGGCATCCGGGCCGGGGCCGAAATGACGACCTTTGAAATGCGCTTCATCGCCCTGCGCTGTAAGGATACCATCGCGCCGACGGGGACTATCGCCCAGGGCATCGGGGCCAAGCAGGTCAACGCCCGCGGTGACGTATATGAACAGAAATACGGCCTGACCACGTCCCAGCGCCTGTACGGCACGGTCCGGGAAACGCTGGACGGCAACGGTCCCTGTTATCTCCGCACGGAAGGCATCACGCCGGCCCAGGACGAATCGCTCCTCAAGGCCTACCTCAACATGGCGCCGAGCCAGACTTTGAAATGGATCGAGTCGGGGAAATTGCCGAGTCAGCAGAACGTCGAAATCGAAGGGACCGAACCGTACGTCGTCGCGGCCATACAGCCAGCGGCTACTGGGTCGACACGAACCGCCAGACGACGATCCGCCACCTCTATGCGGCTGGCGACGTCGCCGGCGGCTGTCCGCAGAAATACGTCACCGGTGCCTGGTCGAAGGGGAAATCGCCGCCAAGGATATGGTCCGCCAGGGCCTGAGCGATGTATCCGGCCTCGATGAAGCCCAGGAAAAGGCCATCCTCGCCGAAAAGGTAGCCGAATACAACGCCGCCCTCGGTGAGACGGACAGCTTCTTCACTGTGGAACAGCTGGAAGAAGCCATGCAGAAAGTCATGGACACCTATGCCGGCGGCATAGGCAGCCATTACCAGTACAACGAAAAGCAGCTGGCCCTGGCCGATGAAAAAATCGACCAGCTCATGGAACTGGCCGCCCACGTCGGCGCCAGCGATTACCATGAACTGCTCTTCGTCTACGAACTGCGCGAACGGCTGACGGTCTGCAAGGTCCTCATCGCCCACCTGCGGGCCCGCAAGGAAACGCGGTGGCATTCCTTTGCAGAGAACCTCGATTATCCGGAACAGCGTGCGGATTGGCTGAAATACGTCAATTCCCGCATGGACGAAGACGGCCAGGTCCACATGATCTACCGCGATTTAGTACCAGGAGGGGAAACTTATGAGCATACGCATTAAGCAGGAACGCTGTATCGGCTGCGGCCAGTGCATCGACGTCTGCCCGGGCAGCCTCATCGACCGCAACGGCCAGGGCAAGGCCTGGATGCATTATCCCAAAGACTGCTGGGGCTGTGTATCCTGCGTCAAAGTCTGCCCGGTCCAGGCCATCGACTTCTACCTCGCGCCGATATGGGCGCCGCGGCAGCACGATGAACGTCACTGCTGACGGCCACTACCTGCATTGGCATATCCATAAGGCCGACGGCAGTGAAAAGACCATCACCGTCGACCGCAAACAGGCGAATTCATATTAATTAGTTTGCCGTTTGTAGTAGCGAGTTTGTAGTAAAAGAGCACCCATTACGGCAAACTGCAGACTATAAACTGGAAACTGCATTTTATCAATAGGGGGATTCATATTATGTGTGCATTATCGCATCTCGACAAGTTAGAGGCCGAAGCGATTTACATCATCCGCGAAGTCGCTGCGGAATGTGAAAAGCCGGTCATGCTCTATTCCATCGGCAAGGACAGTTCTGTCATGCTTCACCTGGCCCGGAAGGCCTTTTATCCGGAAAAGCCGCCTTTCCCGTTCCTCCATGTCAATACGACGTGGAAGTTCAAGGAAATGATCCGCTTCCGCGATGAAACCATGAAGAAGTACGGCCTGCAGCTCATTGAATACATCAACCAGGAAGGCGTCAAACAGGGCGTCAATCCTTTCGATTACGGCGCAGCCTATACGGACATCATGAAGACCCAGGCCCTCAAGCAGGCCCTGCACAAATACGGCTTCACGGCTGCTTTTGGCGGCGGCCGCCGGGACGAAGAAAAATCCCGCGCCAAAGAACCGTATCTTTCCTTCCGCAATGAAGCCAGGCCTGGGACCCGAAGAACCAGCGCCCGGAAATGTGGAAGCTCTACAATACGCACATCCATAAAGGCGAAAGCATGCGCGTATTCCCCATTTCCAACTGGACGGAAAAAGATATCTGGCAGTACATCAAACGGGAAAACATCGACATCGTCTCTTTGTACTTTGCCAAGGAACGGCCCTGCGTCTATCGTGACGGCAACATCATCATGGTCGACGACGACCGCATGCGCCTCAAGCCGGGAGAAGAAATCATGCACAAGAAGATCCGTTTCCGGACCTTGGGCTGCTATCCTTTGACAGGGGGCATCGAATCCGATGCCGATACGCTGGATGCCATCATCGATGAAACGCTGAGCGCCGTATCGTCGGAACGGACGAGCCGCGTCATCGATAATGAAGCAGCTGGCAGCATGGAACGCAGAAAGAGAGAGGGGTATTTCTAAAATGGATAGAAACGGAAACGGCTTGTTAAAATTTATTACCTGCGGCAGCGTCGATGACGGCAAATCGACACTCATCGGTCATTTGCTCTATGACGCCAAATTGCTCTACGCCGACCAGAAGAAGGCCCTGGAACTGGAAAGCAAGGTCGGCAGCCGCGGCGGGGCCATCGACTACTCGCTGCTCCTGGACGGCCTCATGGTGGAACGGGAACAGGGCATCACCATCGACGTAGCTTACCGTTATTTCAGCACGGACAACCGCAGCTTCATCGTCGCCGACACGCCGGGCCATGAAGAATATACGCGCAACATGGCCGTCGGCGCTTCCTTTGCCGACTTGGCCATCATCCTCATCGACGCCACCAAGGGCGTCCTGGTCCAGACCCGCCGCCATGCCCGCATCTGCGCCCTCATGGGGATCCGCTACTTCATCTTCGCCATCAACAAGATGGACCTGGCCGGCTACAGCAGGAACGCTTTGAAGAAATCAAGGCCCAGATCGCCAAGCTCCGCGACGAATTGGAACTGGCCAACGTCATCCTCATCCCCGTTTCGGCGACGGAAGGGACAACGTCACCAAGGCGTCGGCCAATATGCCCTGGTACCAGGGGCCGACCATCCTCGACTATCTGGAAACGGTCAACGTCGAAGAAGACAAAGAAGAAGGCTTTTACCTGCCCATCCAGCGCGTCTGCCGCCCGAACCACACCTTCCGCGGCTTCCAGGGCCAGATCGAAAGCGGCGCCTTGGCCGTCGGCGATACGATTACGACCCTGCCCAGCAGAAGAAGCTAAGGTCAAATCCATCCTCATCGGCTTCGATACCGTCGATTCGGCTGTCAAAGGCCAGCCGGTCAACGTCCAGCTCGACCGCGAAGTCGACGTATCCCGGGGCTGCGTCTTTACCAAGGGACGGACGTCGCCCTGAGTCAGCGCATTACAGCGACCATGCTCTGGATGGATGACCAGGACCTGGCTGTCGGCAAAGAATACGTCGTCAAACTGGGGACCAAGGAAATCGTCGGCGTCCTCACGGATATCGACTACACCATCGACGTCAATACAGGCGAAAAGAAACGCGCTTCGAGCCTTACGAAGAACGAAATCGCCGTCTGCACGCTCTTCTTGCAGGAACCGATTGTCGTCGATACCTTCAGTCATCACAAGGTCCTGGGCGAACTCATCCTCATCGACCGCGTCACCAATATGACCTCGGCCTGCGGCGTCGTCATCGACGTTAACGACACCAACGCCGACCACACCTTCGTCAACGGCTCCCTGAAGGCTCGCGGCGACGTCTTTGAAGACTTCTTCTACGGCATGCAGAGCCTCAATATCACCAAGGCCAAACCGGCCTTCCACCAGTACCACATCGGCGATACGATCCCGACGAAAGGCGAAACCTATGCCTATCCGGATAACTTCGACATCCTCATCCTCCGCGACAAGGTTGCCGTCGAAATCCGCGACGCCAAAGTCGCCAACATCCTGTCCCTCGATGGCTATGCCTATACGGAACAGCCTTTAGTCAACGGCCGCGGCTTTGCCATCAACGTCCATTCGCCGCAGGAATTCGCTGCCTTCAAGCGGACTACGCCAAGCCGGGGAAAACTCCGATGCCGAACTCTTCGATAAGTGGATGACCTTTGAAACGTATCGCAAGATTAAATTCCACAACGATTTTGAATGAGTATAATACTTCACTAAAAACTACAAACTGAAAACTCAAAAAGAGGCTGGCTTCATGCGACAGCCTCTTTTTCTATATGCAGAAACAGCATGGCCTACCTGTAATAAGTTACAGTGTTATAAAAGGACTTTTTCTGTATAATAAAAGTAAAGAAAGACATTCCTGTTTGTGAAGTATATGTTAAGAGAGGTGAGGCATATGACCTGGAAAAAAATGGTAACGTTGACTTTGAGTGCCTGATGCTTTCGACGAGTCTCTGTTTTGCATCCCTGTCCGTGCGGACGATTAGCAGCAGTGATTTCAACTCCTACATGAGTGCCGCCCGTTTTGCTGTCTTTGCGAAATCCGGCAGCGGCTACATCATGTATGAACCGAGCAGCAAGTCGTCGGCAGCCAGCGATTTCTGCAGCCTTCCCGACGGCCGGCACGACATGTATACGGGAAATATTGCTGTCCGCGATTATTTGGAAGACTATGGCTGGTATGACAATCGCAACACAGTCTCCAACGGCTGGGTCTTTACGGCTTGGGAAAACGGTAAAGGCGAAATTGGCTGACAGGTTAAACTGTGATACACAAGGGAGGTCGTTCGGATGAAAGGATTATGGAAAAAAGTAAGTCTCATGGCAGCAGCCGTTCTCCTGTTCTGTGTTATGCTTACAGGCTGTATGTCCGATAAGTATGCCAATAGTGAATATACCGGCACGTGGAAGGCGACGAAAGCTCTATGAGCGGTGTCAGTCTTGATGTCGATAAGGCTTTTGGCAGTTTTGTCCTTGAATTAGAAGCCGACGGCGACGCCAAAGCGATTATTAAAGGCGAAAAGAGTAGCGGCGACTGGGAAGAAGTGGAAAAAGGCTTTAAACTTAAGGATTCGCAAAGTGAAATGGATTTTACGAAAGTCAAACAAGGAGTGGTTAAGACTCACTACTCCGGCATGGACATTGTCTTTGAAAAACAAGCTTCCAAATAGTGCTCGAGAAAGATATTACGAAATTAAATTCACTAAGATTTTTAATGAGTAAAAGCATAACATTTAGAAAAGTTTAGAAAAAACTGTTGCTACGGCAACAGTTTTTCTTTCCCTCTTGTTATCATAAGGCTAACGGGGCGGCTTAATGAGTCGCCACAGTCTATGTGAAAAAAAGTATTTGTTTATCAGACATATTTATCATTTATATTTTTTGGAAAGAGGGTAACAGCATGGGCTATCAATTAAATGCAGATGCATTGAGCACGGTCTTTGCCAAATGGTCGGATACGTATGACATTTACGCTCCGAAACTGTTTGCCGGCACGGGACGTTCTTCGATGCAGGATATCGTACGCTATGGCAAGATCACCAAACCGGAAGAAATCGTTTGGGACAAACGGTCCGACTACTCGGCAAAAGACGTTTTATTGCCCGTTTGCCAGACGTTGTTCTATTTCAATGAAAATACCGTCACCGAAGCCGAAGCCCCGGAAAAGGATGCCATCATTTTGCTGCGCAGCTGCGACTTGCACGCCATCAAGCGCTTCGACTACATGTACCTCCAGAACGGTCCGGAAGACTATTATTACAAACGCGTCCGCGACCGCGTCAAATTCGTCCTCATGGGCTGCAGCCAGGAATTCGACAACTGCTTCTGCGTTTCCATGGGCACCAATACCAGCGATAACTACGATGTCGCCTTGAACGTCAAAGACGGCCAGTATTTCCTCGATGTCAAAGATGACGTCCTTGGAAAAGCTGTCAGCGAAGCCAAGGCACCGGAAGTCGACGTCGTCCCGGACCATGTGACGGAAAACAAGCTCCAGGTACACATTCCGGAAAACCTCTCGTCGGCTATCGCCAAATCCCACGTATGGATGAATACGACAAGCGCTGCATCAAATGCGGCCGCTGCACCCTGGCCTGTCCGACCTGTACCTGCTGGTCCATGCAGGATGTGTTCTTCACGGAAGACCATAAAGCCGGTGAACGCCGTCGCGTACAGACGTCCTGTATGTTCGACGACTATACCCTGGTTGCCGGTGGCCTTTGCTTCCGCAAGAAGGCGGGCGAACGGATGCGCTTCAAAGTGCTCCATAAGACGCTGGAATTCAAACAGCGCTCCGGTTTCCAGATGTGCGTAGGCTGCGGCCGCTGCGATGCCATCTGTCCGGAATATATTTCGCTCAGCCATTGCATCAATGTCAAACTGCCGGAAGGCATGAAGGAGGTCACAGAGAATGAATAACGAATATTTACCGTTCCGTTCGGAAATCTTAGAAGTCATTAAACATGCTGATATGGAATATACCTTCCGTATGTCCTATGACCGCGGCAAAGAACATCCGGTCAAACCGGGCCAGTTCTTTGAAATCTCTATCCCGAAATACGGTGAAGCGCCCATTTCCGTCAGCGGCATTACCGACCATTCCCTGGATTTCACCATCCGTAAAGTCGGCAGCCTGACCGATGAAATCTTTGAAAACTACGTCGGCGGCCACTTCTTCATGCGCGGGCCTTATGGCAACGGCTTCGACGTCAATATGTTTAAAGGCAAGGAAATCGTCCTGGTCACAGGCGGCTCCGGCTTGTCCCCGGTCCACGGCGTCATCGACTACTTCGCCGACCACATGGACGAATGCAAGAGCCTGACTGTCATCTCCGGTTTCAAATCGCCGGCAGACATCCTCTTCAAAGCAGACCTCAAGCGCTGGATTGACGACGGCATGAACTTCATCTGCACTGTCGACAAGGCTCCGGAAGAAGGGGATTACGACGGCCATGTCGGCTTGGTCACCCAGTATATCCCGGAACTGCCCCTCAAGGACTTCGACAACGCCATCGCCGTCGTCGTCGGTCCGCCGATGATGATCAAGTTTTCCATCCAGGAATTGATTAAACTCGGTTTCGATGAAGAAAAAATCTGGCTCTCTGAATCGCGCAAAATGTGCTGCGGTCTCGGCAAATGTGGCCACTGCCGTATTGGCAAAGTCTACGTCTGCCAGGACGGGCCGGTATTCAAATACACCGAACTTCGTACATTGATCGACTAGGAGGCTGATACATTATGGATATGAATTGCGGTAAGTTAAAGAAATACGCTTTCCGGGTAACAAAAAATCGTAATATGGCTTCAGCCGTGTACGTGTACCCGGCGGTTCCCTGAATGCCAAGGTCCTGGGCCAGGTCCAGCATATTGCCGAAACGTACGGCAATGGCGAAATCCATCTGACCATCCGTCAGGGCTTTGAAATCATGGGGATTCCCTTTGAAAAAGTTGAAGAAGTAAAGAAGGCTCTCCAGCCGATCATCGATGAACTCGACATCAATCAGAGCGAACGAGGCGCTGGCTTTGAAGCGTCCGGTACCCGAAATGTCATGGCCTGCGTCGCAACCGCGTCTGCCCCTTTGGCAACTACGATACGACGGCCCTGGCGAAACGGATCGAAAAGGCTATTTTCCCGAACGACCTGCACGTCAAAGTCGCCCTTACAGGCTGTCCCAACGACTGCGACAAAATCCGCATGCATGACTTCGGCGTCATGGGCATGACGGAACCTCAGTTCGATGCCAGCCGCTGCGTCAGCTGCGGCATGTGCGTCCGCAAGTGTAAACAGCTCTCTGTCGAAGCCTTGCAGATGAAGAATTTCCGTCCTGTCCGCAATGTCGAAAAATGCATCGGCTGCGGCGTCTGTGTCTGGGCCTGCCCGAACCGTGCCTGGACGCGCAGCAAGGAACAGTATTTCCGTATCACCCTCTTGGGCCGTACAGGCAAAAAAGAACCCGCGCATGGGCGTCGATTTCATCAAATGGGCCGATGAAGACAGCGTCGTGAAGATTATCTCCAACGTCTATGCTTTTGCCAAGAAATATATCGACCGACCGCTCCGGGTGGCAAGGAACATATCGGCTACATGGTAGACCGTACGGGTCCGGAAGAATTCATCAAGTTCATCCTCCAGGACGTCCATCTGCCGAAGAAGGCGGAAATCTACCGTCCTCTCAACTGGTCCGGTATCCGCTATGTCGGCTTGAAATCGGAACCGTTCTACGTCGGCAAAGACGTAAATCCGGCCGATCTGGATGTATTCCAGAAACCGTTGCCGCTGAAATAAGGAGGAGCCTATGTACAACGACGAATACGCTGCGACCGCGGTCGGGGCAGCTGCGAAAGTAGGCCTCTTGAAGAAGAATCCCCTGGGATACTTCCTGTTGTCGGCCTTAGCCGGTGCCTATATCGGCTTTGGCATCCTCCTGTCCTTTACGGTCAGCGGGACCTTGGGAGCCATTCCCATGACTAAGATCGCCATGGGCCTGTCCTTCGGCATCGCCTGAGCCTGGTCATCATCGCCGGGGCGGAACTGTTCACGGGTAACGCCTTCGTCCTCTACAATGGCTGGCGGTCGAAAACGGTCACCTTGACGGATGTCATCCGCCTGTGGGTCGTCTGTTACCTGGGCAACTGGTTCGGCGCCATCGTCCTGTCCCTGCTCTTCTATGGCGCTGCCGGCACGGCTGGCGGCGTCGGCCAGGCTTTGGCCAATGCCGCTGCATGAAGATGAGCCTGCCGCCGCTGGTCCTCTTCCTCAGAGGTATCCTCTGTACGTCCTGGTCTGCCTGGCCGTCTGGTGCGGCTTCCGCTGCAAATCGGACAGCGGCAAACTGATCATGGTCTTCTGGTGCCTCTACGCCTTCTTTACCTGTGGCTTTGAACACAGCGTAGCCAACATGACCGTCCTGACCCTGGGCCTGCTGAATCCCGCCGGTACGGCCGTCAGCGTCGGCGGTTACCTCTACAACCTGTTCATGGTCACCTTGGGCAACATCGTCGGTGCCGTCCTCTTCCTGTCCATTCCCTACGGCATCGCAGCCAAAAAAGATTAGTGGCTCGTGCTCGTGGCTCTCCTTATAGGAGAGCTGTCAGCGAAGCTGACTGAGAGGTTGCTCTTTCTTTATAGTAGTCCGTGAATTGTAGGGGCGACCACGTGGAGCGCCCGTCATGGATGATAGGACATATCCCGGAGCGGGGCTCGCCACGTGCGAGCCCCTACAGAAAAGTGACCTCACACGATGGTTTTTGCCATCATGCGAGGTCCCTTTGCCTTATAGTTTGTAACAAAGAGTTTGTAGTTTGCAGAGAAAACCTTCAAATTTAAAGCCATCCGCTAACAACTAACTGCTAGCCACTAACAACTTTAAAGGCGCTGTCGCAAATGCGACACGCCTTTTTTCAATACAGCGTCACCCGCTGCTGGTCTATTTCGATGAGGCCTTCGTCTTTCATGTGAGCCAGTTCCCTGGCGACAGCCGTGCGGTCGGCACAGAGATAGTCAGCCAGCTGGGTCCGGGGCAGGGGGATGGTGAAGGTCTGGCTGCCGGCCTGTTCAGACTGGAATGAGAAGTAGGTCAATAGCTTCTTGCGCAGCTTCTTCTTGGAAACGACTTCTAGTTTGGTCAGCAGCTGGGCATTCTTGTCAGCCATGAGATGCAGCATGTTCTCAATGAGCTGGTGATGGAAGGGACAGGCATTGGTACAGATGTGCAGGACCTTCTGGAAGGGGAGGACCAGGAACTGCGTGTTCTTGACGGCCTGGAAGGTTACGATGGATTGCAGGATCGTGCCGCAGACGAAGGTTTCGCCAAAGAGGCCGCCGTTGCGGATAACGGCCAGGACGGCTTTGTCACCCCAGCGATCTTCGTGGATCATATGGACCTCGCCGCTGAGGACGATGCGATGTAGTTCACTTCATCCTGGGCTAGGACGAGGAATTCTCCTTTGCGGACCGTCCGGACCCGTGCGCCAGGCAGGCGAGCATAGCTTCCTTTTTTCCTGGCTGATACCGGTGAATAAAGGAAGATTATCGGGCAGAGGTACCCCAAAATCAATCATGAGAAGACCTCCCTTAATACCGACGGTAGAGGCCGATGACTTTGCCTAAGATTTGGCAATCCCGGGTATAAATCGGTTCGTATTCGTCATTTTCCGGCTGCAGGCGGATCGTGTCGGCTTCGTGGAAGTAGCGCTTGACCGTCGCTTCCTCGCCAATGAGGGCGACGACGATTTCGCCGTTTTCTGCCGTTTCCTGGCGGCGGACGATGAGCTGGTCGCCTTCGAGGATACCGGCGTTTTTCATGCTGTCCCCCTGGACGACGAGCATGAAGCAGTCGTCATTGCCGATGAAGTCGGCCGGGAAAGGGTAGACGTCTTCCACGCATTCTTCGGCAAAGATAGGGCGCCGGCCCGGACCTGCCCGACCAGGGGCAGGGGGACGATCTTCTTGGACCGCCACGAGCCTTCGTCGAGGAGTTCGATGGTCCGGTTCTTGGCCGGGTCGCGGCGGATATAGCCCAGATCTTCCAGGCGGTGGAGATAACCGTGGACCGTCGACGTCGAGCTCAGGCCGACTTCCTTGCAGATTTCCCGCACCGATGGGGGATAGCCGAATTTATGGACGCACGTGCGGATGTATTCTAAGATCTGTTTCTGACGGGTCGTCAGCATTTTTTCATTATTAATCATATATATCACTCCAGTCTTGGAAAGTTATAACAATTCCAGTATAAGCTACCTTCATTATACCGAAATTCATAAAAAAAATCAAACGTTTGTTCAAAATATCTTGACAGGAACAACCGTTCGACGATATAATAAAAGCATCAACGAACAGTTGTTCTAAGAAATTTCGTTCTAAAAACGTTCGTTTCAAAGTCAGGAGTGATTGCCATGAAATATGTCGTCTTGGCCATATTGGCCCTCTTTATGTGTACGCAGATTGGCTGGAGTTACCAGCTTCGCAGGAATTCGTTTCCGTCGCCGTCGAACCGGGGCAGACCGTCTGGCAGCTGGCCTCTGTCGCAGCCGGAGATGATACGGACGTGCGCCAGGTCATGGATTCGATTTTGAAAGAAAACGGCCTGACCGGCACCAGCGACATCCGTCCGGGCCAGGTCCTGCG
>ENA-OUNI01001104-OUNI01001104.1-human-gut-metagenome-genome-assembly--contig:-NODE-1104-length-11059-cov-3.068149_pt1 | contig 11059 bp, 15 predicted proteins | sample MGYA00242499_ERZ504580 | MGnify/ENA primary metagenome ERZ504580 (study PRJEB26092, sample SAMD00036315) | human gut metagenome | host: Homo sapiens | study: EMG produced TPA metagenomics assembly of... | reverse complement strand
CTGCCAGCGGGACTCGACGAGCGTTGCGGACAAGGTGTCAAGCAGCGAGCAGGAGATCTCCAGATTCGCCTCAGCGTTTTCGAACCGGATCGGATTGACCTTGTGCGGCATGGTAGAGGATCCGGTGGCGCTTGACGGGTAACCTGGGGCGAACACACCACGGGAGATGTACATCCATACATCCACGCACAGGTTGTGCAGAATGCGGTTGGTGTGGCTGATGGTGCCATACAGTTCGGCCTGCCAGTCGTGCGATTCGATCTGAGTGGTGAGCGGATTCCAAGTCAGACCCATGCGGTTGGTGACGAACTCGCGGGAGACGGCCACCCAATCGACATCCGGGCATGCGGCCAAATGCGCGCCGAACGTGCCGGTAGCGCCATTGATCTTGCGAGATATTCCTGAGCCCTGACCTTGTTCAGCTGGCGGTTCAGACGGTACACGTACACTGCGAGTTCCTTGCCAAGCGTGGTCGGGGTAGCCGGCTGGCCGTGCGTTAACGACAGCATGGCCTTGTCACGGTATTCCTCAGCCTTCTGAGCCAAATGGTCGACGATGGCCTGAGCGCCCGGCAGCCACACATTCTCGATGCCGTTCTTCACGCAGCGGGCGATGGACAGGTTGTTGATGTCTTCGGACGTGCATGCGAAATGTACCAAAGTCTTCAGGCCGGTCAGCTGGGTGTCGTGGCCAAGCACATCGGCGGCCTTGTCGAGCTGGTCGTCGATGTAGTATTCCACGGCCTTCACATCATGATGGGTCTTTGCCTCATGGGCGGCGTGTTGCGCGATACCCTCGGCGCCGAACTCCTCAGGAATGGCGCGCAGGAACGCCTGTTCCTCATCGGTGAGCGGCTTGACGCCGGGAACGATGGTCTGGTTGCCGTTGCCCTCGAAACCGTTGGCCAGCAGAATCATCCATTCGACTTCGACGCGCATGCGCTCGCGGTTCAACGCAGGTTCGCTCAAATATTCGACAAGCGGAGCGGTCTGCTGATGGTAGCGGCCGTCAAGAGGGGTCAATGCGATTGCAGGGGAGATATCAGTAAGCTTCATAGACTACAGCATACGTTCAGCCGTAAACGAGAGTTGCGTATCTGTCCACTCGGTGGATGCTTTCATGATGTATGCCGTGATACCGTTCTTGTTGCGCCGTGGCTGCAGTGTTTTTTCATTTGCTCATGCGCCCCTCGAAATACATGACTTCCTGCAGATCGCCGTCGATGATCTCATCGAAATGCCGTTCGTGGGTGTTCACTGCGGTGGATCCCATGTCCGTTGCGTTCTGGTATGCGGCTTGGTGATATTTGAGCCAATGCGTGATTTCCTTGTTGTCTGGAGCGTCTGTGACGGGAGTGCCTGCGAACGTTGATTCCTGGTTGCTGCTGGATTTGCTTGCGGTGCCGCGTACGGTCAGCCAATGGTCGGAACTGGGGTTGGCGGCGCCATCGAGGGCCGCCACGAGCTCGTCGTCCATTTCCACGCTGGTCACCCATGTTTTTTCCGGAATCGGATGATTGGCGACGGGCGCCCCGGCGGTGACCACATGTTCGATGTCATAATCGTCTTTCAGGTCCGAGGCGATGGTGGCGGCAACGATGCCACCTTGCGAATGTCCGATCAATGCGACGGGCTCATTGGATTTGATGCCGGCCTGTTTCATGGCTTCCTGCACCATTCGCGCACTGTCCGCTTCCATGCGTTGCTTGCTGTCCGAACTCATGAGTTCGACGTTTTGCGGCCACCCAAATGGAGAATCGTGCTTGCCGTCTGTGCCTGGAATGGTGACGAGCCATGAGTTGGTTCCGTCGGATTTACGGTATTTGGAGATGGCGATGGTGCCGTAGTCAAGTCCGCTGTCGAGATCGGTCTTGCCGAGACGTTCCTCGGCAAGACGTCGAAGATCCTCCATGGCCTCTCCGACATTATGCGATTCACGCACCACTTCGGTTTTCGGATGGACTTGGGTGACGGTGAGATTGTTGCCCTGGATCAGGTTGTAACCGCGCGACGATGCCTTGGAGATGGTGCCGGCTGCATGGTTGACCTCATCGGTACGCAGCAGGCCTTTGACCTTGCCGTATCCGCTGACCGCGGCGCCGGCCGCGCTCATGATGCCTTCCTGCGCCCAATCCAACGAGTCCAGCAGATATATGGGATTGGATTTGCCCTCATTGGTGGATCCCATCACATATCCCAAGGCGGACATGGCTGCGCCGGCGAGTATCGATTCCTTCGGGAACGATGTGATCGCCACTTGCAGCAGTTCGTTCAGTGTTCTTCTGCCAGCGTCGTCGACCTGGGAATATAACGATTGCGCGCGAATGATCAGCGCCGATAGCTCAGACAATCTTGCCGCCATGGCTCCCAGCGCGTTTGCATGGGCGTCACATTGTTCGACGAGCTGGTCGTATGGCAGTTCGATGTGATCCGTGGCATTGCAATAGGGGCTTGATCCGGACAGCGAGGCGATGGCCGACGACGCATAGGGGTAGGAGGAAAGCTGAAGGCTCAATGCCCGGACTGAATCATGGGCGCGGTTCAGAGCGTCGGCTTGATGGCTGAGGGCTTTTGCCGCACGCATATATGCCTCGGTTTCCTCCGTGGAGTATTTGCATCCGCCGCTGACTTTGGCGGTCACTTCCCAGCTCATGCCGCACCTACTGCCCATAGGAGACGCAAGGTGGCGTTGATCGAATCCCGTAGCGTCAGGGATTGCTTGCGTAACTCATCAAGCCGCGCGCGGTATGATTCGGCGGCGGTTCCTGTCCAATCGGGCAATGAACTGGATGCGAGCGTGGCGTCAAGATCGTCAAGATGTTTCGATATGGACGTGAGCTTGGCATTGACGAGCAGTTGGGTGGTTCGCACGCCAGCACGGCAATGGCATGGCATGCCTGGCGTTGAGGCCAAGGTGTTGATGAGGTTGAACCCCAGTCCGGGAATAAACGGATAGGTGATTGATGCGTTCATAGCTATATTGGAGCACATCGGGCGGTTGCCCAAGCCGGCGAACAAGGCTTGTGGTCGGAGGACGGGCGAAAAGCACGATGTCGCGTGTCATCGTTGAAAAATCAACAAAAACACGCCGACATGCCTGTGGATAACTTTCTGAAATAAGCCCCCTTACCAGGGTTTTGCGGGCGAAGATGTTTGGTTGGAATCCTGCTTGGCCGCCGAACCGGAATCATCGGAATCGGATTGGGCGGACTGTGCGTTCTGGGCCAGAAGCTCCTCCACCTTCTGACGCTGCTCGTCAGTCAAGGTTCCTCCGTTGCCTTGGCCTCCATCGGTGACGGATTGCCCACCTTCGATGACTGTGTCGGCCTCGGTGCCGTCGGCATGCTGCATCTCTCCGATTTTCTTGCGTATGGATTCGGTCAGTTTTGCCGAAACTTCGGCATTATGCTCGATGGATGTGCGTACGTTTGGCAGCAGCAACATGCCGGCCGCGCCAGCTTCACGGAATTGCGCGTCGGTCTGCTGCTGTTGGGTCTGCAATTTGTCGAAATCGGCGTCTTGCTGTTGGCTGGCTTTGATATTCGCATTCAGACTGTCCGTGGCCTGGTTGTAGTTGCTGACGGATGCGAGATTCACTATGCCAAGCACGCCCACAATAACCGATATGGCTGCGATGACGGCGATGGCGATGCGAACGGGCAACGATGCACGCGCTGTAACGGTTGTGCTCACAGCAGCTCCTTGATTGCGTGATCCATGCCCCGGCCTCGAACGTCAGCAGCAGCGCTACGGCAATGGCGAACGGCCAGACCATGGCGACGGTTCTTGTGCGTTGCTTGGATGTCTGCGTGACACGCCATTTGCTGGATGTCTCTTTGGAATCCCCGCCACTCATGGTCGTCGTGGCATTGAGCTGGATGGCGGTTCCACTGAGCTCGTCGCGATGGCGTTCATTTCGTCGGCATTCATACGGGACACGCCAGCTCGCCGGTTTCCGGATCGGTGACCCATTGCGTGTCGCCTTCCTCCACGCCATCGCCGGTCACGGGGATATTGCCTCCCTGCTCGCTGCCCACGCGACGGTGAACGCATCGGAAAGGTAGCGTCGCAACGATGAGAACGTTCGGCGTGTTTTCGACGAGGTCTGCTCGCCATCCGAAATCAGGTACAGCACGATCGCATCATCGGGATGCTGATCGTGAATCGACTTGCATGTGAGCAACAACTGGTCAATCGGCACATCCAAGGTCGAACCGGCCGAAATGGAAGTCGATTCCGGCGCAAGCGTGTCCGCCCAATTATCGATCGCCTTCGAATCAGGCGTCAACGGAACATCCAACGTTCCCGAAGCGCCGAATCGCAATGCCGCGAAACTGGAATTCGGATACATGGCGGCAATATCCTTCACCGCCTGCTTGGCAACATCCAAGCGGCTGAGCTGTTCGTCGGAACCATACTGCGCGTCCGCGACCGCCATGGAACCGGTCACATCCACCGCCACCACCACATCGGTGGTGTTAATCGCACGGCTGTTCGTGGACGAGACGATGCTTGGCGTCAATGCCATGATGGCCACCAGCGCACAAATCATCGATCGTCTTGCGCAAGCCCAGACGGTTTCATCGCTTTGGCTGCGTCTACGGATATGAAGCACAATCTGCGCGACTGCGCAAACCAGCATGATCACGCAGATCGCCGTGCCTAAAGGCCATCCCAAAGCAGGGGAGAGCGTCAGATTGGTCATCGCCTCAACCTCCAAGCCAAGAGCAGCCAAATCACTATCGCCACTGCCAATGCCAGCGTCCACCATCGGTGCGTCCGATATTGCGGCCTTGCTGCTTGCCGCGCTGTCATGGTTGCGCCGCGATTCGATTTGCTTGACCAGCTCAGCCACGGAAGCGCCGTTCGATTGCGTGAGAAACACGCCGCCATGCGATTCGATTTCGGATTCGAACTGTTTGGTCGTCTGTTCCGATTCGCTTTGCTGCGGTCCGGAGAACAGTCCGTCCACGGTGATTTCCGCCTGTTTGGTCAGGTCAAGAGCCTCCTGAAGCGTGTATGTCGGATCTCCGGAAACGACATTGTCGGTGGCGAGCACAATGGAAGCGGCACGTTGACGGGATGCGGTCTCGGCGTTGGAACTGCCGTAGGCGAAACCTGGCAGCATGGCTGCGCAACTCACCACGCCGTCGCCGATCAGGGAAGTGGCCTCTTTACGATTCTGCGTACCTTCCAGCCAGTCGGAAATCGCTTGGTAATCGCTGTCTTTCATCTTGTCGATATCATCCTGCGATTCGACGCCTTTCAGTATCGTGCTGGTCTTGTCGAGCTGTTCGGACACCAATTCGTAATCGTCGGTCAACGGAAACACGGTACGTGACGTGGAATTGAAAATGCTCAATCCGATGCGCTCGCCCTTGAAATTGTCCACCAATGTGCGGTAGGTATCGATCACTTCGCGGTCGTATGGCAACGTCGAACCAGATACGTCCAAGCACAGCACGATATCGCGGCTGCTCGCACGCTCCTCTCCCTCATCCACGGTGCTGGGGCGTGCCACCAGCGCTATCGCCAGCACCAGTGCCATCACCAACAGAACGACGGCGGCACGTGACATGGTGCGCCACTGCCGAAATAATCTCGATGCGGTTTCGGTGTTGAGATCGTCATCCAAACTGACGTCCGCACGGATCCTGAGTCGTTATGCCTGCGTTTTGCGGACGCCAATACCATGATGGCGATGACGGCCAATGACGCAATCAGGCCTGCAAGGCTACCCACGGCCAGTGCCATGACAATTCCATTCATCGCCACCTTTCCACAAGATTGGCAACCCACTCTCCAGCCTGTTCAACCGTGGCCTCTCTGGCCGTGTGATTGCGTTCGGCATCCGCGAATTCCGGCGGATACAATGCTCGATGGTCTGCCTGAGCAGGGTGAGCCCATGCTGGTTGCCGGTCGTGCGAGGTGTCGCTTCAATATCGGTGAGCGTCTGATTGCGCACGTCGCTGCCGGTGGCCGTGGAGACGAAATCTCTGGCGATCGATGCGAGCAGGGCGAACGCTTCCTCTCTTCCGAGATCGCCGTTGGCATGACGGTCCACCACATCGTTGATGCGTTCATGCCATATCGACGTGCCCGTCGATGCGTCGTGACGTCCGCGATTGGTTTTCTTCGTTGGCTTGAGAGTTGGTTTCGACAGCCATACCACCAAGACGACAAGTGCCACGGCAAGGATGAGGCATACCGCGACAACGATGCCCAGCCCCGTTTCGATATGAATCGGGTCCAGTGTGTTGAAATCGTTGCGAGACAAGGCGATGTGATTCATGCTTTGCCTCCCAAGGTGAGTGAGGACGGTGCTTTGAGCTGATTGCGTGTGGAGCGAGATAGGGATGCGGATACCATCCGTACGAATTCCCGGAACATACGTTCGCTTGAATCGGCACGGATCACTGTGGAACCGCAACGATTCAGCTCATGTCTGATGGACGCGGACAGATATTCGCGATGCGTGCGAACCTCCTGCGCCGTTTTGCCGGTGCGCAGGAATGCCGGAATGCGGCGGTCGCTGCCCGCGTCGAATACGTCGCGCGCATGGCTATTGTCGAACGGATTAATGGTTGCGACATCGATGAGCACCATCGGATGGGTCCTTGCGATCCTGCGAATGGACTCCACGTGACGTTCCTTAAGTGCGTGCTCATCGGTGGCGATCACCACCAACGCATCCCTGTCGCGAATGCGACGGGCGTACTCCAGCAAAGCGTCGATATTGCGAGGTTTGTTCCAATCACGCTGCAGCGCATTGTCCAACGTCTGTTCGAATTGCGTAAGTCCGCCATTGAATGGCACACGGGTGATCGAGCCTGAATCGCCGAATACTATGGACACTTCGTCACCACGACGCAGGCTGAGCGCCGCGAACATGCATAGGGCGTTGGCTGCGACCTGATGAACCTGTTCGCCGGAAACGCAGGTACCGGTCATTTCCTGTCCGACATCGAGCAAAAGCCAGGCGCGTGAAGTGGATGGGCGTTCGCGCTGCACCACCATGGGGCGGCCCACACGGGCGCTGGTCTTCCAATCAATCCGTTTTGCCTCGTCTCCAGGCTCATAGATGCGGATATCCATGACATCGTCGGCGCCGAAACGCTTGTCTGATGCGTGCGCACCCTCAAGAACACCGAGCGCCTTGCGAACAGTCGGCAGGCTCAACGTGGTTCCGAGGGCTTCGATCTTACTGCGGATCGGATCTTCGGAACGAATTGCGTCGATCATGGAACGGGAACCGCCTGAACGATCGAGTCCACGACCTGATCGCTGGTGACGCCGTCGGCAAGGGCCTCGAACGTGAGCAGGATGCGGTGGCGAAGCACTTCATGTGTGAAGGCTTTGACGTCTTCCGGAATCACATAGTCGCGGCCTTGCATCAACGCGTTGGCCTGTCCGATGCGAGTCAGCGCGATGGACGCGCGTGGCGAGGCTCCGAGACGCACTAGTGTGGACAATCCCTGCACCGGCTTGGTGCCGGCTCCTCGGGATGTGGCAGTGATATCGACCGCGTATTTCATGATTGCGTCGGACACATGCACGCGACGGGCCGCGGCGCGCAGGAATTCGACATCGCTGATGGACACGACGTCACCGGTGAGCGTTCGTGAATCAAAAGTGTCGGAGCCGCGGTGGGTGAGCATGGTGAGCATGCGCTGTTCCTCCTGCGCGGTCGGATACGTCATGACGGCTTTCATCATGAAACGGTCCATTTGCGCCTCAGGAAGGTTGAACGTGCCTTCCTCCTCGATTGGATTCTGTGTAGCGATGACCATGAACGGTTTCGGCAGTGCGATGCACTGGCCGCCGATGGTGGTGGCTCCTTCGGCATGGCTTCAAGCATGGCCGATTGGGTTTTTGCGTTTGAACGGTTGATTTCGTCGAGCAGCACGAAGTTGGCGTGGATCGGGCCGATCTGCGTGGAGAACTTCTGCGTCGCGAAATCGAAGACCTGGGTGCCCACCAGATCGGATGGCATCAGATCAGGCGTGCATTGCACTCGCTTGAACGATCCGGACACGGAAGTCGCCAGCGTCTGCGCGGCCGTGGTCTTGGCCAGACCCGGTACGGATTCGATGAGAATATGTCCGCCTGCCACCAGCGTGGTGATCAGCGATTCACGCAGGTTGTCCTGTCCAACTAGGGTCTGCGCGAAGCGTGCGCGGATGCACGTGCCGAGCTGTTTCGCCCGGTTGATGTCCTCTGGGGCAACGTGCTCGGTTTGGTGACGGCCGGCATTGGAACGGGGGTTGGTGTCGGTACCGGATTCTTCGGAGGGAATAAAGCCATAGTTGCTACTGTAACGGGTCAAGCTGACGGGAGGGACCAGTCCACAGGCTTCTCGCCTGCGGCGATGAGCGCTTGGTTGGCGCGGGAGAACGGTTTTGAACCGAAGAATCCGTATCGCGCGGACATAGGACTCGGATGAGGTGAGGCGATAATATATGCGTTGGTGAGCAGCGGTCCCAGCGTCTGCGCCTTGCGCCCCCACAGGATGGCGACCAAGGGTTTGATGCTGCCATCGGGATTGCGGCGGTTGTTAAGCGCTTTGATCGCCGCGTCGGTAACGATCTCCCACCCCTTGTCCTGATGGCTGCCGGGCTTGCCCGCTTCGACGGTCAGGCATCTGTTGAGCAGCATAACGCCTTGATTCGTCCAAGGCGTCAGATCGCCGTTCGTGGGCATGGGTACGCCGAGGTCATCCGTCAGCTCCTTGTATATATTGGTCAGACTACGAGGAATGGCTGGACATCGGGCGCCACGCAGAAGCTCAGTCCCACCGGATGACCGGGGGTTGGGTAGGGGTCTTGGCCCACGATAAGCACCTTGATGCTGTCGAATGGGATGGTGAAGGCGCGCAGAATGTTCGCGCTGGCGGGAAGATACCGGCGTCCGGCTGCGATTTCGCCTCGAAGGAAATCGCCCATGCGGTGCACCTGTGGCTCGACCTCGGCGAGGGCATTCGCCCATCCGGGCTCCACGAGATCTTTCAACGGCTTGATGTTCGATTGTGTCATGCATCTTACTGTACGACGTGTTGCGGTCCTGATGACAGGGGTGGTTTGGTTTTCACGGGATGGTTTCACGAACGTTCGGAATAGGGGTGGGAATGCGGCTCGATTGTGTTCTGACTGAGGTGGTCGGTACACTTGGCAGATAAGTGTGTGAGAAACGAGGTTTGCAATATGGCTAAGCAGGACAAGGAGACCTACGATTCCTACGAGAAGGATGTGTACGACAATCCTCCGGCGGGACCTATGGGTGTTCACCGTGGCGCGCGTTCCGCGGCGTCCCGGGCCATGCCGTACGTCATTGTCATCATTGTGGCGCTGCTTGCTGGTTTGCTGTTCTGGAGCATTTATTCAGGTGAGATCAACAATCTGAAGATGCCGTGGTCGTCGCAGGAGAGTTCGACTACTTCAAGTGCCGAAAAGAGCAAGAGCGGCGAGAGCAAGTCCAAGTCCCAATCCGACTCCGCTTCCGGCAATAAGACGGACGCATCCAATGCCGATTCGCCGACCGACTCGCAGCAAAATGATCAGAACGCCGACCAGAATGCCGGCCAGAATGCCGAGCAGACGGATAACGCCACTGCGCAGCAGGCTGTGAACACGGTACTGAGGTTCGCGTCGTGAACGCGACGAATATCACCGGTTATGCGCAAAGCAAGGCCGACGTGCTGACCCAAGCCGGGTATACCAGTGTTTCTGCCAGCAATCCGACGGGAAACGTTCCTTCGCAGACCGTGGTCTGGTATCAGAACGAGACCGATAAGGCGACCGCCGAAAACGTCGCACAGACGCTGGGAATTTCGAATGTGCAGCAAAGCGATGGACTCGTCACGCCAATCGTTGTGGTGTTGCTTGACTGAAAAACGCCGTGAGCGAAACAAAAAGCTTGTTCTTTTCCCCAAGAACAAGGCTTTTTTGTTTTCCTTGGAATTCCAACGTTGATGGCTTATTTAGACGAACAATTCTTCTTGCTTACAGCGCAACTGGCGACATGGAGTTTGGCACTCTCGGCCTGAGAGTGCTAATCTGCCAATTAGCACTCGAGGAGCGAGAGTGATAACTGGCAGCTGACGGCTGGTGCGTTCTTCGCTTCGAAGGTGGGAATAATACCGTGTAGCCATATGTGGAGGAACAATGGCAAAGATCATTGCATACGACGACGAAGCTCGTCAGGGAATGCTCGCGGGTCTCGACAAGCTCGCTGATACCGTCAAGGTCACCCTCGGTCCGAAGGGCCGCAACGTGGTCCTCGACAAGACCTACGGCGCTCCGACCATTACCAACGATGGTGTCTCCATCGCCAAGGAAATCGACCTGGACGACCCGTACGAGCGCATCGGCGCCGAATTGGTCAAGGAAGTCGCCAAGAAGACCGATGACGTCGCTGGCGACGGCACCACCACCGCAACCGTGCTCGCCCAGTCCCTGGTGCACGAAGGCCTGAAGAACGTCACCGCCGGCTCCAACCCGATCGCTTTGCGTCGTGGTATCGAGAAGGCTTCCGAAGCCATCGTCAAGGAGCTTATCGCAGCTGCCAAGGACGTTGAGACCAAGGATCAGATCGCTGCTACCGCAACGATTTCCGCCGCCGATCCGGAAGTCGGCGAGAAGATCGCCGAAGCTCTTGACAAGGTTGGCCAGGACGCGTCGTGACCGTTGAGGACAACAACCGCTTCGGCCTGGATCTGGACTTCACCGAAGGCATGCGTTTCGACAAGGGCTATATCGCTCCGTACTTCGTGACCAACGCCGAAGATCAGACCGCAGTGCTCGAAGAGCCGTACATCCTGCTGACCTCCGGCAAGGTGAGCTCTCAGCAGGACGTCGTGCACATCGCCGAGCTGGTCATGAAGACCGGCAAGCCGCTGCTGATCATCGCTGAAGACGTTGATGCGAGGCTCTGCCGACCTTGATTCTGAACAACATCCGCGGCACCTTCAAGTCCTGCGCCGTCAAGGCTCCGGCTTCGGCGATCGCCGTAAGGCCATGCTGCAGGATATGGCCCATCCTGACCGGCGCCAGGTTGTGTCCGAC
>ENA-OUNI01001101-OUNI01001101.1-human-gut-metagenome-genome-assembly--contig:-NODE-1101-length-11082-cov-2.520310_pt1 | contig 11082 bp, 14 predicted proteins | sample MGYA00242499_ERZ504580 | MGnify/ENA primary metagenome ERZ504580 (study PRJEB26092, sample SAMD00036315) | human gut metagenome | host: Homo sapiens | study: EMG produced TPA metagenomics assembly of... | reverse complement strand
CTTACCACTCTTATCTGATATTGCCATTTTCCTCTCAGACTGATCTTTTCACCTGATGTAAAGCAGATATCACATGGTTTATTTTCTGTGATCCTTCCTTTTCCATCCCTGCATTTCAGTTTGATAAAAATTTCATTTTTTCCTTTTTTTAATATACCTTGGGGAATTTTATAAATACGAGGTGGGAAACAATACCCTGTTTCTCCCACAAATTTTCCATTCACATAAGTTCTGTCACTGTCCACAAGTGTTCCAAGTTTCAGAGTACCTGCTTTCCCTGCAAGATGTTCAGGCACTTCAAATGTCTTTTTCAGATAAAGAAATCCGCAGAAATCTTTCAGTCCCTGATCCTGAAAATATCCCGGAAGCAGTATTTCTTTCCATTCTTTGTCTTCTGCTGTTTTGTCCAGATGCCTCAGGTTCTCATGCCATGCTTCTTCTCTTATATCCTGCTCCGTAAAAAAGCCGGCACGATATTCGCTGTCTGCAAATTTCTGTTTTTCCAAAAGAAACTCCGGATAATTTTTCAGTCCCTCTTCACTGATCCATGCCTCTGCCGGAGTGCCTCCTTTACTTATATTGATAATTCCTACAGGTACGTTTTCTTTCTGTGAGATCATTTTTCCGAAAAATATCCCAGTGCTGTCGTTTCTTCCAGATTCTTTCCTGTACATACTGTCCATTTTGCCGATTTATGTTCTTTCAGAGGTTTTTCAAATTCTGCGCATTCTTCTACTTTATACTGATGAACATTCAGGCTTTCCAGCTTCATCCGGAAACATTTCTCTTACCCTTCCTACAGGAAGTTCCATATTGGATTGTCCTGAGCATACAAAGACATCTCCTACATAAACCTCTCTGTTCTCAGTCATCTGTCCGTCTTCACTGTACACTCTGAGAATATACGGACCGCCAGTCTCGACACAGTCTGCCAAAACTTCAAAATATCCTTCTGCATCAGTAATTGTTACATATCTATGTTGTTGAAATTCTACTGTAATCTCTGTGTCTTTTTCATACCATCCCCACACTCTGGTATGGTCTCCTCTTTGCAGGACGCAGTTTTCACGCAAAAGTCCGGGCATATTAATCTGCTGCATCATCCCACATTCCTCCTAACGCCATTTTTTTATAGAATAACGTCAATTGCGCCAAAATGCTTCCTTAATTTTGCCAAACATTGAGCACTTATTGCTCCATATCCCGCTTTCCCCGGTAAACACTGGGAGAACATCCTTTTACGGACTTAAACGTTCTGTTAAATGCACTGATAGAAGAAAATCCGGAATTCATGGCAATTTCTGTTACGCTCTGTGATGTCGTACTCAAAAGTTCTTCTGCTTTGCTGATCCTCTTCTGATTCAAATACTCATAAAATGTCATATTCATGCATTGCTTGAAAATACGTGTGAAATGAAAACGTGAAAATCCGCTGACATCTGCAATTTCTTCGAGTGATAACGGCTCCTGGTAATGCTGATTAATATAATTACAGGCACTCATTACACTTTCCATATATTCTTTCTTCTTTGATGGATTATTATCTATAATTACATTCTTTTCGCTTTCTGTCTCCCCAAATGGCATTTCTTCCTATGTATATGAATATTTCAATCAACCGTGCATAAATTGCCGCACCAAAAAAAGTCTTTTCCTGATCATACTCCACAACAATAGCATCCATCTGTCTTTTTATAAAACTGTACAGACGTTGGAAATCTTCTTCTTCCGAAAAAAACATGACAGGCGGCAGCAAATTCAGAAGTGTTTCCATTTCTCTGAGTGAATACAGCAGATAATCGCTGAATTGCAGAATAATACGTTCTCCTTTTGGAGGTGCCTCCAGAGCATGAAGTGTTCCTGAATTAAGTATCAGAATGTCTCCTTCCTTCAGGCAATATTTCTTTTCACCAACAATCACATTATAGCTTCATGAACAGGCATAATAATCTCTATAGCCGTATGCCAATGTTCAGGATAATCCTCATAATCAACATTGTGAAACATACGGACGCCCATTGAATTTCCATAATTTATGGTTTCATGTGTTCCTTCCAATATTTCAATCATGATATCAGTGTTCCTCCTATATACCTTCTCTTTTTTCATGGCCTCCTTTTTTTCTGTATAATACTATAAATGAGCAAATATCGAAAATTGCACAAAATTTGTAGCTGGTTGTACACATTACGCGAACATTAAACTACTTTATTCTTTTTACTGTCCGCATACTGAAGATTTAATTGTGCAGTTTTTCAAATTTGCTCATTTATAGTATAATACATATTTTATTTAACATAACAAAATAAATCAAGCAATATACGCTGATTTTTGTGCAATATCTGAACAGCTACCTTTTAAAAAATATTATAAACTAACTGTACACAAAGCATACATCTTCTGATGCAGCGTATTTTAGAAAAAAGGAGGCTTTATAATGAATGCAGCTACTTTTAAGAATCCTCTGCTTTCCGGTTTTTATCCGGACCCTTCTGTCTGCAGAGTAAATGACGATTACTATATGGTTACTTCTTCTTTTGTATATTTTCCAGGCATTCCGGTTTTTCACAGCAAAGATCTGATCCACTGGGAACAGATCGGGCATGGAATTTCCCGTCCGGAACAGCTGGATTATAAAAACTGTGAAACTTCGCTTGGATTATGGGCACCGTCTATCCGTTACCACGATGGAACTTTTTATATTATTAACACTTTTGTATCCGGTGGCAGAGAAGCTTACAGGGACAATTACATTATCACAGCCAAAGATCCTGCCGGTCCATGGAGTGACCCATGTTTTATAAAAGGTGCTGATGGTATCGACTCCAGTCTTTTCTTTGATCAGGATGATCGCATGTGGTATACCGGCAATTTTATTTTCGAACCCGGACATTACGAAGGTCATCATGGCATTTATCTCTGTGAGCTGGACAAAGAAACTTTTCAGTTCAAAGGAAAACGCAAAGTTATATGGGATGGAGAAAAAACTCGCAGTAAATGGATTGAAGCTCCTCATATTTATTTTGAAAACGGCTGGTATTATCTGATGGTTGCGGAAGGCGGAACTTTTACCAATCACTGTGTTATGATGGCACGCTGCCGCACTGTTGACGGCGATTACGAAATATGTCCCCGCAATCCTATCGTAACGCACAGACATCTTTCTCTGGAACATGAGATTTCTGTTACCGGACATGCAGATATTGTCCAGACTCAGAAAGGTGAATGGTGGATGGTACTTCTGGCTGTCCGGCCTTATCAGAATGCTCATTTTAATCTTGGCAGAGAAACTTTTATGATCCCGGTTATCTGGGATTCTGACGGATGGCTGCGTGTGGATAATTCCAATGGTCTTGTGAATAAAGAAGAACGTCTTCCTGATCTTCCCTGTTATCAGACTACACCGACATTCTACAGTGACAATTTTGAGTCTGCCAGACTAGGTTTCCAGTGGAACAGCATTCATCCATATCTTTCCAATCTGTTTTCCCTGACAGAACGTCCCGGATGTCTGCGTCTATATCTCAAGCCGGAAGTTATGCATGAAATCTGCACACCTGCATTTCTCGGCAGAAGACAACAGCATAAAATTTTCCGGATGCAGGCAGCCATGGATTTCACTCCGGAAACAGATTATGAAGAAGCAGGACTTGCGCTTATACAGGATGATCGTTATCACTATACGTTTACTGTATGCCGCAAAATGATTTTCTTTATGCACAGGTAAGAGAATGCCGCAATCATGTAATTACACTTCTTGCTGAAACAAAGCTGAACTGTAATGGAAGAATTTATTTGACTGTAACAACCAATAAGCAAGGCTATCATTTTTATTATGGATATGATGATCAGACCATGATTCCTGTTTATCTTCATGGCAATCCGGAAATATTAAGTTCCATAACCAATGAGGGTTTTACAGGTACTTATCTTGGTATGTATGCAACTTCCAATGGACAGACTTCTGATAATTTTGCAGATTTTGACTGGGTGATCTATGAGGGATTATCCGAATAACCTCGTCTCCATCCTTTGTTTACAATACATATATTCATTTCACGGCAGAATGTGTGCCATTCTTTTCAGAGAAGTATACTTTGCAATGCAAATATGAACATCTGCCCGGAAACACTGAGAAGTTTCCAAAAAGATGCCCGCTGATCAGGCGGGCATCTTTTTATCTCTCTTTATTTCTGACTGCGAATTCCGGATGCAAGTTTTACTGCTTCAGCAGTAAGTATCCTGATTTCATCAAATCTGCCCTCTTTGATCAGATTTCCTTTTACCATCCAGCTTCCTCCGCATGCAATAATCTTATCGTCAGAAAGATAATTCTCCAGATTTTTCGGATTGATTCCTCCGGTTGGCATAAATTTTATATCCGTGTATGGAGCAGCAAGCGCTTTGATTGCTGCAATCCCGCCAAACTGCTCTGCCGGAAAAAACTTGATCACTTTCAGTCCACGCTTTACTGCCTGTGCCACTTCTGAAGGTGTGATACATCCCGGAAATACCGGAATATCCTTTAAAATGCAGTAATCTACAATCTCCGGATCAAATCCCGGACTTACAATAAATTTTGCACCCGCTTTTACTGCCTGATCAACCTGTTCTGCTGTCAGAACTGTCCCTGCGCCAACCAGCATGTCAGGAAACGCTTCCGTCATAATTTTAATAGACTCTTCCGCTGCATCTGTACGGAATGTAACTTCTGCACACGGAAGTCCTCCTTCACACAAAGCTTTTGCCAACGGCAGTGCATCTTCTGTATCTTCAAGCACAACCACCGGAACTACTGCAAGATTCTGAATCTGCTCGGTAATGTTCATTTTGTCCTCCTGTCGTTCAACTGAACTCATCATTCAGAATAACCTTCATCCACATATTTTTTTAATGTTTCACGAATTGCTCCCGGTTTTCGGAGCAGCTCTTTAAAATAGCTGACAATCTGATCAGCCATTCCAAGTTCATAAAGGTTTACGCCAAAAATTTTCTCACTTTCCAGAATTGGTCTGATTTTTTCTTCAATTTCTGTATCTCCCAGTCTGATTTCTGCAACATACGGACATAATTCTTCAAGAAGCGGATCAGGCTTAATGTGAATTTTTCACCTTTGTCATCAATTCCCATCAGATATCTCAGCCAGCCTGCCAGAACAAGTGGAATCAGCTTCAGATCTCCGACATCCCGTCCCTCATCTGCTGCATAGGCTTTGATGGTTTCTCCAAAACGAATGGCAAGTTTCTGTGAAGTATCTGTTGCAATTCGCTGAGGTGTATCCGGCATAAACGGATTTGGTACTCTGACATTTAAAACGGTGTCGATAAATTCTTTGGGATCAAGAATTCCCGGATCAACGACTACAGGAATGCCTTCTTTATATCCTACAATTTCGACCAGTTTCTTTAATTCTGTGTCTTTCATTTCCTCAGATATTTTTTCATATCCAAGCAGGCATCCAAAAATTGCAAGACAGGTATGAAGAGGGTTCAGACAGGTGCATACTTCATCTTTTCTACTTTATCTACCGTTTCGCGATCCGTAAACATCAGCCCGCCTTTTGTCAGATTCGGACGACCATTTGGAAAATCATCTTCAATCACCAGATATTCCGTTTCTTCCGCATTGACAAAGGTGCTACATATGTATTCTTAGATGTGATCACAGGTTCCAGTTCTTCCACTCCATCCTCCTGCAGAATCTTTTCTACAGAAGCATCTGGTCTTGGAGTGATCTTATCGATCATGCTCCATGTAAAAGAAACTTTATCCGAGTTAATATATTCTTCAAATCCTTCTTCTGCTTTTTTGTTTTTCTGTCCATGCTTTCGCAAAGCAGAAATGCTGCATATAATTTATCGCCATTATGAGAACAGTTATCCGTACTTACCATTGCGACAGGTTTCTTTCCTGCCATATATCTGGCATAAAGAAGAGAAGTCACTTTGCCCATATAACTGGCCGGTTTCTGCGGACCATTTTTGAAGTCCTGTGCTACATCTTTCAGCTGCTCTCCTTTTCCATTTACCAGACTGTATCCTTTTTCTGTAATCGTAAATGTTGCCATCTGAAGAGAGTCTTTTGTAAAAATCTCTTTTAATCTGCTGTATGCAGTCTCATTCTCAGAATCAAGCGGAAGTGCTTCTGCAACACTGGCAACTACTGTTTTATCAATTGTTCCATCTGATTTCAGTGTTGCAACAATTCCCAGATTATCATGAGGTGTATACATTTTTTCAATAATCTCATAATCAAAACCTTCTGCTACAACCAGTCCTCTGTCAAGAACTCCTGCATTTAACAGATTCTGTACCACACCCGCATGAAAAGCACGAAACAGATTTCCAGCACCAAAATGAATCCAGAATGGTGCCTCTTTTGTTGCTTTTTTCATTTTATTGATATCGTACTGAGGAAGCTGATAACCTTTTTCTTCCCACTGTGTTCTTTCAGAGATTCCCTGTAATGTCAGTTTCATCTTTTTTTACCTCCCTTTTATCCACGTGTAGCCGCTTTATCAATTGCTTCCCAGAGACCATTTAAATAAGTTGCTCCCAGAGCTCTGTCATAAAGTCCATATCCAGGCATTGCTACTTCATCCCATATCATTCGACCGTGATCAGGACGGATCGGACCGGAAAAGCCGATTTCATATAATGCTTTCATAATCTCATACATATCAAAACTTCCGTCTGAAGAAAGATGTGCAGATTCCTCAAAATTTGTAGGTGAAATAAATTTCAGATTTCGCACATGTGCAAAATGAATTCTTCCTTTTAAGGAGCGGATCATATCCGGCAGATCATTATTCAGATTTGTTCCATAAGAACCGGAGCAGAATGTAACTCCATTATGTGGGTTATCCACCATTTTCATCATACGGAGAATATTTTCTTTATTAATGATGATACGTGGCAGTCCAAATACACTCCATGCCGGATCATCCGGATGAATTGCCATATTGATATCGTACTTATCGCAGACCGGCATGATTCTTTCCAGAAAATATTTCAGATTGGCAAACAGTTTCTCATCATCAATATCTTTATACATCTCAAAAAGTTCTTTTATCTTTGCCATTCTTTCCGGCTCCCATCCTGGCAGGATCGCACCATTGGCTTCTCCTGAAATAGATTCAAACATCTTTTCCGGATCCAGTGCATCAATTGCTTCCTGTGTATATGCAAGAACTGTAGAACCATCCGGTCTTACCCTTGCAAGTTCTGTTCTTGTCCAGTCAAACACCGGCATAAAATTGTAACACACCATATGGATTCCTTCTTTTCCAAGATTCTCCAGTGTGGTGATATAGTTATCAATATACTGTTCACGCTCTGGTACTCCTGTTTTGATAGCATCATGAATATTCACGCTCTCAATACCAGAGACATGAAGACCGGCTTCCTCTACTTCATTGATCATTGCGCGGATCCGTTCTCTGCTCCATATCTCTCCTGGTGCTGTATCATAAAGAGTTGTAATAACTCCTGTTACCCCCGGAATCTGTCTGATCTGTTTCAGAGTAACTGTATCAAATTTTGAACCGTACCATCTTAATGTCATTTCCATAATCTTTTCCTCACTTTTTCCTGATTCTTTAACTCTGTTTTTAACGTTTCATTTCCATTACCGGGCCATCTGACTGATGTTCATAAATCAGTTCAAGAACCTCAGAAAAATCCATTGCCGGAAAATCACCGGGAACTGTATTCTTCAGGGCACTTACTGCATTACCAATAGATACCGCCTGTGATAAATCTTCCGGATATTTCAGAATTCCATATAATGCACCCGCAATATAGGCATCCCCGCTTCCGATCCTGTCCACCACTTCAATGTTTTCGTAATTCTTCTCTTTATAGAACCTGTCAGACTTTGCCTCATAGATTACAGAACCAAATGAATGGTTCTTCGGACTATGCACTGTACGGTCAGTAGCTGCCACAATGGACAATGGATAATCCCTGGTGAAACTTTTCATCACTTCTTCCGGTGTTCCTTTTTTCTGAAATGTCAGCCTTGCTGTACTGTCTGAACAGAAAAAGATATCAACCAGTGGAAGAATCTCCTCTATACATTTTCTGGCTTCTTCTCCTGACCATAAATTTCCTCTGAAATTTACATCAAAAGAAATCAACGTTCCATGCTCTTTAAATTTTCTCATTAAAGTGACTGCTGTTTCTCTTACTTTTTCATCCAGTGCCAATGTAATTCCACAGGTGTGAAAGCATCTGGCAGAAGTAAACATTTCTTCCGGAAATTCATCTGCTTTCATTTTGTAAACAGAGGTGTTTCTTCTGTCATAAACAATTCTTGGTTTTCTCGGAGCAGCTCCACCTTCATAAAAATAAATCCCTAGTCTCGCATCTGTTTCATCATCTGAAAGTAAATATTCATCCGACACATTCTGTCTGTGAATTTCATTTCTTGCCAGCCGCCCGATATCATTAGATGGAATCTTTCCAATCATTCCTGTTCTTAATCCAAGCTGTGCCACACCTGCTGCCACATTCAGTTCCGCACCTCCGATATTCTGTTCAAATACAGAAGTTCGTATCATTCTTTCATTCGCAGGAGGTGAAAGCCGCAGAAGCACCTCACCCAGTGTAAGCAGATCATATTTTCTGCATTCCATGTCTGTTACCTCCAGTTTTTTCATATCTTATTTGTTTTTTACTGTTCTTCTAAATCAAATCCAAAGTAGCGGACTGCATTGTTATAAGAAATACCTTTCACAATGCTTTCCAGCATTTTTCTGTCATACGGATATTCTCCGTTTTCGACCCAGTTTCCAATCAGTTCACACAGTATCCTGCGAAAATATTCATGTCTTGGATAAGACAGAAAACTTCTGGAATCTGTCAGCATTCCTATAAAATTTCCCAAAATGCTCTGATTTGCAAACGATGTAAGCTGTTTCTTCATTCCTGTCTGGTTATCATTAAACCACCATGCGGAGCCATGCTGAATTTTTCCCACTGCATCGGAATTTTGGAAACACCCCATGATCGTTTCAATCATTTCATCATCGTTTGAATTCAGGCTGTATAAAATTGTTTTAGGAAGATGATTATTCTGTTCCAGTGAATTAAGAAAATCGGCAAGCTGTGATCCAGGCGTATAATTGCTGATACAGTCGTAACCTGTATCCGATCCGATTTTTTATACATTTTTGTATTATTATCACGTTTGCATCCATAATGAAGCTGCATAACCCATCCAAGACGGCTGTATTCTTCTGCTGCAAACTGCATAAACGCTGTTTTAAATTTCAGTTCTTCTTCCCTGGTGACATTTTTTCCAGACAATCTCTTCGCAAATATCTTTTCAACATTTTCTTCTGTTTCCGGAACATACATTACATATTCCAGTCCGTGATCAGATGCCCTGCATCTCATTTTATCAAAAAACAACATTCTTTTCTTTAAAGCCTCTTTCAGATCTCTGAAACTTCTGATCAGCATTCCTGATGCTTTCTCCAGTTTTTCAAGATATTCTGTATAATCCGTTTTTTCAAGATTCATTGCTTTATCTGGCCGCCATGCAGGAAGAACCTGTACCTGAAAACTTTCATCTTCTTTTATCATCTCATGCCAGTGTAGATCATCCGCCGGATCATCTGTAGTACAGATTAAGTTTACATTAGACTGACGAATCAGATTTCTTGCACTCATAGATTCATTCTGAAGCTTCCTATTACATAATTCCCACACTTCTTCTGCTGTTTCAGTGTTTAGAACACCGTGATATCCAAAGTATCTTTGTAACTCCAGATGACTCCAGTGAAATAACGGATTACCAATTGCCTTCTCTAACGTCTGCGCCCACTTCAGAAATTTTTCTTTATCAGATGCATCACCTGTAATATAATGTTCTTCAATACCATTAGCTCTCATCAATCTCCATTTGTAATGGTCTCCACCAAGCCACACCTGCGTAATATTTTCAAATCTTCTATCCTTTGCAATTTCTTCAGGATTAATGTGACAATGATAATCCAGATCGGCATTTTCTTTGCTGTTTCCTGAAACAGTTCTCTTGCTGTTTCTGTTGTCAGCAGAAAGTTATCATCCATAAATGATTTCATATCTGTATTTCCCCTTTTATAACATTATTTTTTGATATCTTTCGTCCTCTTAACTGATACCCTGATTATAAATTATAGTATTTCAGAATCCCATTGATAAGATTGTTGCATACATTGCAAAAATTGCTATGTTGTATTTTAAATCAATATCTTTTTCATGTCCTGACACAATACTCAAAAAGCAACCAATTTTTGACAAATTTAATCAGCAAGACTTTTAATTTCTTTTTAACGTCAAAAGGCATCTTACCCTTAATCAGGGCAAAATGCCTTTTTTCTGTAACTTCTTTAGTCTGCTTATTCTTTTTTCATTTTCAGTAATATAGCCCCAATTCATTCTGGATTACTTATCTGTAATAGAATTTTGACTTGTTACAATAGTTATCTTATAACAATAAAGCTAACGTTCCAACAACAATAAAAATCAGTCCTGTTCCTGATTTCAATGACAGTTTTTCATGGAATACAATATATGAGAATGCAACGGTCACAAGAATACTCAGTTTATCAATGGGAACTATCACACTGGCCGGACCTGTCTGAAGTGCTCTGTAATAGCATAACCAGGAACCGCCTGTTGCAAATCCGGAAAGAACAAGGAACAGCCAGCTTTTTCTGTCAATATCCTTTACCGTATTCTGCTTTCCGGTCACAAATACTACAATCCACGCCATCACCAATACAACAGCAGCTCTGATCGCAGTCAAGATTGAATTGACATCCTGAATTCCAATCTTTCCCAAAATAGAGGTAAGACTGGCAAAAACAGCGGAACCGACTGCATAAAACAGCCACTTCTTATCTTCTGCCTTCTCCTTTGTTTCCTTTTTCTGTATCATCAGATAAGTACCGATACCGATAAGAATCATTGAAACAATTTCAGCCACGTTATTTCTTCCCTGAGAAAAATAAAAGCCAGCAGCATCGTTATCACTGTACTCGATTTATCAATTGGTGTTACTTTATTGATATCTCCAATCTGCAGTGCTTTGAAAT
>ENA-OUNI01001100-OUNI01001100.1-human-gut-metagenome-genome-assembly--contig:-NODE-1100-length-11085-cov-1.392042_pt1 | contig 11085 bp, 15 predicted proteins | sample MGYA00242499_ERZ504580 | MGnify/ENA primary metagenome ERZ504580 (study PRJEB26092, sample SAMD00036315) | human gut metagenome | host: Homo sapiens | study: EMG produced TPA metagenomics assembly of... | reverse complement strand
TTTGAGGGCGAGCGCATCAAGGCCATGCGCGAGATGATCGTCGCCGACAACACCGAGGACCGCAAGAAGGCCCTGGCCAAGATCATGCCCTACCAGCAGGGCGACTTCGAGGGCCTGTACGAGGCCATGGAGGGCTGCCCGGTTGTCATTCGCTTCCTGGATCCCCCGCTGCACGAGTTCCTGCCCACCAAGGAGGAGGACATCAAGGAGATCGCCGGCGAGATCGGCGTCACCGTAGAGCGCCTGCACGAGGTTATCGCCTCCCTGCACGAGTTTAACCCCATGATGGGCCACCGTGGCTGCCGTCTGGCCGTCTCCTACCCGGAGATCGCCGAGATGCAGACCACCGCCGTCATCAACGCCGCCATCAACGTCCAGAAGAAGCACCCCGACTGGAAGATGGTGCCCGAGATCATGATCCCCCTGGTGGGCGAGGTCAAGGAGCTCAAGTACGTCAAGGACGTGGTGGTCGCCACCGCCGACAAGATCATCAAGGACGCCGGTATCGACATGAAGTATGAGGTCGGCACCATGATCGAGATCCCCCGCGCCGCCCTGACTGCGACGAGATCGCCAAGGAGGCCGAGTTCTTCTCCTTCGGCACCAACGACCTGACCCAGATGACCTTCGGCTTCTCCCGCGACGACGCCGGCAAGTTCCTGAGCTACTACTACGACAAGAAGATCTATGAGTCCGATCCCTTCGCCCACCTGGATCAGAACGGCGTGGGCAAGCTGGTCGCCATGGCCGCCAAGCTGGGCAAGGAGACCCGCCCCGACATCCACCTGGGTATCTGCGGCGAGCACGGCGGCGACCCCACCTCCGTGGAGTTCTGCCACAAGGTTGGCCTGAACTACGTGTCCTGCTCCCCCTACCGCGTGCCTATCGCCCGTCTGGCTGCCGCCCAGGCCGCTATCAAACATCCCAGAGCGAACTAAAATATTCGTATTTTCACTGAAAATAGGCTTTGAAGAGGCGAAACGCTTCCGAAAAGTGAACGGATTTTCTTTAACCCGTCAAAGTCAGTGGACTGGCGATTTGTTCGTAGACGTTTATATCTAAAATCACAAAGAGGGACTTGCATTGCAAGTCCCTCTTTATATTTGAACCAGAGAGCACTTCCGTTCATTTGGAAGTGCTCTTTTTATTGGAAAGAAGGTGGCCTAGTTGACCGATGACGCTGCACCAGATAGACGTGCTGAGGAAAAAATTATCCGAGTGAGATTAAACGAGCTGCACCCATTCAAGGGCTATCCCGCCCTGAAAAACATTATGCCGCGCAAACAGCCGTACTTTGTACGGGAGGAGAACCCATCTATGATCCGGCTTATTGCCCGTGTAAAGGCGCGTGGTGTACGTCAGCCCGTACTTGTTCGCCCGGATCCGGAGGGGGGGTATGAAATTATAGACGGCCATCGGCGGTATCGGGCCAGCGAACTGGCAGAATACTCAGAGATACCAGTCATTATCCGGGATCTGAGTGACGAGGAGGCTGTGTCCGAGATGGTAGATGGCAATGTATACCGCGAGAACGTCCTGCCCAGCGAACGTGCCTGGGCCTATCGTATGTATTTGGAGGCGGAAAAAAAGCAGGCGGGACGACCTGCCAAAAATTTGCCGAAAATTTCGGCAAATTTCCGTAGCGACGATGAGATTGGGAAATCCCTAGGAATCAGTGGGGACACCCTGCGCAATTATATCCAGCTTACAGAACTGCGGCAGGAACTCATGGACAAGGTAGATACTCAAGAAATTGGCTTATCTGTCGCTTATCAGCTTGCCGCCCTCGCCAAAGACGAGCAGGCACTTTTGCTGGATGCAATGGCATATTCGCAGAATACACCGTCACTCTCTCAGGCCCAGCGGCTGAGAAAAGCCAGCAAGGAAGGGACACTTACGCGGGAGACAATGCGGGAGATGCTTTCCGAGGAGAAAAAAACGGAGGCGGAAAAGCTGACGTTTTCCACGGACACGATCCGCAAATACTTTCCCCGCTCCTACACGCCCAAACGGATGCAGGAGACCATCATCAAGCTGCTGGAGGCATGGCAGAAAAAGCGCCAACGCAGCCAAGATCGCTAATTACATACGACAAGTTACCGGACGCACCTTGCGATCCGGTTTTTTGTGCCCAAAATCAGGAGGTCATTATGTTTGTCTGCACATTTCGCTATAGACCAAAGCACGTTGCCTGCTACCTTTGCACAGAATACAAGCAGAAACAGGGGTGTACGCTTCCTGTCTGTCCCTGGTTGGCTGAGCGGATTGAGGCCGGAGTGGTGGGGTATCAGGAGGCGGTGATGGCTACCATTCCCCGGAACCGACTGCTTGCACCGCGTCTGCGTGCCTGGTCGCCAGCTTTCCTGGGAGTCTGTGGAAGGACGGGACACACAAGGAGCGCATGGAATATGCCAAGACCCGGCTGCACTACTACCGACGCAGGGATACTCCGGCCTTTTATGCCGCCCTGTTCCTGCTGACCTCCAGCGCAGAGCTGTGGAAACGTAGTGCCAACTGTTTTTACCGGAAGGGCTTCGAACCTGCCTATGCGGTACTAGGCGGTATCTCCCCCCATGACTACGCGCTAATCTCGGCGGCAAAGGGCCTGTATCGCGGTGTCGGAGGCCCCGCGACGATGGAGCTTGCAGACCCAGATATTGTGGACGCGGAAGTGTTCCGTATGATCGTCAATGCCACCCTTATCGCCCGGTATGGCCTGCCTGTGTTGGACATTCGGGCACGGAGGGCGCGTGTATGACGCGGTTCACTATCCGGGGACATGACCTGCTGGTCGTAGAACGTTTTTCGGGACGATACCCGCTATATGGTCGAGTTTGAAGTCCTAGAGGACGATAATCTCATCGCTTTGCGCGGAGAGACGGCCCGCCTGTTCCTGAGTGAACAAGGGTATCAGAAAGTGCTCCATAGTCAGGAGCTGGGGAAAATCCATATTACCGACCATGCCCTTGTTGTGGAGGGGCATATCATCCGACCCAAGAGGAAGAAACATCATTAACAGAAATTGGAGGGAATTATCGTGTATAAGGTAAAGTATTTGCAGGAAGAACTTACCAGTCTGTTCCGTACCCGGATATTAGAGGACGGGAACCCTGCGGAGGACGCCATGGACTACCTGGTAATATTGACTTCCATGCACTGACCCAGGCTGTGCAGGACAAAGCCCGAACGGCGTACACCTATATCACCCAAGGGATGCAGGAGAAGTCCTTCAACTATCGCGGCCCGGAGCTGTTTGGACAAAAGGCCACCCTTCTGTATGTGGAGGACGACCAGAGCACGATGGAGATTGCCGTCACCACCCGGACGCTGGAGCTGTGGCTGCTGGAGGACATGAGCCTTGTCTGCGTGGCCTGTGTGCGTGTGGAATATGAGGGCGGCGAATACGTCACCGAGTACCGCACCATCAAGGGGGATGCGGCGCAGAGCGAGATGTGTCTGGATCTGGAGGATCTGTCAGATACCCTGGACGAGCTGTGCGGCCCCTGCTTCGAGTGTGAGCAACCGGTCTACGAGCTGTAAAAAGAGAAGGAGGTCAGCAAGAAGGACGTGCCTAGATGGGCGCTCTTATTACCGCCAAAGAGAATTTTCACGCGGTCAGTTTGAGCGGGGGCAAGGATTCCACCTGTCTCCTGCTGCTGATGATCGAGCGCGGCCTGCCCATTGACGCAGTGATTTGGGCGGATACCGGCATGGAGTTCCCGGAGATGTACGGCCATATCTCCAAGGTGGACGAGCATCTGTACCGAGAGCGGGGGCTACACATCACCACCCTGCGCTCTCCCAAGAGCTTCGAGTACATGATGTTTGACGAGCCCAAACAGAAGCCCTCCACCCTGGAGAACCGGGCGCGGTTAGGCGTTCCGCCCTATGGCAACGGCTGGCCGGGCATCAAGGTTCGCTGGTGCACCGGCCAGCTCAAGACCCACCAGATCAACAAGGAGTTGACCCGTCTCAAGGGCCAGCACCGCCTTCAGCAGTATGTGGGTATCGCGGCGGACGAGGCCCATCGCTGCAAGGATCTCCACTATCCTCTGGTGGACTGGGGCATCACCGAGGCCCAGGCCCTACAACTGTGCTATGACCGGGGCTTTGACTTCGGCGGCCTGTACCGGATCTACCACCGCGCCTCCTGCTGGTGCTGCCCCTTTCAGCGGATTGGGGAGTTGCGAAATCTACGCCATCATCACCCGGAGCTGTGGGCGCGCCTGCTGGATTTGGATAACCGTGCGCGGACACAGTTCGGCCCCGGCCCGCTGGGACAATTCAAACAAAGCTGGAGTGTGGCGCGTTTGGCGGAACGGTTTGCGCGTGAGGACGGGCAGACCGCCTCCATTCAGCCCAATGCTCCTAACGACGCTACATAGGAAGTGACAAAACATGGCAGTTTTCCGCATAGAACGGACGCTGGACTATACCGTAATGAGCAACCACCACCTGAAGGACACAGCCCTGAGTTTGAAAGCCAAGGGGCTGCTGTCCATGATGCTCTCCCTGCCGGACGAGTGGAATTACACCACACGGGGCCTTGCGGCCATCTGCAAGGAGGGCGTGGACGCCATCGGCGGGGCGCTGCGTGAGCTGGAAAAGGCGGGCTACATCGTCCGCCGCCAGCTTCGCGGTCCTGGAGGACGCATTAGCGACACGGAGTACACCATCTACGAAAAGCCCTGCCCCGGTGCGGAGGAACCGCCAGAGGAACCAGGACCAGATACGACCCCGCCAGATACGGGCGCACCAGATACGGCTTTCCCGTATCTGGTGGAACCGGATATGGTGGAGCCATCTACGGAAAAGCCCGCAGAATTAAATACTAAGAGATCAAATATTCAAAAATCAAATACGCATCTATCAAATACTCATTCATTCGTTCTTTCCACACCTGAGCTGGAAGGAATGAAGGACGTGTATGAGAAGCGAGAGGAAATTCGGGAACAGATCGAGTATGACCTGATTTGCACTCCGGTCAACCGGACCCAGGTGGACGAGTTTGTGGAGCTGATGCTGGAGGTGGCTATGACCCGCAGCCCTACCATCAAGATCGGACGGGACGCGGAATACCCCACCGCCTTTGTGCAGCAGCGGTTTGAGCAGATCACCTCCAGCCATATCGAGAAGGTTCTGGACGGCATCAGCGAGAACAACACCCGCGTCTGGAACGCCAAGGCTTATCTGCTGGCCGCCCTGTTCAATGCCCCCAGTTCCACGGATAACCACTACACCATGCTGGTCAACCACGATTTCCACCACGACTACGGCGCTGAACAGGCCGCCTTATTTTATGCCCAGAATAGCTGGGAGAAAGGATTTGCCATGAAACGACCTCTGGCCTATATCACCGCCCCCTGGGGCGAGAACGAGTATGAGAACACCGAGAACGCGGCCCGCTGGTGCCGTCAGGTGTACGACGCGGGTTTTTCCCCGGTCTGCCCCCTGCTGTTCCTGCCGCTGTTCCTGGAGGACGGCATCCCCCAGGAGCACAAGGACAGCATCGACATGGCCCGCGACTACCTCCGGCGCGCCCGTGTGCTGGTGGTCTGCGGCGGCAAGGTGGACGAGACAGTGAAAAACGACATCGCCACCGCCGAGCGCCTGCGGATCACCGCCACCACGCTGGACGGGATTCTCACCGTCAAGGGACAGGGGCGGAGCCATTGACCCACTGCCGTTTGTTGCGGCGGCTGCGGGTCCCCGCCTTAGCGCCTTGGCTTACTCTACCTAACCCCAAACCCATTCACCCACAAAGGAGGATAATGAACATGCGCATAAGATACCGTTACGCCCGCTCTTTGTTGGCGGGCTTTCTGGCCGTCGTGCTGCTGTTTTCCTTGGTACCTGCGGCATCTGCCGCTCAACAAAACAGCTATCATGACCCTGCTGAGAATTGGAAAGAGGCGTTGGACCGTACCAACGAGTTGGATGCCAATGCTGTTGTGACCCACGAGACCTTCGACTGTGCCTATTGCAATCAGGCGAGAGATTTTATCGTCTATCGTACTCCAGAGTATACCCGTACAGGGGAAACGGCGCTGAATCGAGGCGTTAAGTTTTCAGATGGGACAATGCTGGACGGAAAACAGCATGGCAGCTTGGATGACGGGACCCCTGGAGTGATGCCTATTTTACAGGTTATCATTGGACAAAGGCAGTTTGCCAATCTTGTGGAACTATCAATGCCAATATGGGAACATACAGTTATTCCTATGACAAAAATGTTTATTGGCTTTTTGACTGTGCCGCCAACTTCTTTGAGGACCTGCCGGAGAGCGTCGAGATTGAGCAGGTAGACCGGGAGTACCACCGTGTTATCACCACGGGCGGCCAGTATTGCGGCTTCTGTTACGGCACCTACCACACAGAGGACGCCACGCTGGAGCGTCACCACATGGAGACCAGCATCCGGCCGGAGCTGGCCCACCAGCGGTTTGTGGAAATGGATACCTGCGCCGACTGCGGCTATGCCAAAACATCCTACACCGCCGCCAAAGCGGTTGTGGCGGACTACTACGGCGTGGCGGACGCGCGCCCCACACTGTTACCGTCTCCGATCTCTCCGAGGCGGGCGTGACCACCGCCGTCCGCTACGGGCACAGCGCCGACGCCTGCACCCTGACCTCCGCCCCCAACTACACGAGGCGGGCAACTACACTGTCTACTACGAGATCACCTACACCTATGCGGACACCGATATGGTGGAGGACGGCGTGGCCTATGTCCACCTGACCGCCACGGCGGACGGCTCCTGCGGCTGTGGCTGCGGGGACCCGGACTGCGACTGCCAGGACCCGGATTGTGATGGGGGTTGCTGCAATCAGGACTGTGAGCATCACTTTGTCTGCCATGATACTGTGGCCCCCAGCTGTATGGCCCTGGGCTATGACCGCCTGATGTGTACCGAGTGCGGCAAGATGGTCAAGGCCAACTACAAGGATTCCCTGGGCCACGCCTATCAGAGCGTAGTGGTCCGGGAGGCCACCTGCGAGACGCCGGGCAAGACCATGGACATCTGTGAGCGGTGTGGTAACGTCAAGGAGAGCACCATCCCGCAGACGGAGCATGAGTATGAGACGCAGGTGCTCCCGGCCACCTGCACCAGTCCCGGCTATACCCTGAACGAGTGCGTAGTCTGCGGGGACCGGCACATCACCGACCTTACCCCTGCGCTGTCCCACGACTATGCCGCCAAGACCATCCCGGCAGACTGTGAGACCGGGGGCAAGACCATCCACACCTGCGCTGGCTGCGGTTCCACCTTCGTGACGGACTACACGGAGCCACTGGGCCATAGCTGGGACGAGGGGACGCTTGTTACCGACGCCACCTGCACCGGCGAGGGCATCATGGAATATACCTGTACCCGCTGCGGCGCGACCCGCCTGGAAGGAGACGCGGCTGCGGGCCATATTCCCGGCGACGCTGCCACCTGCACCACGCCCCAGCTCTGTACCAAGTGCGGCGCTGTGATTGAAAACGCCTTGGGCCATGACTATCAGGAGGACGTGACCGCGCCCACCTGCACGGCCATGGGCTTTACCACCTTCACCTGTTCCCGCTGCGGCGATACCTACGACGGGGCCTACACCGACCCCACGGGCCATACGCCAAGTGAGTGGATCGTGGACAAGGAGCCAGACCAGGACAGCGCGGGTAGCCGTCATAAGGAGTGTACGGTCTGCGGCGAGGTGCTGGAGACGGAGGAGCTGGAAAAGCTGTATGTCTCCAGCACCACGGACGAGCACGGCGAGGCTGTGGTGGGCCGCTATCTGGTGATCGTCACCGACACTGACAGCAAGGCCCCGGTCTCCGGTGCGGCGGTGGAGCTGGGCGGCGAGGAGCACCTGTCCATCCGCCTGCCGGACCGCCGTCTGCTGGACTATGCCGACCAGACTACCATCACTGTTCTGCTGGCGGAACCGGAGACCCCCGTAGAGGAGCTGGCGGTCTCCGTCACGGACAAGAACGCCAACTACTGCGGCGGCAAGACGGACAAGGTGGGTCAGTTCACAGCCCCCGGTTCCTCCGGGATTACCAATGAGGACGGCGATGCCACGATAGGCTATGAGGACGCGGACGGCAACCGCTGGACGCTGACCGTCCAGGTGGAGCGCACCGAGACCGGACGGCCCATCGCGGACGCTGCGGTAAGCGTGGGTAGGACCGGAAATATCACCGTTTCTCTGCCCAAGGGTCAGGATATGGACAGCCGCCACCGCGTTACCGTGACCGTCACCGACCAGGAGACCGCCCCGCAGAAGGATGTCACCGTAATTGTCAAGAGCGACCTGGGCGGCACAGCCCAGGGGCAGACCAACAAGGACGGCGAGCTGACCGTCCCCGCCGCCGACAGCGCCTACACCGATGATACCGGCACCGCTGTGGTGGGCCAGTACACTGTAATCGTCACTGATACAGCGGAAAAGCCGGTAAAAGACGCGCTGGTGACGCTGCTGGCTGGTGAGGACGGCGAAAAGGACGCCTTTACTGTGCTGCTGCCGGACGCCGCCTGCTGGACGGCAACGACCAGACGGTGGTGACGGTCCTCCTGCCCACCGCCAAGCCCGCCACGGGCCTGAATGTGGAGTCTCCGACGAGCAGCGCAACCATGCGGCCAGAGACACCGACAAGAAGGGTCAGATCACGGTCCCCGACGCCTCCGGCTCTGCCGGTGAGATCATCGGCACGGACACCGGGGACGAGGACAAGTCCAATACCGTCAACGTGGACGTGACCGACCAGGATGGAAGCCGGTGGACGGCGCTGAGATCGGCGTGGACAAGGACGGCGCGGTTTCCGTCACCCTGCCGGACGATTTACCTTTGACGAGGACGGCCCTGTAACCGTCACCATCACAGACAACCAGGGCGAGGCGAAGCCCGGCGTCTCTGTCACCGTGGAGGATGGAGACGGCACCACCGCCGCCGGTGAGACCGGCAAGGAGGGCAAGGTAACGCTTCCCGCCGCCTATCACTTTGCCTACCTTGTGGGCTATAGGGACGGCACCATCGGCCCGAACCGCAATATGACGCGGGGCGAGGCGGCCGCCGTATTTGCCCGCGTCCTCTCCGAGCGCGGGGGGACGAGTTGGAGGGCCTGCGGCGCAGCCGGTTCCCGGACGTGCGCGGGATGCGTGGTACGCGGACTATGTGGCCTATCTGGAAAAGCTGGGCGTAGTAGTTGGCTACCCAGACGGCCTGTTCCATGCCGAGGCCACCATCACCCGTGAGCAGTTTGTGGCGATGAGCGTCCGGCTGGACGAGTGGATGGAGCTGGAGACCTACGACAGCAGACGAGGCAGCTTCCCCGATATGCCCGTTTCCCACTGGGCGGCAGACTACATTCAGGAGGCCACCCGGAACGGCTGGATCGTGGGTTATACGGACGGCCTGTTCCACGGCGGAGACTGTATTACCCGCGCCGAGGTCGCAACCATCGTCAACCGGATGTTGGGCCGCACGGCGGACGAGCGTTTTATCCGGCACCATGAGGACGAGCTGACCACCTTCGCGACCTCCAGAACCCCCATTACTGGGCTTACTACGATCTGATGGAGGCCGCTAACGGCCACACCATCGTCACCGGCGCGGAGGATGAGACCTGGCATGAAGTGAGATAAGCGTTCCGCCTGGGGCGGTCCCTCCGGGGCCGCCCCACTCCTGCGAAGGTGAGGTGAGTAGATGCAGGAGGACGTGGAACAGAAAACTTTGATGCTGATTGTCAACGGCAGCAAATTCACCGGGCGTCTGCTGAAAGCGGCGATCACCAAGTATATGGCCTACCGCAAGGAGGTCAAGCTGGAAAAGCAGAGAAAACGGGAGATGCCGGTGGCCCACCGGGGCAAGCAGACGGTGAAGCAGCTCACACAGCAAAATCAAGGGGTCTCCAATATCGACATTCAGGACAAGGAGATCCGGCAATTTGAGCGGATTGCGCGAAAGTACGGCGTGGATTATGCGGTCAAGAAGGATCGGAGCACATCGCCGCCCAAGTACATGATCTTCTTCAAGGGCCGCGACGCCGACGCCATCACCGCCGCTTTCAGGAGTACATGGGCCGGAAGCTGCGCCGGGAGACCCGGACCTCCGTGCTGGAACGGCTGGAGCAGTACAAGGATATGGCCCGGAACACCGTGGAGAAGGTACGAAAGAAGGTGCTGGAGCGGTGAGACAGGTCAACTTGAAAAAAATATGTCCTCCCCAATCTCCCGTACCTGTTCGTGGGCCTCTATGCCACCAAGCTGGGGCAGGCATGGCGGCTTTCGTCCGGGATGGAGTTTGCGGACAAGGTACTGCACCTGATGGACGGCTTTGCCACCGCGTTTCAGTCCGCCGCCCCCAGTTTTCACCCCTCCGATCTGTTGGTGGGCCTGTGCTGTGGGGCGGGCCTGCGGCTGGCAGTCTACATCAAAGGCAAAAACGCCAAGAAATACCGCCACGGCACGGAGTATGGGAGCGCCCGCTGGAGTGCATAATTTTAAGTGTAAATGACACATACATGGACGCACAGGAGGTTATGCACATGACTGATTATAGCAAAATTACAGCCCTTTACTCCCGCCTTTCCGTGGGCGACGAGGACAGGGACGGCGGCGAGAGCAACAGCATACAGAACCAAAAAATCTTTTTGGAGAACTACGCCAGAGGGCAGCACTTAACCAATATCCGGCACTACATTGACGATGACGAAAGCGGCAGATTTTTTGACCGTTCTGCCTACTCCCGCATGATGGACGATGTAGAGAACGGGAAAATCGGTGTCTGCATTATGAAAGACCTGACACGCTGGGGGCGTGACTATCTCCAAGTCGCAACGCGATGGAGATATTCAGACGGAACAATGTGCGCTTTATCGCAGTCAACAACGGGATAGACAGCGAAAAGCCCGATACATTGGAGTTTGCGCCCTTTATCAACATCATGTCGGAGTGGTACGCAAAGGACATCAGCAAGAAAGTAAAGACCGGCATTAAGACGAAGGGCATGAGTGGAAAGCCGATTGCCACCGAAGCCCCCTATGGCTATGTCAAATCCCGACGACAAGATTTGGATTGATCGACGAGGAAGCGCCGGA
>ENA-OUNI01001099-OUNI01001099.1-human-gut-metagenome-genome-assembly--contig:-NODE-1099-length-11108-cov-5.597213_pt1 | contig 11108 bp, 11 predicted proteins | sample MGYA00242499_ERZ504580 | MGnify/ENA primary metagenome ERZ504580 (study PRJEB26092, sample SAMD00036315) | human gut metagenome | host: Homo sapiens | study: EMG produced TPA metagenomics assembly of... | reverse complement strand
TGTTCACACACCACTATTCCGCGAGGTGTTTTGGCATGAATATGCCAAAATCCCGAGACATACAAGCCAAATTCCATTGCCGCAGCAATCTGGAATGAATTTTGGCTACGTTACTGTGAACGGAGTGAACAGTAACGATCTCATGTATATTTTCTCTCAAACTGCACATCCTATCTCCGAAACTTATTCAATGTAACTGTTCAGTACTCTTGCACTACAGCAGTATTGAATAGTTATCTCAGATTTTTTCAGGAGGGTAACTCTATGACAATTCTTAAATGTTCAGCAATGACCTGTGTTTACAACAAAGAACAGCTCTGTTCAAAGGGTGATATTGACGTGACAGGCGAAAATGCTACTTCTGCAAATGAGACAAGCTGCGGCAGTTTCCGAGAGAGAACCGGCAGTTCCATGAAAGACAGCTATACAGATGACTGTGGCTGCGACAAAATCCAGATCGACTGCAAAGCCCATAACTGTACCTATAATGATAACTGCAAATGTACAGCATCCTCCATTCAGGTAGACGGCTCTAATGCACATGCATCTTCCGATACAAGATGTGACACCTTCCAGTGCCATTGTGGCGCATAATATCAACACCATGGCAACAGGATTTTCACCCGTATATCAGGGATAATGAACTTCCCTGATCTGGTCAAAAAAAGAGACATGTCCATCTATATGGAATATGTCTCTTTTGTCTGTCTGTAAATTATTTCACTGCAAAACACATAATCCTATCTGTTTCTTAAAAAATCCGGAATCTGGATATCCTTCTTCTGAACAGTGCTTGACGGAGTCTTAGATGCTCCAAATGGTGTGGCATTCATAGTTGGAAGGCTGAAGCTAGGCATGTTCATACCGCTTCCTGCTGCAGTTCCGGCTGTTGCTGTACCTGTCGTTGCTGTGGAAGAAGGTCTTCTTGCACCAAAGGAAGAAGCTGTGCTTCTTTTTCCGAAAGGGGTCTGCTGAAGGTTATCATCATTCAGACCTGTTGCAATCACTGTGATTCTGCAGTAGTCAGCAACTGTATCATCATACATGGCACCAAAGATGATGTTTGCTTCCTCACCTGTAAGCTCCTGTACATAGCTTGCGGCATCATTGGCATCCATAAGAGAAATATCTCCGGAAATATTAATGATAACATGTGTAGCACCTTTGATGGTTGTCTCAAGAAGTGGAGAAGATACGGCCTGCTGTACAGCTTCCATAGCTTTGTCGTCTCCTCTTGCTTCACCGATACCGATATGGGCAATTCCCTTGTCTGTCATTACAGTCTGAACGTCTGCAAAGTCAAGGTTAATCAGAGCCGGCAGATTGATCAGGTCTGTAATGCCCTGTACTGCCTGCTGCAGAACTTCATCAGCCTTCTTCAGAGCTTCCGGCATGGTTGTTCTGCGATCTACAACTTCCAGTAATTTATCATTCGGGATAACGATTAATGTATCCACTGCTTTCTTCAGATTCTCAATGCCTGCAAGTGCATTATTCATACGAGTTCTTGCTTCAAAACGGAAAGGTTTTGTAACAACGCCAACTGTAAGGATACCCATTTCTTTCGCTGCTGCTGCGATAACAGGTGCAGCTCCGGTTCCGGTTCCGCCTCCCATACCACAGGTAACGAATACCATATCCGCACCTTCCATTAACTGTTTTACTTCTTCAATGCTCTCCTCTGCTGCTTTCTGTCCAACCTCAGGCTGGGCTCCTGCACCAAGACCTTTGGTAATCTTCTCGCCAATCTGAAGTACAGTTGGAGCTTTGCACAGAGTTAAAGCCTGCTTATCAGTATTAACACCTACAAACTCTACTCCGCCGATGGCCTCTTCCACCATTCTGTTTACTGCATTATTTCCGGCTCCACCTACACCGATCACTATGATCTTGGCAGATGATTCAGCCTCGTTTGACATAATCTCTAACAACGTACTTCCTCCTTTATTTATACCTGATATCCTTTTCAGTGATTTATATCAAAGTTACATATAGATATATCATATATTTTTTTTGAGAATTAATCAACCATTAATTTTGTTTTTTTATACTTTTTTCACTCTTTTTCGGCAATTCCGGTAAATATGTTGTATCAGTGTACGGAGCCTTCTCTGATCTCAAAGTTTCCATATACTATCAATATCCCTCAGAATCATCCCCCTGATAATCACTGTTATCTTCTGTATAATCACCATATCCATCTGAATCATCTGAGTTTCCGTCGTCATATGATGAATCACTTTCTCCATCTTCTGAAGTTTCAGAACTCTGGTCATCTGCGGAACTTTCATCTCCTGAACCGTCTCCCGACTCATCAGATGCCGCATCCAGAGATTCCTGTGTAGGCTTCGGTCCCACATAATTACCGGATTCGTCATACTCACCTGCTCCGGTATAATCCCCTTCCTCATCATAACCGCCATTCCAGTTCTCAATTGCTTCCTCAAGAGCAGTCTTCGGTTTTGCACCTACATAATTACCATCCTCGTCATACTCGCCGTCTCCGGTATAATTGCCATCTTCATCATAACCGCCATTCCAGTTCTCAGCAGTAACTTCTTCCTGTTCCAGTTCTTCTTCAAAGGTATTGGACTCCGTAGCCACACTCTCCATATGAAGAATACCTTTTTTTCCCTGAATTTTGGGCAGAATCGCTATCACTCGGTTCATCTTCTCTTCCAGATCAGCATCTTTTCCAAGCTGAACAGTTATATCCCCATAGATGAGGCTGATAGAATAGCTGCTGTCAAACTGGATATGATCGGGGATCATATCATTTTTCTGAAAGATTGTAGACAATGCTACAGCTGTATTCAGTACAGTATCTCCTTTAATATCCAGTTTCTCATCCATCACGATGCTGTTCACCTGAATTCCGTCAAAATACGGAACCGTCTCATCTCTGTTCTGAGAACCCTCCACAAAAATGCCATTTCTGTCAAAATAAATGTAACTGTCAAGATATCGGATGCATCGACTGTTTTTTTCTCTTTTACGCTGATACAGATGGTATTTCGGTTCAGCTGGGTAACTTTAAATGCATCTACATATGCAATGTCCTCTGTATTTGTAGTGCTATAGAGCAGTGGTGCAAGGACCGAATTGGAAGCCATCGGTCCCCGAAGCACCATATTCTTTACTTCTTCGTCTGTATAATGGGAAGTGCCCCTCACCTCAACAGTATCTACTTTATAATAGGAAAAAATACTATCACAGCGACCATAACTCCGGCGCCTATCATACCTGCCAGCATCTTCTTCGTCCTTTTACTCATAGGAGGTCTTTTCCCATAATTACTTTCTCTCATAAATCCTCAAATCCTCTGTCTCCGGCTGCCATATTCTGCAGCCCAAAGTCCGTAAATCTTCACAGATATGCTCATAGCCCCTGCTGATAAACTCGGCTCCTGTAACACAGGTTTCTCCCTCTGCCATAAGTGCGGCAATGAGCAGGGCTGCACCACCTCTGAGATCTCCTGCCTGTACCTGTGTTCCCTTAAGAGTTTTTCCCCCTCTTATGATTGCCTGGTTTCCGCTTACGGAAATATCTGCGCCCATTTTTTCATCTGAAAAGCACTGCCAAATCTCCGGTCAAAAATATTTTCCCGTATGGTACTCTGTCCCTGCGCACCTGTCAGCACCGCCATCAACGGAGCCTGCAGATCTGTGGGAAAACCCGGATAAATTTCTGTTTCTACTAAAACAGCCGGTCTGACAGCATTCTTTCCATTGACCTCTAGTGTACCACCATTTACTTGATATTGTCCACCTATTTTCCGATATACTTCCATAAACGACTGCAACTCCTCCACAGGTACATCATGAAGAATAATCTTACTTCTTGCTGCCGCAGCCGCACACAGATAGGTACCTGCAACAATACGATCCGGAGGAATACGGTAGTCTCCGCCTTTCAGTTCATCCACTCCTCTGATCGTAATTTCACCGGTTTCCTCTCCTTCTATCAGTGCTCCCATTGTTTTCAGATATCTGCAGAGCCAGAAACCTCCGGTTCTTTCGCACAATTATAAAGATGTGTTACACCTTTTGCAAGAACTGCTGCCAGTATTGCCTGTTGAGCAGCTCCCACACTCGATTTCGGAAACACAATATCCTGCCCTTCAAATCTGACACATTCTCCATCCAGGCCTGATGCATTTTCCCGGACATCCGCGCCAAGTGCTCTCAGTGCCATAAGATGGAAATCTATTGGTCTTTTCCCGATCGTACATCCGCCCGGATACCCTATCCTGCATTTTCTGTTTCTTGCAAGCACCGCACCTGCCAGAATGATCGAAGAACGCATTCTGCCTGTATAGACTGCAGGAATTTCTGTTCCGTCTGCGCAGGAACAATCCAGATAAAGATCATGATCGTCCCACCAGGTCACTGCACCAAGACTTTTCAAAATCTCTTCCATACAGAAAACATCTGAAATTCTGGGGCATCCCCTCAGAATGCTTAGTCCTCTGTGCATCAGAGATGCGGCTATCATTGGAAGTGCTGCATTTTTAGATCCCTGTATAAAAATCTCTCCGCTGAGAGAAGCTTTACCTGTTACATGGATTTCATCCAACCTTTTGCTCCCAAAGAGTCTCTTACTTTACAGTTTATGGCTTTTTCTATTATATGTTACGCCATTCTGAAACCTGTAATTCAATTTATCCTGTCACATTTCCCAACATTCATCGCAAGTCCCATTTCCCCAAGAAGAAACACTGCCGAAGTTCCTCCATAACTGATAAAAGGCAGCGTAATGCCTGTATTGGGGATTGTATTGGTCACCACTGCAATATTCAAAATAACCTGAAGAGCCAAATGCCCCATAATCCCGCAACAGATAAGAGCTCCGGCCAGATCTTTTGCATGCATGGCAGCCACACCCAGCCGCCACAGAAGCATTGCAAACAGAAAAATCAGAAAGATAGCTCCGGCTGCTCCCATTTCCTCACATATAATCGAAAAAATCATATCATTCTGCGCTTCCGGAACAAATCCAAGTTTCTGCAGACTGTTTCCAAATCCTCTGCCGAATATTCCGCCGCTGCCGATGGCATACAGTCCCTGGATCGTCTGAAATCCTTTTTCATATTTCTCCGGATTTCTCCAGATTGCAAGACGTTCCAGACGATAACTCTCTGCAGCAAGAAAAACAGCTATGAAACCTGCACCTGCGCTGCCAAGCCCGATAAATTCCAGATATCCCGGATTGGATACAAAAATCAGAATTCCACCGATACCCAGAATAATGATCGCTGTACTCAGATTATTTGAACCTACAAGACCAATGATCGGCAGCAGGGTCAATATTGTCCTGCACATAAATCCAAAGCCCTTGGTTGCTTTTTTTGTACGCTCGATCTGCCATGCAAGAAAAAGGATTACAGCAACTTTCGCAAACTCTGAAGGCTGAAAAGATAAAGGTCCAAGATTCAGCCATCTTTTTGAGCCGTTGATCTCCTGACCTACAAAAAGTACTGCGCCGGACAAAAACATTGAAATCAGATATGCCACTGGTCCCAGCCTCAGAAAAAATGATAATCAATGGAAGAAACCATATACATCACTCCCATACCCAATGCTGTTGCAAATAACTGTTTCTTAAAATAACAGGCAGAGTCGCCGAAACGTACTCTGCCATTATATTCACTGGAGCTGAATAATACTGCCAGGCCAAAAATCACAAGCAGTACAATCAGTACCAGCATCGTCATATCTGTTTTTGATAAATCTGTCGCTCTTTTTCGCGCCATCTGTTTCTCCGCAAAATTATCTATAGCCGGTCACTGCAGATTCGTCTTTCTCTGCCGGACAGCTATAATTCTTACTTATAGATATTCTACAGATTTCTTACATATTCCTTGAACATATCTCCACGCTGTTCATAGTTATCAAACTGTCCCCAGCTTGCACATGCGGGGGAAAGCAAAACAGCATCTCCAGGCCGTGCTTTCTCCTCACATACCTTTACTGCCTCTTTCAGGTCTTCACAGAGGATGATATCATGGAAACCATGTTTCTCAGCAGCTTCTTTGATTTTCTCCTTTGTCTGACCGATCAGCACCAGATAACGTACCTTTCCGTCAAATGCCTCAATCCATTCATCATAACCGGACTGTTTATCATAACCGCCGCCGATCAGAAGTGTCGGACGGTTCATTGCCTGGATTCCTTTAATTGCCGCATCCGGGTTAGTTCCTTTGGAATCATTATAATATACAACGCCTTTTTTCTCTGTCACATATTCGATTCTGTGTGCAACAGCTGTAAATTCACAGATGCTCTTACGGATGCTGTCCAAGGATACTCCATCGTAGTAAGCCATTGCAACTGCGGCCATAACATTCTCAAAATTGTGTTTTCCAAGAAGCTTCAGATCTTCTGTCTTAACTACTTCGATTTCTTTTTCTCCGTCCTTCAGGATGATTTTGTTTCCATCCAGATAAATTCCCTCATCCAGTTTACGTCCGCTGGAGAAATATACCACTCGTGGAGTCAGATGTTTTCCAAACTCACGCAAAACCTCATCTTCATAATTCAGCACGCATACATCTTCTGTGCCCTGATTCTCAGTGATCAGTTCTTTCACACGTATATACTCTTCCATTGTATGATGACGGTTCAGATGGTCCTCTGTAATATTCAGGATTGCAGATACCTTTGGTGCAAACTCATCAATCGTTTCCAGCTGAAAACTGCTGATTTCTGCAACAGTTACAGAGTTTTGCTTCATCTCCAGTGCTTTGGAAGTATATGGGGTTCCGATATTGCCGACTACAAAAACAGACTCACGTGCATCCTGCATAATTTTTCCAAGAAGTGCTGTTGTAGTAGTTTTTCCGTTTGTTCCTGTGATGGCAAGTACTTCGCCGTCACCTACTCTGTATGCCAGTTCTACCTCTCCCCATACCGGAAGCCCCTGCTCATAAAAACTCTTTACAAGTGGAAGATCTGTCGGCACTCCGGGGCTTAAAACTACCAGATCAAGACTGTCCTGTACTTCTTTCGGAAGTTCTCCTGCATATACAGTGACCGGATATGTCCCATCTGTTTTATGTACAACTGCGTCTTTATCTGTTTCGGCATTTCCGTCATAGATAACCGGAAATGCTCCTACCTTTGCCAGAAGGTCAGATGCTCCGATTCCGCTTTTTCCGGAACCGAATACAAGTACCTTTTTTCCCTGTAATTCCATAATAATTTTCCTCCCTTTTATCAGCATAACGCTGAAATCTGCTTAGCCAAAATCTTACAGTGCCAGCAATGCGACCATACACATAACCGCTGTAATAACCGAGAATACCGCAACTACACGTGTTTCAGACCATCCGCATAACTCAAAATGATGATGGATCGGTGCCATCTTAAAGATACGCTTTCCATGTGTTGCCTTGAAATAAGTTACCTGAATGATAACGGAAAGTACTTCGATCAGATAGATCAGACCCACGATCAGGATAAATAACGGCATCTGCATCACATAAGCCGTACCTGCAACAAAACCACCCAGTGCCAGAGAACCTGTGTCTCCCATAAACACTTTTGCCGGATATACATTAAACAACAGAAATCCCATCAGACCTCCCACAACTGCACCTGTGATCGGCTCGATCCCGGATTTCATTCCAATAGAAACCACTGTAAAAAATACTGCAACGATCAGAGTTACACTGGAAGCAAGACCATCCAGACCATCCGTAAAGTTAACTCCATTCACAGTACCGATCACAGCAAAGAAAAGGACCGGAACTGCCAGCCATCCAAGATTCAGGAAATGTCCGCTCCAGAATGGGATCCTCATAGTCAGTGAGATGTCTGTATACTTAACAATATAAAATACAAAAATTGCAGTCAGAACTACCTGAAGTAAAAATTTCTGCCATGGCAGCAGTCCGTCTGAGCGTTTCAGCACAACCTTCAGATAATCATCCAGAAATCCGATAATTCCAAATCCAAGAGTCAGGAACAGTACCGGAATGATCTTCGGATAATCCCCTACATAAAATAATGCAGTTATCGCTGTGGCGATCAGAAAGATCACTCCACCCATTGTAGGTGTTCCTGCTTTCTTTAAATGGGACTGTACGCCCTCTGTTCTTTCTGTCTGGCCCATCTTCAGTCTCCGGAGAAAAGGAATGATGACCGGTCCTAATACAACGCTGATTGCAAAGGAAATCAGCACAGGGATTACAACTTGAAATTCCATCTTACACCTCGTTCATTCTTTTGTTTTTTCCTGAAAGTTTTTTACTTTCAGATTTCTTTTAGTATAAGGCTTTTTTGCTTATTTATCAACCCTGCCTGCGGAATTTCCCTAATTGCCTTCTGCAGAAAAATCAGAAATATTACTTTTTTCAATTCCAAGATATGGCAGGATATTCTCAAAGATACCACGTATCACAGGTGCAGCTACTGTCCCACCATAATAGATTCCTTTCGGATCATGAATAATGCACAGTCCCAGTATCTGCGGATTTTCTGCAGGTGCAAATCCCAAAAAAGAGGAAATATAACGGTTTGCACTTCTTGGCAGTGTCTGAGAAGTGGCAGTTTTCCCTCCGATGGCATATCCTTCAATTTTTGCATTTTTCCGGAGCCCTGAGATACTACTGTTTCCAGGATTTCTCTTATTTCCTTCGAAGTTTCTTCAGAAACAATTCCTTCCTTTACCGGAAAGTCAGTTTCTCACCCTCTGTTCTGTCAGGATTTAACACTGCGACTCCAAAATGTGGTGTCACCCGTCTGCCTCCGTTTATAAGTGAACTTACTGTTGCAGCCAGCTGAACAGGCGTAATCTGAAAAGACTGTCCAAAAGAAACCGTTGCCAGTTCCACTTCTCCCATATTTTTCTTCTGATGCATAATAGTTCCTGCCTCTCCCGGAAGATCTGTCCCGGTTTTATCCAGAAGTCCAAACTGTCTGAAATACTTATAATAACGTTCTATCCCAAGGCGAAGCCCCACCTCTATAAACACAGGGTTACAGGAATTCTGTGCACCTTCCACAAAGTTCTGGGATCCATGTCCTGTTCTTTTTGCACAGTGGATTCTGCGATCCTCCACCACTTTATATCCGGGACAATAAAAACGGTCCCCAGGTGAAACAACACCAGCCTCCAGTCCGGCTGCCATGGTGATGATTTTAAATGTGGAGCCCGGTTCATAAGTATCATTCAGGCAGGGATTTCTCCACATCTGATTCAGTAATTCCTGCTTTCTTTCTGTATTTGTTTTTCCTGATGCTGTCTGCACTGCCAGTTCACTTTGTTCATTGTGATCTTCCGACGGTATTGTTATCCCGGATTCATTTAACTGCATATTCAGATCATCTGTCAGGGTAAAAGGATCATTCAGGTCAAATTCCGGCACATTGACACATGCATATATTTCGCCGTTCTGTGGATTCATCAGCAGGATAGATACACGTTCTGCCTGCTTTTCCTCCATTACTTTCAAAGCTGACTGCTGCGCAAATTCCTGAATATTTACATCAAGGCTGATTATCAGGCTTTTCCCCTCTATCGGTTTTTCCCTTGTCTCACCCAATTTATCAATTTCCACACCCCTGGCATCTGTTGTTGTCAGGATTTTACCCGGCTGTCCCCTCAGGATATCTTCATATTTCACTTCCAGACCGATAATTCCCTGATTATCGCCTCCCGTAAAGCCAATGACCTTTGAAGCCAGACTTCCACATGGATAATAACGCTTGTAATCCTCATCAACTTTCACCCCTGCCAGACTGCACTCTCTTATCTCATCACCTGTACTTTTTTCCACATTTGTCTTTACTATTTCTATGGAAGAGATTTTCTCCACTCTTTTTCTCACTTCTGCCTCATCTATTTTCAGTTTTTCAGACAGCAGGGCGATTACTTTTTCAGGTTCTTTAATCTGACTGTGGATCACAGAGATTGTACATACCGTCCTGTTTGATGCCAGAACTTTTCCCCTTGCATCCAGAATTTCCCCTCTGGCCGCTTTGATATCCCTCTCTCTTTCGTGAAGTTCTTTTGCTTTCTTATAATAATAGTCTGATCTGAAACACATAAGATATACCAGTCTTCCGATAAGGCCTGTCATCATTAATATACAGCAGAGTAATACCACCCATATTTTTCTCTTGTGAAACGTCATATTTTTTTTCATAAAAAAGCTCCGCAGAAATCGTCATAACAATATATGACTGTTCTCTGCGGAACTATAACTATACGCTTTTATTCCAGGCCTGCTTCTTCATTGGTAATACCGTCTGTCTCTTCGTTATTATCCTCAGTAGTCTCAGCTTCATCATCCTCCAGGGGTGCAGGTGCATCAGGATTGGATACTGCATCTCCCGAAGAATCTGCATCCGTACTTCCTGAAGCACTGACAAGATTTGTAGACATCTTATAATTGCCTTCCTCATCCAATATGTGATCTCCATTGGCATCCAGCAGATATCCGTTCTCATCAATCCGGTTTCCATCCCAGTCTATCAGATTGCCATCTGCATCCACCAGATTACCGTCACTGTCAAGTTCGCTGTCCGATATGGAAGTACTCTTTAAATGTCCCTTAAACCCTTCCCACAATTCTGTCTCCGGCACTGTTCCATCTTCAGATTCATCCGGCACTACATTCAGATATGGAAGAAGCTCCGAAAGGATTCCCTGCGCAATATACTGCGGATAAGTACTGTTTGCCTGATCCTCTGCATTCGGTTCATCTACAACTACATAAATTACTACAGCCGGGTCATCTACAGGTGCAAATCCAATAAAAGAAACCAGATATTTTCCATTTCCTCGCGGGTATTTCTCCGCTGTACCTGTTTTACCGCCTGAACTGTAACCCTGCACTTTGGAATGACGCTGGTACCCTGCTGTACACTCAATGCCATATAGCTTCTGATATCACTGGAAATCCTAGAGGAAATCGTCTGCTTCAGAAGTATCGGCGAGATTGTTTTTACGGTTCCGCCATTACTGTCAAGAATCTTTGTCACAAGATGCGGCTGATAATAATATCCGCCATTGATAACGGAACTCATCGCATTGAATTTCCTGGATCATTGTACAGGTAAAACCCTGTCCAAAAGCAGAACATGCAAGTTTCTGTTTCCCCCATA
>ENA-OUNI01001098-OUNI01001098.1-human-gut-metagenome-genome-assembly--contig:-NODE-1098-length-11112-cov-1.850888_pt1 | contig 11112 bp, 15 predicted proteins | sample MGYA00242499_ERZ504580 | MGnify/ENA primary metagenome ERZ504580 (study PRJEB26092, sample SAMD00036315) | human gut metagenome | host: Homo sapiens | study: EMG produced TPA metagenomics assembly of... | reverse complement strand
TGAGTTTGAGTTAAGAAATAACAAAGTGTTCCACATGAAAGAAGGAGAATTTTGCATTAATGCTCTTGCAAATATTCCTGCGGCGTATTCCTTCCCCTTTGGATATAGTGTTGGATTGAGTTGTGTGATTGACAAAGATTCTATTGATGCGAAAACAAAACAAATTTTCTTACTATAATATTGATATCTTAAATCTTGGACAAGAATTGGAAGTAGAAAAAAAGTGGTTTTTATGCCGGACACCACAGCGATTGTTACATATCTTTGATGAATTATACACTGCCAAAGGCGTGGAAGGAAAAGATTACTTCCGTATAAAACTATTGGAACTCTTTTACCATATCAAACAACTGCGAATTGAAGATCAATATGAAGCAACGTATTATTCCAAAGAGCAAATTGAAATCATTAAGCGTGTCCGACATCAGCTTATAGAAAACCTGGACAAAAAAATGTCCATAGAAGAACTCCTGCAAAGAGAGCCAATGAGCAAGGTTACATTTCAAGCTATTTTCAAACAGATTTATGGCGACACGCCCTATGCGCATATCAAGAATTACAAAATGAATCTTGCGGCTGTTTATTTACAGGAAACAGATCAATCCATCACCCAAATAGCTGGAGAACTTGGATATTCAAATATTAGTAAGTTTGCGAGAGCTTTTCAAGAAGTGTTTAGAATGCTTCCAAAGGATTATCGTAAAGTAAAAAAATTAAATTAACTTTTGGGCTGTTTTGGGAAACTGCCTTTTCATTTGGAGTAGTTAGCGGATGCGAACTACTGTATAATAGTGTCGTGGTTAGTTATGGCTAATCACGACGCTATTATATTTAAGGAGGATTCTGGAATGGAACAAACGGTAAAGAAAAAAATAGGCGTTCGCGATATTATGACGATTGCCGCAATGATGGTCATCAATTTCGCAATTGCAATGGTGATTGGTATGGTTACATTGCCTTTCCCAGCAGTATATTTATACGGCTCTGCCGGTATTGATGCCTTTATTGGAGCAACATTTTATTTGGTTGCGGCAATCGTATCAACAAACACGGATTGTTGTTTGCTTGGGCTGCGGTTTATGGACTAATCCAAGGTGTTATGGGTTATATGTTCTTGGTTCCCTATTTCTTGATTGTAGCCCTCATTGCCGAGTTATGCATGGTTGGCAAGAATACATACCGAAGTGCAGTTCGCAACCGAATTGGCTGGATGGTCAACTCAATCGGAAATTTTGTAGCTGTGCCGTACGCTGTGGTGGTCTTGGGACAGCTATCAGGAAATGGCAGCAAGCAGCGGTTTTGATGCAAATACCTTGAATATGCAGCTCTCTATGGTGACTTCTCCGGCACTGATGCTTCTGGGTGTTGTCATTACTGCGGCTCTTGCAATTCTTGGTACATTGTTCGGCCAGCGGTTGCTCAGAAAGCATTTCCAAAAAGCAGGCATTGTAGGATGATGGCCGAAGAAAAAAACAAAGGCGGATTGACCAGATCGACGGGCGCACAGTTCTTTTTCTGACGCTGTGCGCCTGCATCGTGACCTTTCTCGCAACCAGTTTTTGGGAACATGGAATTTTTACCTTTTGGATTTTTTTGATCCTCTGCTGGTTTGGCTTGTATAAGCAGGCTTTGGGATGTTTTGCGGTCTATTTGGCGGCGATTGTATGGCTGATGATCGAAACAAAGTATCAGGTCAGCATTCCCTCTCCGCTGTTACTCAGTATGATTTACAAACTTTTACTTCCCGCCATGCCAGCCTATCTTCTGGCTAAAATCCGTCCGGGAATTGACAGCCAGCCTGCGGAAAATGCCGATTCCTACCCGTATCATGCTTGTATTGATCGTAATGCTTCGTTTTGCTCCGACTGTGCTGCATGAATTTGGAGAAGTCAAAGAAGCCATGAAAATTCGTGGTTTCTTAAAATCGGTTGGCAGTGTTTTGAAACACCCAATGGACACATTGGAATACGCCATTGTCCCGATGGTATTTCGCTCCTTAAAGATCGCGGACGAGTTAGCCGCTTCTGCCATAGTCAGGGGAATTGAAAGCCCCTACAAGAAAGAAAGTTACTATGTCAGCCGGATTGCTGCGCTGGATTGCTTTTTGATTGTTGTCAGCGTGGGAGCCACTGTGTGCTGCTGTCTTTTATAGGAGGAATGGAATGGGAAAAGAAATAATGATCCGTGACCTCACCTTTTCCTATGGCGGGAACGGAAATCAACTGGAACATATATCGTTAGACATTGCTGCCGGAGAAGTCATTGTTATGACCGGCCCATCAGGAAGTGGAAAAAGCTCTTTGACAAGAGTGATTAACGGACTGATTCCCTATTTTTACGAGGGGGAATTAAGCGGGGATGTTTTTGTGGACGGGAAACCGCTGAAAGAAATTCCGTCCTGGGAGCGCGGCAAAATCGTAGGGAATGTATTCCAAGACCCCAGGAGCCAGTTTTTTGCCAATGAGGTTGCTGGTGAGGTTGCTTTCGGCTGTGAAAACTACGGTTATTCCCATGAGGAAATTCGGAACCATGTTCACCGGGCGGCGGCGGACATTAAGATTCAGGACATTCTGGATTATAGTCTGCACAGTCTGTCTTATGGAATGCGCCAGAAGGTTGCAATAGCATCGGCAGAGGCGATTGACCCGGAAATCTATGTCATGGATGAACCGTCCGCCAATCTGGATATTGCATCTACTTATCGCTTTGCGGACATTATCTGCGATTTGAAACAACAGGGAAAAACCATTATCATAGCGGAACACCGGCTTTATTATCTGATGGATCTGGCAGACCGCTTCCTGTGTGTGCAGAAAGGAAAAATTGTGCGGGAATTTACCGCACAGCAGATGAAAGCTCTGACTAATCAGGAAATTCAGACGCTGGGGCTCCGCACTCCTGATCTGCATCAGATTGAGCAGACAGAAATCCAGTCTGCGGCAACCAAAGAAGTTGTCCTGGAAGTGAAAAAACTGAACCACTCTTTTGGTAAAACGATTGTAGCTGAGGATATTGACTTTCAATGCCATCAGGGAGAAGTGATTGCCCTGATTGGTCCCAACGGGACGGGCAAAAGCACCATAGGGCGAATCTTGGCAGGGCTTTTGAAAGAAAAATCCGGCGAAGTCGTTTTATTCGGAAAGCATTGCAGACCCAAAAGCCGCTTAGGAAAGGTCTGGTACATTCCCCAGGATTTAGACAGTCAGCTATTCGGTGAGGATTTGCTGGACGAACTGACTACCGGCGCTGAGGTCAGTCCGGAACGGAAACAAGCAGCGGAAGAAATCCTGGAGCTCTGGAACTGACGCCGTTTATCAAACAGCATCCCTCTACGCTGTCAGGAGGGCAAAAGCAGCGGCTGGCTCTTGGCGTAGCCCTAATGCACGAAGCGCCTATTATCATACTTGATGAACCTACAAGTGGGCTGGACGGTACAAATATGCGAAATGTCAGCCGGATGATCCGCAAACTGGCGAAGATGGGGCGCACCATTATCGTCATTACCCATGACGCGGAGTGTGCGCTTGCCTGCTGTGAGCGGGCAATACGCCTTGAAAACGGTTGCATTACCGATGATTTTCAAATCAGAGGAGCAGAGCTCCTTTTAGAAAAATTGGGTATAACCAAAAGGAGGGTTAGAAATGGCACAGCAAAATAAACAGCAGCCGAAGGCTAAAACCGGGCTGGCACGCTGCCTGGAATTGGCTTCAGTCATAAAGGACTTGTGTTTCTATCAGGTTTTTGGCTGCACTGGCTGCAATTTGTTCTTTTGTACCTTATTTATCAATTTATTACATCATTCGGGAAATCCTGTTTGTTTATCCGGATATGTCGCTCTTGAATGTTTCTACAATCTCAACCTGGGGCTGGCTTGCCCTGGCTGGAATTTTGGGGAACATCGTATTTTACTTTTTTGCCCTATTGTGTTCCCACATTGCAGCGTTTGGAACGCTTTATGAATTGAAGGTGGCCTTTGCCGATCACATCATGCAAATTCCACTTGGGTATCATTTGACCTTGGGCAGCGGCAAGCTGAGAAAAATCATGGACGAAAACATTGAAAGCGTTGAGAAATTTATTGCTCACCAGCTCCCAGATTTTGTAGCCTCTTTGGTTGCGCCGCTTGTTCTGGTTATTATTCTTCTTGGGATTGACTGGCGGTATGGTGTGGTTTGTCTGGTCGGTATTATTCTGGCTTTCATCGTTCAGTTTGCGGGCTTCAACGGCGAAGCAAAGGAAAAAATGCACCGCTTTCAGACTGCCCAAGAAAACATGAACAGCGCCTCTGTGGAATATGTGCGCGGTATGCCGGAGATCAAAGCATTTAATCAGACCGCAGATTCTTTTAAGAGGCTGAGCAAATCCATTACGGACTATACATCTTTCGTGCTGGAGTACGCATTGGGTTGGCAAAACTGTATGCCTGCATTTACCACAATCATCAACAATATTTATCTGTTTTTAATCCCGGTGGGTGTTCTGATCGGGATGCACACTACGGATTTCAGAGAGTATTCGTTGACATTCATTTTCTACCTGATTATTGTCCATGCGATTTCTGGCATCCTGAATAAGATTATGTATATCTCGGAGTCCTTTACGCAGATTGATGGCAGTGTAGAGCGCATGGATGAAATCTTGCGTATCCCGGTCTTGCCGGAAAAGAATACAACGGCTGAAATCCAAAACTATGATATTGCTTTTCAGGATGTCAGTTTTTCTTATGAAACTGATTCCCAGGTCAAAGCCTTGGCTCATGTCTCTTTCCTTGCGCCTCAGGCAAGGTAACAGCCGTTGTTGGTCCTTCCGGTGGCGGTAAGAGTACCATAGCCAACCTGATCTCCCGATTTTATGATGTGACGGATGGAAGTATTCAAATCGGCGGTGTTGACATTCGGAATATTCCGCTGGATGCGCTGATGGATAAGGTCAGCTTTGTGTTTCAGGATACATTCCTCTTTAAGCAGAGCATCCTGGACAACATCCGCATGGGAAATCCAGATGCTACGGAGGAACAGGTGATTGCGGCGGCAAAGGCGGCAAGATGCCACGAATTTATTGAGCAGCTTCCAAACGGTTATCAGACTGTAATTGGAAGCACCGGTGTTCATCTCTCAGGTGGTGAACGCCAGCGTATTGCCATTGCAAGAGCTATCGTAAAGGATGCCCCAATCATTGTGCTGGACGAAGCAACTGCATTCAGCGACCCGGAAAATGAGTACCTGATTCAAAAAGCCTTTGAAAAGCTAATTCAGAATAAAACGGTTGTAATGATTGCCCATCGTCTGTCTACGATTCGTAACGCTGACCAGATTCTTGTTATGGAAAAAGGATGCCTGATTGAATCCGGCACTCATGACGAGTTGCTGAAGAAGGGCGGAAAATACGCGCAGATGTGGAGCAGCTATACGGAGTCAATCAACTGGAAAATTAGCACAGGAAAGGTGGTGTGATCTATGAGTAAGCTGAAAGAAAAGTTAATGCTGTCGGAGAAAGGCTACTCCGACCTGAAAAAAGCGATTACAGCCTGCACAATAACCAATATTGCGCTTCTACTTCCTGCAACGATAGCCTGCCTGCTCTTTTGGGAGCTACTGAAGCCGTTTACCGGAGAAACAATTTCGTGGGTCGCGCTGTGGAAGTTATTGGGATTGGGAGTGGTAGCGGCCATCCTGGTCTTTCTGGCCGCCAAAAACGATTACCGCAAAACCTATATTGCCTCCTATAAGGAGGCCAGCACGACCAGACTTCGGATTGCAGAGCATCTTCGCAAGCTCCCCATGAGCTTCTTTAACACGAAAGATTTATCTGATATTACCACAAATATGATGGCTGATTGTAGCAGCATGGAATCCATGCTCAGCAGTACAATTCCGCCGTTGATTGCGAATATTATTTCCGTCACCCTGACCTGTATTTGTCTGGCGTTTTTTGACTGGAGAATGGCTCTTGCGATTTTCTGCACGATGCCGATTACATTCCTCATCATCTGGTGCGGACGCAAGCTGCAACTCCGCCTGTTTGACAAACAGGTAGATGTGAAATTAGAGCGTCCAGCCAGATTCAAGAATACCTGGAAGGTATCAAGATCATCAAATCCTGCGGCCTTGGCGGTTCCCGTTTCTCCACGCTGGATAAAGCACTCCAAGCCATGAGAAAAATCGCTATTAAGGTGGAACTGGCCTCCGGCATTCTGGTTCAGGGAGCCAGCCTGGTCCTGCAAGCGGGGCTTGGCATCACCATTTTCATTGGAACGGTGCTGATAACCGGCGGCGAGATTGAACTGCTTCCTCTATTGGTTCTGCTCATGTTCTCCACGCAAATTTACGGTCCGATCCTTGCCATCCTTTCGCAGTTGACTTCTCTGTTCCACTTGGGAACTGTCACCAACCGTATGCGTACTCTGCTGACCACTCCCGCTATGGAGGGCGAGGATAAGGATGTATCCAAGTATGACATTGAACTGAAAAATGTCACTTTCGGATATAACCGTGATGATGTTATCAAGGATGTGTCTTTCTCTATTCCTGCTGGCAGTATAACAGCTCTGGTAGGACCCTCCGGTAGTGGAAAGAGCACGATTTCCAAACTGATTGCCCGCTTTTGGGATGTAAGAAAAGGTCAGATTACCATTGGCGGTATGGATGTCAGAACCATTGAGCCGGAACACCTTATGCGCTGTATGTCCTTTGTATTTCAGGATGTAACCCTGTTCAACGATACTGTTTTTAATAATATCCGCGTAGGTAACATGAATGCTACTGAGGAGCAGGTTATGACAGCGGCAAAGGCGGCATACTGTGACGAATTTATCCAGCGATTGCCGGACGGTTATCAGACTGTCCTTGGGGAAACGGCAGCACCCTTTCCGGCGGTGAGCGTCAGCGGATTTCCATTGCCCGCGCTCTGCTGAAAGATGCCCCTATTATTCTTCTGGATGAGGCAACCGCATCCCTTGACCCAGAAAACGAGGTTTTAATCCAGAGGGCCATTGCAAAACTGGTGAGGGCAAGACGGTTATTATGATTGCACACCGGCTTCGTACCGTTGCGGATGCCGATCAAATTCTCGTTCTTGATAACGGTAGACTGGTGGAACATGGTACACATGATGAATTGATGAAAAAGAACGGATTGTACCATAAACTGTTCCATATCCAACAGGAGAGTCTTGGTTGGGCTGTGTAAATTGTTTTAGAAAGGAGATGTTCCATGAAACTTCATGCGTCTGGGGAGGACTATCTGGAAACCATCCTTGTTCTCCAAAAGAAATTAGGTATGGTGCGCTCCGTAGATGTAGCCCGGCACATGGAGGTGTCAAAGCCCAGCGTGTGCCATGCGGTGGCTAACTTGCGAGACGGCGGCTTTCTCACGATGGATGAAGATTACTTTCTCTACTTAACCGATGTAGGTCGCAAGGTTGCTGAAAAAATTTATGAACGTCATTGCTTCTTTACGGAACAGCTTATTGCAGCTGGTGTTGATCCTGAAATTGCAGAAGTCGATGCCTGCCGGATGGAACATGTTATCAGTAGCGAAAGTTTTTGCTCGACTAAAAGAAACAGCAATACAAGAAGGAAATTTTAGAAACAAAGGCGGTGATGACATGGGAAGTTAGTTGTGTTTGATATATCGGAATCTGGTAAAGAAATTGGAGAAAAATTGTTTATCCTTTTAAGTACAAAGCAACAGCAGGAATTGAAACAATTTATTATGGATATTGAGTGTGGAAAAATAAGACTAGCAGATATTTTATCTTGTTCTTTTGGTTCCCATGTTATTTGCTGCATGAATAAAAATGCTGGCAAAGCAAAGTTTGAAATCGAAAAAGATGATCTGTTTTTCTCTTTGGAACAGCGTCTTGTTATGATTCAAAATAAAGTGATTGCTCTTACTGCTAAGGAATTTGACATTCTGGCTCTACTGATCCGTCATCCCAAACGGGTATTTACCTATGAAATGATAACGGAACTGGTATGGGAAGAAGAATATGCTTCCTTTTCCCGAAAGGCAGTGAATAACCATGTAAGCAATCTCAGGCAAAAGCTCAAGGTTTCGCCGGATGTACCAGACTATATTAAAAGTGTATATGGAGTTGGGTATAAATTTGATTTAGATTAACCGAATATACATTATATACAAAAATAAATGAATAAAATTGTATTTATGATAGATTTTGCCGGAACAAGGACAGTTCTGGAAGATTTCAAGAAAAGAACGAGCATAAAAGTTTGTATAATTCCTTCAATAGATAGAAGGAGGCGGATAATTGGCAAGCCTGTCTATCCCTCCTTGATTTGGAGGGAGGGCATGGTTATGCTACCGAGGTCAACATGCCGGCCTCGATGCTGCCGGCCAAATCTATCATTATGCCCCGTAGTCTGGTTTGGATTGCGGGGTTTTTCCATTCGACAAAATATTATATTTTCCAACATTTCCCTTTCAATCAATTATTAGGGTTGTATGAGTGCGCGCCTGTCATCGGACAGACGCGCACTTTTGCGTTTATAGAAAAATTTTTTGTCTTTCTGTTCTCTGTGGGGTGTCGCTCCCCGCCCTCTGATTTCGGTTTTAGCTTTTCACACGCAAACAAATCGAAATTGGAGGAAATTTATATGAAACAAATCAATTTAAAGGAATATTACCCATTTTACACAACAGACACAATCGTAGAAGTACCGGATGAAGTCGCTGATATTTTAAGAGCTTATAAATTACGCGATGAAGCATATCGGATTTATACATATCGACACAAAGCATATTTTTCTTTGGATTTTGGAGATGGAATTGAATATGAAGCCCTTGTAGATCAAAAATCACCAGCAGATATTTATGAACAGCATAGGGTGACTGAAATGATCTATAAGGGACTTGCTACTCTATCAGAAAAACAACGTCAGAGGATCTATGCACGTTATTTTCTCGCATGAGCCAAACGGAAATTGCCAGAGTGGAAAACTGCAGTAAAATCTCAGTTCATCAGAGCATTAACAGAGGTTTAAAACAGCTTCAAGAATATTTTTAAAAATAAATTATTAAGCCCACTAACTTTTCCCTTAAAAATGTACTGTATTATGAAGGGACCTTTTGGCAGGACAAGCCATTGTGGTTGGATCGGACAGAACCGTTCCGATATATTTCCAATATGGATCGCTTTGATTGCCTTCTCTCCCTCATGGTTCTTTGACAAGTGAATATACGTTGCTATGGGTACATCATTCTGCGTACCGAGCGGCATATAGGGCGGCGCCATGACAGACAGCCAAAGGAGGTGATGAACCCGGTTGTCCGAGCGATCCACGCAACCTATTAACCCGGCTGTGGCAGGTTCGGGCGCGACGACGGCGCAGATGACAATGGTACTTCTTCACGGCCTCCTAAAGACTTGGGGGAGTTCCTGCGGCGTGCGCTTGCTCTGGCAAAGCGGCGACGACTGCGGGGCTATGATGCGGTCAAGCTGTCCGCAGCCCATAGCAACCCCTGTTCTGTGTCAACAGAACCTGCCGGGGATGCGTGGCAAATACGGCATATAAAATCGAAATCAGATACTATGAAGCCGGGCTTAGATTACAAGTCCAGGTCCGGCTTTATCCATGTGATTTTGATAGAGAATCAATTTACGGAAAGGAGCTGGAAAAATGGAACAAAAGACTTCTTATGATGATAACCTGGTGGATATTCGCAGTGTATCCGTCAACAAGGAACTTCCGCGTGAAGAACGAATTGCCGAGTTCGTCAGACAGATCAAGAACCCCTGTCATTTCAGGTGTGGAAAGTTTATTGTGCGTGCTACTTATTGTACGGACGGAGCTACATTAGAAGAATGTCTGCATGGTATCTTACGATAAAAATTTACATTTTAGGGGCTGTTTTTTCCCGCGTGGAGCGTTATAATAAGAATCGGAAAAGGAATTGAATAACAATAAGGCATATTGCACTCCTTGAATTGCGGGGATTTTTCCGTAATGAAAGGAGTGTTTTTGTATGCAGATTTATAAAGCTGCGAAGTATATCCGATTATCTTATACGGATGATAAGTCAAACGAAAGTGACAGTGTTGGAAACCAAAGAAAGCTGATTGAGGAATTTGCCAACCACCACCCGGAGATCGAACTTGTTTCGGAACGAGTGGACGACGGTTATAGCGGTGTGATTTTGATCGCCCGGCTTTCAAAGAAATGATGGATGACATTATGGAGGGAAAGATCAACTGTGTGATTGTAAAGGATCTTTCCAGACTTGGACGTGAGTATATTGAAACCGGCCGTTATATGAGACGTGTTTTTCCGGCTTATGGTGTACGTTTTATTGCTATCAACGATAATATCGACACAATCAATGAGTCCGCCGGGGATGACCTTACGGGCTCCGTAAAAAACATTATGAACGAGGCTTACGCACGCGATATTTCTTTGAAAACCCGCAGTTCTCTTGAAACAAAACGTAAAAATGGAGATTTTGTCGGTGCTTTACCGTGTACGGCTATCGTAAATCCGAAGAAAATCATAATCTCCTTGTGGTAGATGAATATGCCGCTCAGGTGGTACGAAGTATTTTCAGGATGCGCCTGGAAGGTTTCAGTCCTTATGCGATTGCAAATGAGCTGAACCGTTTAGGAACACTTTCTCCTCTTGCCTATAAGAAAATGAATGGTCTGCCTTGTGCAAGAAACGGATATACCGATCGAAAAGATTGTCGGTGGTCCTCTACTACGATTGTCCGTATTTTGCAGGACGAAACTTATACCGGCACTCTGGTTCAGGGAAAACAAGGCTCACAGCACTTTAAACTGAAGGAAATTGAAAACCGTCCTCAGTCCGAATGGATTCGTGTGGAACACGCTCACGAAGCGATTATTGAGCCCCACGATTTTGACCTGGTGCAGAAGATCCGGCAACTGGATACCCGTACTTCTCCCGGTAAAAATAAAGTCTATTTATTTTCCGGCATATTGATCTGTGGCTGCTGTGGCGCCCGTATGATACGAAAGACAAACCGCTATAAAGACAAAGAGTACCACTACTACTATTGCCCTACCGGAAGAAGAGTGCTGTACAAACCCTGTTATGGTAAAGGAAAGCGACCTGATGGAATGTGTCAGGGATAGTGTAAA
>ENA-OUNI01001097-OUNI01001097.1-human-gut-metagenome-genome-assembly--contig:-NODE-1097-length-11113-cov-2.729929_pt1 | contig 11113 bp, 16 predicted proteins | sample MGYA00242499_ERZ504580 | MGnify/ENA primary metagenome ERZ504580 (study PRJEB26092, sample SAMD00036315) | human gut metagenome | host: Homo sapiens | study: EMG produced TPA metagenomics assembly of... | reverse complement strand
ACAAGATCTGGCTTTTCCCGGTCAAGCGCAGCGTTCATGAGCTTGAGCGTAATCAGGCGAAATGGCGGGAATCTCCTGCAAATCGGCAATTTGCATCACCTTGAAGCTTCCATCCGACCGGACGCATAATTTTTTTTGTGATGCCATAGGCGAAACTATTCCTCCTTTTTAATCGTGATCTTGTCCATGTTAACGCGAAATGTGATCGATTTCAAGTATTCCCGCCATAATAAAAAAGATTAAAGTTTTGTAAAAAGAAGGCGGAGTGCAACACCGTGGCGTTGCACTCCGTTCATTGATATTATTTGTGAAATATTGCATTGAAATATGCTGTATGTAAATTCTTTATTTTTCCATAAACATAACCGTGGCGGTTTTAGGCCCACAGTGTGCGGAAATCGTACAGCCCGCTCGGATGATCTGTACCTCTTGAAAGGGTGCGCACCTCAAAATTTCCTTCTTCATGGCCTGTAATGTTTCCTCAGAAATTCCGCCGCCGGAATGCGAAAGAAACGCCCGGCTCAAATCGAGCTTGTCCGGATCGGAAAGCTGGTCTCGAATATACTGGCCGTAGACTGTTTCAATTTTCCCCCGGTATTTTTGCCGACCTCCAGCGCGCCGTCTACCATTTCAATGCTCGGCTTGATGCTCAGCAAATTGGCGCCAAAGGCTGTCACAGCAGAGCATCGGCCGCCCCGGCTCAGATAATCGAGTGTGTTGAGGATAAAGGTGGTATGCACCTTTTCACGCAGCAGGGCAATCTGTTCGGCAATCTCTTTGGCCGGGAGCCCGGCATCCCGCATTTCGCAGGCTTTGATGACGAGCAGCGCCATACCAGTGCAAAGGCTTTTGGTATCCACAGGGAAAACGCCTTCCAACTCGCCCGCTGCAAGCACTGCATTTTGGAAAGAGGAGGACAGCTTCGCCGTGAACCCTAGATGGACTACTTCATAGCCCTCTTTGGTATATTTCTCAAAGAGGGAGAGATAAGCGCTCGGCGGGACGGCAGCTGTTTTTGCCGTAGTGCCGGTGCGCTCATAATACGCGTAGATGTCATCCGGCGTGATGTCAATGCCGTCGTCATGCGCCTGCGCGCCGAGCAAGATGCTCAGGGGGATTTTTGTCACGTCGTATTGCCTGCACAGCTCCGGCGTCATATCGCAGGTGCTGTCGACTGTAATTTTTATCTTGTTTGCCATGGATCCAATCCTTTCGTTTTGCCTGATTCTTTCGTTGTGAGAGGAGTATACCACAGAACCGCTATTCCGTCAAAGTCAGTTCCTCTTGGCTGCGGATCACCTTGCAGGCGAGTAGTTCAAGCTGCTCCATGCTTTCCAGTGCGCCGATTTCACGGCGGTAGGCTGCCGCTCCGTGCAGGCCCTTCATATACCAAGCCGCATGTGTGCGTGCCTGTAGCATGCCGGTGCGCGTGCCTTTGTATTTGCACAATGTGTGAATGTGCTCGATCATAATGTGCATCCGCTCCGCCACCGGAGGATCGGGGAGAAGCACCCCTGTTTTTAGATATGCGCTTATTTGAGCAAAGATCCATGGCCTGCCCAATGCGCCGCGCCCGACCATAACGAGGTCGCAGCCTGTTTCCTCCAGCATCTGTGCTGCGCTTTTGGCATCGCAGACGTCGCCATTGCCGATGACGGGGATGGAAACAGCCTGCTTTACCTGCCGGATGATCTCCAGATCAACGGGCGGGGCATACATCTGCTCGCGGGTGCGGCCATGAACCGTAATCGCCGCAGCCCCAGCCGCCTCGCAACGCTTTGCAATCTCTACGGCGTTTTTCTCCTTTTCCTCCCAACCGGCACGGATTTTTACCGTTACCGGGGATATCAACGGCCCGCACGGCTGCTTCTACGACCGCCTGAGCCGTTCCGGGCGGCGCATAAGGGAAGAGCCGCCCCCGCTGCGCACGACTTTCGGCGCAGGGCAGCCCATGTTGATATCAATTGCCTGTGGGCGGTAGAAAAGCGCTTTTTGGGCGGCTTCTGCCATGATGGAAGGATCGTCGCCAAAGAGCTGGATCGCTGCGGGGCGTTCCGCCTCCGATAGGGAGAGGAGCTCGGCGCTCTTTCGGTCACCCATTGTAATGCCTTTGGCGCTCACCATTTCACCAACGACATAGGCCGCACCAAAACGGACACAGAGCTCGCGAAAGGCGCGGTCTGCCACCCCGGCCATCGGTGCGAGTGCAGCGGCAGATGCGAGTGTGATAGAACCAATTTTCAAGCGTATGACCATCCTTTCTCTGCGTGGCAGAAGTTCTTTGCAATGTTAATTTTCCGCTCTGCCTGACCGGAAAACAGAAAACTCCTGGGGAATAGCGCATCAGGCCCTTTTGAAAGCTTCACTTTTCCAATGATTAAAAATCAGGTCCATTTCAAAACACTGGATGGAAGCTCTCAAAAATTACGGCAATTTTTGATGATATCAGATTTATTATTCTATATTTCGACAAATTTTTTAAACAAAAGGAGTATAATTGAGAGCGGGGAATAATATACCAATTTTTACAATCACTTACCGCCTATGAAGGGCGAAATTGTGAAAATGCGGAATAAATGTCTCTGATTTACCGTTACAAGAGGCTTATTGTTCCAGGAGTGTATCCGCTTTTCACAAGAACCGGGCATTTTGCACCATTGGTGTGAAATGCCCGGCAAAAATTTATCACAGAATTGAGAGGGGTGCATGCGGTTGTACGTTTTTACTGCGACGAAAAGGCCAATCGACGAAATGGGAAGGATCGCGCTGCCGCAAGAGCTGCGGGATCTTTTAAAATTGAAGCCGGGCGACCAACTGACTGTAAGAATCAACAATGCCGGCGAGATTGTGCTAACATCAGATTCGCCGCGCTGCGCATATTGCTATGGCACAGAGAACTTAAAACGGATCGGCAGGCGCTATATTTGCGCAAACTGTATGGAACGCATGCACTACACGAAAAATCCGTTTTGATAGCGAATGCTTTTTATCCATTATTTTAATTCGAGAATTTCCCGGATAGGCCTTCAATGGGGCGCCTGCCGGGATTTTCGATTTGGGTCCTTGAGGAAGGCGGAGAATGTGTTGCTTTTCCAGGAAAGCTTGCCTGGAATTTTGAAATCAGGGTAATTAGCTCTTGGCTCTGGTCGGCATTGCCACGCCGGACGATCTGCTTGAGCGTGAGATCCAGCCGGTCTGAGGGGCGCAAATCGGGAATCAGGAGGCAAAGCTCCCCGTTTTCCAATACAGGCTCACAATGGATCAAAGCGCCGTTGCGCTCAGCCTTTATTTCTCCGCAGCCGGAAAGATCAGCAAAGATCAGGCGCAGCTCCCGCTTGGTGGGCAGAAGCGACGGTTCCCCCTGGGCGGCAGCACGGTGAAGAGCAGATCCCCTCCGCCCTCTTTCATCCGGAAGGTGGTTTTTGCATAGCATCCCTGTTCAAAATCGTTTGTTTCACCATCATCCTCATAGAGGGTGAAACTGTTGTTGCCCCGGAAAATCGTCAGATCGAGCTTCGCTGGGTTCTTCCAGTCATTCTGTTCGCCCTGCGTGCTCATGGGAATGATTGCGCCCTCTTTGGCGAGGACGGGAATGCTTTCTACACCGCGGTACATGGTGATAAACCGCCCGCCTCATAAATACGCTTTGTGAAAAGATCCGTCCAGCGGCCGCGCGGCAGCCAGACGCGCACGCCTGCAAGATTGGTTTTGGAATCTACCGGCTGGGTGATGGGCGCAACAATCAGCTCGCTGCCAAACAGGAATTCATTTGGCACGGTATATGCTCCGCATGCTCCGGCCATTCGTAATACATTGGCTCGCACAGTGCGCGCCCCTCGCTGTGGGTGCGCCAATTCATGGTGTAGAGATAGGGGATTAGCCGATGGCGCAGGCGCAGATATTCCTTCGAGAGGGCGTATACATCCCAGCGGTAATTCCATGGCTCTTTGCCCATAAAGGGGTTGCTTGTGGAATGCAGCCGCATGATCGGGCTGAATACGCCAAGCTGCACCCACCTGAGATAAAGCTCGTCGTCTTTCTCGCCCTGATGATGGCCGCCGATATCGTGGCTCCACCAAGTATAACCCGCATTGGATGCATTGGCGGTAAAATATGGCTGGAAGTCGAGCACCTCCCAGCTGATTTTCGAATCGCCCGAAAAGCCAAGCGGATAGCGATGGCTGCCAATCTCCGCATAGCGGGAAAGGATCAGCGGACGCCGATTTCCGCGGCGGTTATCGAGATAGTGGTAGTGATTCAGAGCCCAGAGCGGGTCAAGGCCCTTGATTTTGGATTGACTACCTGCTGCCAGTCGATCCACCAGAAATCCACACCTTCCTGTTCATAGGGGTGGTGGAGGCACTGGAAATAGGCCTCAATGAATTTTGGATCTGTAATGTCAAATTCAACAGGATCGCCGGAAGCCGGGTCGATCCCCATTGCCTCGGCCATCGTTTTGTAACAATCCTCAAAGCTGCGCACGCCGCCTGCGGGATGGATGTTGAGCGTTGTGTGGAAATTTTGTTCCTTGAGCCAGCAAAGGAAGGCGCGATAATCTGGGAACAGCTCTGTATTCCAGCTGTAGCCCGTCCATCCGCCGTTGGACATGGCGTCAAACCAAGCATCCACTGGGGAAGAATGGGAGGAACGCCGCGCGGGTCCTTTGCCAAAACGGCGTTTCACATCTGTCCAATGCCAATCCATATCGATGGTTGCCACAGTGATCGGGATTTTTCATCAATAAAGCGCTGCATTAGGGTGGTGTATTCCTCTTGGGAATACGCTTTATACCGGCTCCACCAGTTGCCCAGGCACCAGCGCGGAACGAGCGGAACCGGCCCCGTCAGGCGGAACAGGTCACGGATGCAGCCGCGGTAATCATGCCCATAGGCAAAGAAATAAAGATCGGAGCCGCCCTTTTGGCGCGGTGTGATCCGGCCATCCTCCAGCAGAAGGAGAGAGGCGCTGTCATCGACGTTGCAACGCCGTCTTTGGAAATAACGCCTTTGGTAAGCGGAACGGATCCGGTGGATTGATCGAGCGTGCGGGCCGTGCCGCGCAGGTTGCCGCTCTCAAAATCCGTTACCGTCCTGCCGCCCCGCAGGGTGATGCTCTCCATTCTCTTTCTGCGCAGGTTATAGTGGAAAATGGCCTGCTCCGTGCGCACGGTAAGCATCTGCCTTCCTGCGAAGCATCAACCGCGGTTCGACTCGTAATCAACGATACCAAACCTTCTGCGTCGGCTGATCGCAGAAAGCTTGGCAGCATTCATTGTTTCCACCCGTAGTAGGCGGCTGGTCAAAACACTAATGCGCACGTCTCCAAAAACCGCCGTCTGGCTCTCTTTCGTTTTGCTCTGCACATGCATCCCAAATTGCTCTTCAAAATAACCCATGTTCATTGCCTCCTTTATAGCGTTTCTTTCAGATAGGTTTCATAGATCAATTCTGCGCAGAGACTGTCCGCCCAGGAGAACCAAGGCCGAGTAAACTGGGAGGGATCGTCTGCATAGAAGCTCTCATGCATCCGGCCGCATCCGGCTGTTGTACCCAATAATAAACGGATAATCCGTTCCTTTTCCTCAAAACAGTTTGCCGTCAGCCCCTGCATCGCAAGGGCAATTGGCCACACATAGCCCGCCGCGGTATGCTCGCTGCCCACGCCGCAGGCAGCTTTCCCCTGGAAATAGCAAGGATTTTCCTCGCTGAGAAGCCATGCCCTCGTGTTTTGGTAAACGGGATCCTCCGGCGGGAGATAGCCAAGGTAGGGGAGGGAGAGAAGGCTTGGCACATTGGCGTCGTCCATCAGGCGGAAATGGCCTAGCCCGTCCGCTTCATAGGCATATATCCTGCCAAAGCGTGGGTGGTGGACAATGCCGTATGCTTCGATCCCTTGCACGATTTCGCGCCGCACGCGCAGCGCTTCCAGCGCAAAAGCCTCATCCTGCCAGGCTTCCCGCGCAATTGCAGCAAGCTCGCCGAGGATCACTGCGGCGAAGCAGTTTGCGGGAATCAGGTAATGATATTCACATGCATCGTCCGACGGCCGAAAACCGGACCAAGTCATTCCGGTATATCCTATGGGCGTGCCAAGGCCGTTGTTTTGCAGCGTTTCCCGCGCATTGCCCTGTTCAACTGCCCATGGCCGGATGAATCGGTAAGGCGATTGCTCATGGTGGCTCTGCTCTGTGCGCAGTGTGTCGAGAATTTTGTAGGCGGCCTCTCGCCATTGCGGCGTGAACACCTGTGTGCGGCCTGTTGCTTGCCAATAAGACCATGCGAGCCAAACCGGGTAGCACAGAGAATCCGTTTCATACTTCCTCTCCCAAGTCCACGGCGTGAGAACGGTTTCGTCCTCATCCCAGCGGCTGTTGTCCGGATTTTCATTAAAGGCGTTGGCATAGGGGTCGATACAGATATATTTCGCCTGCCGCGAAATGAGCCTTCCAGCAGGGCTTGCAGCTGCGTATCCTCCCCCGCAAAGGGAAGATAGTGGCGCACTTGCGCGCTGGAGTCACGCAGCCACATGGCGGGGATGTCTCCCGTGAAAACAAATGCTTCCCCGCCGGCCAGCAGCTTTGCCGTTGTTTCACAGGTGCTTGCGAAGCAGGTGCGGTAGAGTTCATAAAGGCCTGGAAGATGCGTAAGGTGAGATTGCGCCTTTGTCAGATGGGAGGCGAGTGCGGGTGTTAATTCCATAGAAACACCTCCTTATAAAATAGTGAGATGAACCTTGCTTATTTGTTAAGAATCCCTGTGCAGCCATCCTCGCAACCCCGGTGATCGTACCTCCGGACTGTGCCACAAAGCTCCTTTGGGGCGCATACGCGCACGGGCGTATAGTTTGGCGTGTAACCCTCCAGAAAGCCGTCCGGCGCGGTTGTTTCAAAAAGGACGGGAAAACGCTTGCCCATCTCGCCTGTCAGAAAGCGCCGCCGCATGTCGTCCGCCGCCTCCCGCATCCGGCGGGCGCGCTCTTCCTTCACCGCTTTGGATAATTGCGGTAAGGCAGCAGCTTTTGTGCCGGGACGGGAGGAGTAGGGGAATACATGAATTTTTTCAAATCCGATTTTATGCGCGAAGGCGAGCGAAGCATCAAATTCCGCTTCGCTTTCCCCGGGGAAACCGGTCATGATATCGGTCGTAATCGCGGCATGTGGGAAATAGCTTCGCAGGCTGCCGCAAAGCGCTTCATATTCCGCGCAGGTGTAATGCCGTTCATGCGGCGGAGCGTTGCATCACAGCCGCTTTGGAGGGAGAGGTGGAATTGTGGGCAGAGCTTTTCACACTTCGAAAGCCGCGCCACTACCTCCGGCGTGAGATGATCCGGCTCCAGGGAGCCGAGGCGCACGCGCAGGATACCGTCTACCGTGCAGGCACGTTCCACCGCATCGCAGATGGAACGGGAGAAATCCTTCCCATAGGAGGAGAGATTGATTCCCACGAGCACAATCTCCAAAAAGCCCGAATCCCGAAGCCGGATAAGCTCTGCCTCCAGCTCGCCGAGCGGCTTTGAGCGTACTCTTCCGCGCGAAGTGGGGATGATGCAATAGGAACAGAAGCGGTCGCAGCCATCCTGAATTTTGACAAAGGCGCGCGTATGCCCCTGAAAGCCGGAGATGCTGCCGCCGTGGAAGGGTTCGCCCGTTTCATGGGGAGCCACCTGAAAAATACGCTTGCCAGTGAGCTGGTATTCATCGATCGCGTCAAGGATTTTTTCGCTATCGCGGTTGCTGTGACAATATCCGCCTGGGCAAGGGTGTTGGCCTGATCCGGATAGGCCTGCGGCATGCACCCCGTCAGCACAACGATGCTCTGCGGATGCAGCCGTTTGAAACGGCGCACCGCCTGGCGCGATTTTTGATCGCCTGTGCCGGTTACTGTGCAGGAGTTGACAAGGTAAACGTCCGCCTCCTCCTCTGGGGGAACGATTTGAAACCCTTTTGCTCGAAACTGCTCGGATAGGGCCTGTGTTTCATATTGATTCACCTTGCAGCCAAGGGTGTAAAATGCGGCTTTCATAGAGGGCATTCTTCCATTTCCATTACAATTTTAATCAGATTCCAGTATAATCGAAACGAGCCGAAAAAACAAGCAAAGGGTAAGGATTTCCTCCCGCCTGGGAAAATAGAAGAAGCCGCGCACGACTGCTCGTGCACAGCTTCTCCAAAGGAATATTGAGTCGGCAAACAAAACGTTAAATATCCAACGCGCGGATATACGGGTTTTCCTGAAAGCAGGCAAGAATTTCGGTTACGGTTAGGGACTGATCCACACGCACGGCAAGCTCAAGCGATACGGTATCATCCTTGTTCTTCTGCGTTTTTACTTCTAAAATCTGAACGTTGATGCTCTCCAGATTATCCCGCAGCATTTGAAAGGGCTCTAGCCCTCTTTCCATTGTGATCGAGATCTGTTCACTCTGCGGACCTTCCAAAAACAAAAGGCGCTTGTGCAGCAGCACCTGGAGCACGATAATCATCAGCGTTGCAAAAACGCCCACGATATACATCCCTGCGCCGATGGCAAGCCCCACGCCAGAGGTAGCCCAGATTCCGGCGGCGGTGGTCAGGCCGCTGATGGAACGATTGCGCACAAAGATGACCCCAGCGCCCAGGAAGCTTACGCCTGTGATGATGTTAGCGGCAATACGGGAGGCGTCCAGGCTGATGCCCTGCATTGTGACAACGTCGAAAAAGCCATATTTTGATACCAGCATCATCATGGTAGAGCCGAGCGCTACGATTAAATGGGTGCGCACACCGGCCTCTTTCATCCTGCTTTTGCGCTCATATCCGATTGCGCCCCGCAGATTGCACCGATGAGGATGCGCAGCAGATATTCCCCTTGTTGCAGCAGAAAAGCAGCCATGCAACCTTCCACTCCCTCTCAACGTAAAAATAGCCGCAGCCTGCTTGCGGCCTAAAACCGGAGCCGTCTTTTTGAAATGGAAAGACGGTTTGACATGCGAACTTTTATAGGGTATGCGCTATCATGAAACGAACGGAAACATACCGAATGGATTGATTATAAAGATAATTTCTGATAAAATCAAATTATAAAGATTGATAATCATATAAATAAAATGAATAGTAGCGTTAGGAAAGAGGAAAATCCGCCATGATCGATACGAGATTGCACACCCTGCTGACGCTGATGGAGGCGGGCAGTTACACCAAGGCGGCGCGCGTGCTGTCACTGACACAGCCCGCCGTTAGCCACCATATCCGGCAGCTTGAGCAGGAATACGGCGCGCCGGTTTTTTACCGGAGCACGAAACAGCTTAAATTAACGCCGGAGGGCGGCATTCTTGTCAAATATGCACGCCGGATGCAGGCGTTGGAGAACAATGTGATTCAAAGCCTGGAGATTATCGCAACGGCCTTTCTCGATTCACCGTGGGGATTACGCCTACCGCTGAGGAGAACCTGGTGCCGCGTGTCATGGCCACCTATTGTAACCTTCATCCAGATACCAGCATAACAATCGTTACAGATACGATAAAAAATATTTATAATATGTTAAAGTCCTATGAAGTGGATATTGGTATTGTTGAAGGCAGCATTCCGGATGAAAATTTAACGCAGGTATTGCTCGACACGGATTACCTCTGCCTGATCGTCTCCCCGCAGCATCCCTTTGCCCGGCGGGGGAGCGTGAGCCTGGAGGAGCTCAAAGGTCAAAGGCTGATTTTGCGCTCACGGCAGGCGGGCACGCGTAAGCTGTTTGAAAATTATCTCCTGAGCTGCTCGGAAAGTTTAAAGAGCTTTCATGTGATCATGGAGATTGACAATGTTGCCACCATCAAGGAACTGGTTGCTTCCAACCTTGGCGTATCCGTCATCGCACACAGTGCCTGCATTGATGCAGAGCATACAGGCTCGCTCTCTGTGATTCCGATTGAAAATTTTAGGATGACTCGCTCTATTAATATGGTGCATCACAGGGATTTTACCCATACGGAGATTTTGGCGGAAATCCGGCAGATTTATGAGCAGATTAGATAAACAGAAGAAAGCCGTTGCATAAAAGCGCCATACGCTGGCCGCGGCATTAGGGAACGGGGAGGAGAAATGGGCAGAACGAAAATGGAAACGTGAAAAAGGGCGGTCGCCTCTTTGTTTTGCTAAGGCAACATTGAAAAACGCTGAGCAGGAATAACCTGTTCAGCGTAAAATTTATGCATAGATATGCAAGCTTTGTAAAGGTTTTGTCATGTTTCACAAAGCCGTTTTCATGGGTTGTGAGGCGTTGTAAGGGGGGAGGCAGGTTCATTTTGCGTGCCGTTCCCTTACGTTTCGCGCGCCGCGCCACAAAAATCAAAGAGATCCGTGCTGCGCGCAAAAAGCACACAACTTGCGGCAATTTTTCATCTATGTTTGATTGTTGGATACATTTTATCAGCTCCCCTCTTCATGGGGAGAAATCAGGCCGTTGGATGTTTTGGCAGGCGCTTTGCTATTTCAAATCAAAGCCTTCCTCAAGATATTTGCTGCAATCCACCTTCTTATTGATTGCCATCCAAGTCAGGCGCTCCACAGCCGTTGCCTGATAGTGGTTTTTGCCGTGCCCGCCGTGGTCTGTCGTTATGAGAATCAGCAATCCTCCTGCTCATAGGTATCGCGTGCATAAACGGCTTGGATCGCCTGCTCAATATAGGCGTTGGTGTTGACGACTGCGGCGGCATACTCCGGAATTTCGGGGGAGAAGCCGATGCCGTGGCCGGTGTTATCCGGTTCGCAATAAAGGCCTGCCGTAACGTCTTTTTCGGCAATACTTTTTAAAATTTCCTTTTGGAGCGCGGGGTCGTTCTCGGAGGAGCTTGCCGTCAAGGGATAGTGATTTTCTTTGGCCCAGTCGATTTCGGCCTTATATTGCACGTTGATATGCGTCGGCCACTGCACGAGGAAGGAAACGGCCTTGCCTGTTTCGCAAGCTCGCCCAGGCAAGTCAGCGGCTCCACTTCTTTTTTTTGCTCGTTATCCGTGATACCGTATTGATCCGCCCACTGGCCAGTCAGCATGGAGAAAAACCAGGCGCGGTATCGCTGCGGAAGGACTTTTGTGTGCCGCCCGCATAGGTCAGGTACAGGCCTCCGTCTTTCGCGGCGGTCA
>ENA-OUNI01001096-OUNI01001096.1-human-gut-metagenome-genome-assembly--contig:-NODE-1096-length-11114-cov-4.857832_pt1 | contig 11114 bp, 15 predicted proteins | sample MGYA00242499_ERZ504580 | MGnify/ENA primary metagenome ERZ504580 (study PRJEB26092, sample SAMD00036315) | human gut metagenome | host: Homo sapiens | study: EMG produced TPA metagenomics assembly of... | reverse complement strand
ATGAAATACTGGCAATTTTTGGCTCATTTGTACGCCATAGACAAAATATGCATCATCTTCTTCTGTCCATGACTCCTTCGGTGTTCTTCCATATCCAGCCCATCAGAAATCTGTTCATTTTCCAATTGACTCATAGCTTCATGATTTAAAGGATAAGCATCCCAGGATATATCAGTCGTATCAATGCCAATGTTTTCCAAATCTGAAGATACTTTTTCAATTACTGTATTCTTATCCATAAAAGAAACTGTCTGTTGTTCAAACCGTTCTTTATATTGAGGATCACGTACTCCAATATATCCATAATACTTTGCGGTATCTGAACCATATGTAAAAGAGCTGTCAACGGATAATGTAGAGCCATCTGTAAAGACATAATAAACTCCTTCAGGATCTTCTGAAGACGCTGCCGGTATTGTCCCATTTTCTTTTACTTCTTTTCCCTGCGTGTAGATTGAAATCGTTTTGTCCATATCCGGATAAATTCGGCCTTTTGTTTTTTCTGAGTACATCTCAGTTTCTGAAAAATCCTTTGGAATTTCTAACTCACAATCAAACTTCACTTTTTCACTGCTTTTTTCATAGGTAGAAGGAAAATCCGCTGCAAAGCAAGTGTTAATACTATTGAAAAATATCAAACAACTAATTGTGATTTTTATAACTGCCATCGCTTTAATCTTCATTGTTTTTCTCTCCCTTAGCGAAAAAGGCAAGATTTCCATCCTGCCTTTTTCTTTTTAATATGAATATTACGGTGTGTATCTTCCTTCAACATTCATGCCATTCAAACTCGAATGTGATGACATGAAATAATATACATGAGGTTTTGCCCAGCTTTTATATTTTCCCTTATTGCTTGGTGCAGTACGGCTAATATCCTTCGTCTCGGAAAAGACATGCTGATTCTCCAACTGATATGATCGACACGACAATGTTCCATAACTGCTGAAATATGTACCAGTCACATAAAATTTTTGTTCATCATCTGACTTTGGTATTCTCTTTGATTTAGGATCTCCCGGAACTGTCACATTAAACCGGACAGTATCAGCCATTACGGGCATTGCAGACCCAGTCAGGCATAATGCAGTTACAAATCCCAAAATAACCTTTTTTAATTTCTTGCTTAGCATACATTTGACCTCCTGTTTATTTTTGTCATTTTAACCACGCGCGTAATTTGCAGTAAACCAACGACAAGTGTTATTATAGCTATAAATGAGCAAATTTGAAAAAATGCACAAAATTATCCTGCTAATTTCATAAACGCTTCAAAATCAACACTGGATTTAAGGTGTCTTTTTTTTTATGCAAAATCACGAACTTGCTCATTTATAGTTTGTAATAATAGCATATTTATTGCAAAATTTTCTAAAATGGCGAAATTCATATATAAATTGGCGAAATTCGTTTTTCGAAAACATATTGTGGTTTTTTATAAGGTTTTCTGTCACAATATTTTCCCTCTTGACTAATTTTCTGCAAAATAAAAGACAGCGCAGTCCTACCACTACACTATCTTTCATAGATTCTACATAATTTATAAGTACAGCATTACCTTTACAGTAAAAATCTGATTTGTATTCGAAACATCCATAAATCCCTGATATTTCTCTACCATCTTCCTGACATTTGCAAGACCAATGCCATGTCCTTTTTCTTCCTTCGTTGACAATAATTTATTTTTCTCTACATCCAATTCATGTTGAAAACTGTTTTTAATTTCCATGGAAAGCATACCCTTTTCATAGTATATATCCACTGACATCCATTTATCTTTCGTCTGTTTTGCTGCTTCTATTGCGTTCTCTATTCAGTTTCCCAAAATCACATTCAGATCAAATGCTGATATGCACAAATCAGATGGTACCTGCACCTCATACTCTACATGATTCAGTTTCTTTTTTGCCTGTCCCAGAAGATAATTCAGCAGACTGTCAAGATTCTTATTCCCACAACTGACCAGTTCAGACTGATTCTGCATATACTCCCCCATGTCATGTATATATTTCCGAATTTCTTCATTATTCTGATTTCCAGCCATAAGTGCAAGTTCTCCCAGATGATTTTTCATATCATGGCGTAGAGCTTTTACTTTCTCTTCCGATTGCATCAACACATCCAACTGGTGAGAATAAATGAGCATTTGTTTTTCCATAAGAGATTGTTCTTCCAGTTTCTTATACGCACTTATCAGAACATCATATAAATAGAAAATCTAGTTATCAACGCAAACATTTACTCTCTGTCCCTCCACACACGTTCCGCCAGTTGCTTTCTCACTGATTTCCGATATGGCTGGCTGATCGGAATTGTATCTCCGTTTTTCATTTTCACAGATTCATAAGAACATTCTTCGATATAATCAAAATTGATCAGGTACGACTGATGAATCTGAATGAAATTTCCCGGAATTTTCTTTGCTATTTCTTTCAGTTTGCCATTAAATTCTTTCTGTCCGTCTTTTAAAACCAGATGCACTTTTTTTATTCTGACTGCTGAAATACAGAATATCTTTATACAGCACCTTGAAATAATATCCACTGCCAAAGTACTCGAAAATACCTTTTCTGACTTCCGAAATTTTCTGAATCCTGTTCATGACATTCCCAACTTTTATTTTGTCTAAAGGTTTGATCAGAAAATATGTAGGCTGTACACGAAATAGATCCATCGCATAACTGCTGTTCGCTGAAATGTAAACAATTGCAGTTTCCATGTTTTCCTGTTCTTCTCTTATAAAACGTCCCACTTCAATTCCATTTGTTGTCAGTAATTCTATATCCAGAAATAACACATCAAGAATCTTCTTGTTTTCTCTCAGGAACCGGCACAGGCTTTCTCCCTGATACCAGATATCAATATTCATCTGAAGTTTATTCTCTTTTCCATAATCATAAAGCATTTTTTCCAGTTCCCCGCAGAGTCCTTCATCATCATCGCAAATGCCAATACAAAACATTTCTTTTCTCCTTTCATACTACATGCAGTATACAGCTCTTACAACTCTACTTCAAGACAAAAGTACCCTTTGATTTCGCGTGGAGTACTCTCAGGGAAACCAAAAGGGTTCATATATGAAAGTTATTCTTTGTCTTTATTTGCCAAAACAATATAACGGTAAATTTCTGTAAACGGGATCTCTTTTTCTCTGCTCAACTGTGCAACGCTCTCATATTCCGGGTAAATCTGCTCTTTTCCATTCAAAGTGCATACCTTTGCCAGAACTTCTCCCCATGGAGTCGGAAGGGTTCTCGTTTCTCTGGGAAGAATCGTACGTTCCATTCTGCTATAACGAATTCCAATCGTAGTAGTTTCTTCAAAAATAATATTCTGAAGCGTTTCCATATCTTCTTCCTTACAGATCACATTCAGAACCCATGCAGGTCTGTTTTTTTTCATAAAAACAGGCACATAATGCACATCTCTGGCACCGGCTTTCATTAGACGCTCCATCACAAATCCCAGAACTTCTCCACTGCAGTCATCAATGTTTGTCTCCATCTTGATAATCGTATCTTTGGTTTCCTGATTTTCAGCCTTCGGATTATTTCTGATTTCCGGGTTTTTGAATTCTTCTGACTGAGCCTTTGCCTCATCTGTTTCTGCGCTCTGCGAGATAATCATTGCCCTTAGGATTCCCGGGCATTCATACTGGCGTTTACCTGCACCGATTCCAATCTTCTGAATTTCAAATGTTTTCCGGAAGTTTATCTTTTGTTTTCACTGCTGCCACTATCGCCGCACCTGTAGGCGTTACAAGTTCACCTTCTATCTCTGTCATTTTCAGATGTAAATGATTGGCACTTACTATATTTGCAACTGCCGGAACCGGGATTGGCAGGATGCCATGCTGACAACGGACAGTTCCACGTCCCTCGCAGAGAACAGGAACGATAACCTCTGTAACATCCAGATCATCCAGACAGACTGCCACAGACACAATATCCACAATAGAGTCCACTGCTCCCACCTCATGAAAATGCACCTGATCTACAGGAACATTGTGTGCTTTACTCTCCGCCTCTGCAAGAATTTCAAATATACGCAATGCTATCTTCTTTGCATTCTCATTCATTGCGCTATGCTCTATAATATAGGTAATTTCTTTTATTCCACGGTGTTCGTGATGGTGATGGTCTTGCGCTGTTCCTGTGCCATGGGCGTGATTGCTCTCATGGCCTTCATGATGATGTCCATGCAGATATTCCATATCATGGTCATGATTTTCATGCTCTTTATCCAGCACAACATCAAAATCACATGCATCTATTCCGGACTTCACAACTCTGCTGATCTTTGTCTCAAATCCTGATACCTTAAGACTCTTCAGCACCCTGTCCAGCACTGAGCGGTCAGCTCCCAGATCAAGAAGAGCCGCAACCGTCATATCACCACTTATCCCTGAATAACATTCCAGATATAATGTTTTCCCCATAATCAATTTCCTTTCTCATCTGTACCTGCTGCCAGACGGTTGATCTGTGTTGCCAGATAGCCGGCACCGTAGCCGTTATCAATATTCACCACAGCAATCCCATTCGCACAGGAATTGATCATAGTAAGAAGTGCCGAAAGACCATGCATACTTGCACCATAACCCACAGAAGTCGGTACTGCGATCACAGGTCTGCTCACCAGACCGCCCATCACACTGGCAAGAGCACCTTCCATTCCCGCAACTGCAATTACACAGTTCGCACTCTGAATCGTCTCCAGTCTGGAGAATAAACGATGCATTCCGCTGACTCCCACATCATAAATCCGTTCAACATTTGTGCCAAAATATTCCGCTGTCTGTGCAGCTTCCTCAGCAACCGGAATATCTGCAGTTCCTGCTGAACACACCGCAATCTTACCAATACGCTTCTTATCTTTCTTCTCAACTTTTAAGATGCGCGAGATCGGATCATATTCTGCTTCCGGAAACTTCTCTTTCACCAGTTCATACTGATGTTGGGAAGCTCTGGTTCCGAATACCTCGCCGTCTTCTCTGTATAATCTTTCAAAAATATTCAGAAGATGTTCATCTGCCTTATTACTGCAGTAGATTACTTCTGCGAAACCGGTTCTTGCCTTACGGCTTGTATCCAGCTTCGCATACCCCCATTTCTTCATAACTTTCTTTCTTAAGGATTCTCTCTGCCTCTTCCACAGATACCGAACCACTTTTTACACTTTCAAGAATCTCCTGTAAGGTCATGGATTCCTCCTTTTAGAACACCACCTGCACCAGAAACATACAGACAACCGTTCCCACTATAATACTGAGCAGTGTATTTCTCTTCCACAAATGAAGATTTTGCTGTTATCATTCTTTTTCCTTATCAGCGCCCTTATTTCCACGCTGATCATAGTCATCCAGGAAATTATAGTATTCTCCATCTTTATGATATCCCATAACAGTACGAAGATTAATATCCCGCACACTGTTAAAGATATTCGTCTCGATCACACTGCTTGTATTTCTAAACTGCGCAACCAGCTCTTTCATCTCATCACGCTTGGAACCACGTCCGCCTCCACAGCTTACACAGTTCTCAGTAAAACGGCATGCACACTGAATGAAATGCAGTCCATTGGTATCTCTCCATGCCTTGATTGCAGATTCCTTGATCAGATACATAGGGCGGATCAATTCCATCCCCTCAAAATTCTGACTGTGCAGCTTCGGCATCATAGTCTCCACCTTACCACTGTACAGCATACCCATGAGAATCGTCTCGATCACATCATCAAAATGATGTCCCAACGCAATCTTATTACATCCCAGCTCCTTGGCATGAGAATACAGATAACCACGTCTCATTCTCGCACACAGGTAACAGGGATTATTCTCAATTTCTGCCACTGTATCAAAAATATCACTTTCAAAAACCGTAAGAGGAATTCCCAGAAGCTCTGCATTATCCTGAATAATCTTCCAGTTATCCGCATTATAGCCCGGATTCATTACCAGAAACACCAGTTCAAAATGAATCTTCCCATGACGCTTCAGCTCCTGAAGCAGCTTCGCCATCAGCATAGAGTCCTTACCACCTGAAATACAGACAGCAATCTTATCTCCCTCCTGAATCAGCTGATACTGATTCAAAGCCTTGGTAAACGGTCTCCAGACCGTCTTTCTGAACGTCTTGATAATACTGTGCTCAATCTCTTTCGTCTTCAGTTCCTTCTGCTCCTTAGCATCATTCTCCATAAAACGGCTCAGAGAAAGTCTCAGATAGGCACGATATCCACCTTCAATATTCACAGCCTCATACCCTGCATCACTCAGCTTCTCCACACAGTCCCGGCTTCTGTCCCCCGTATGACAGAGAACATACACCATCTTCTCCCTGTCCACAGACTCCATTCTTTCCTCAAACTCATCCAGCGGAATATTCACTGCCCCCGGAAAAGATCCCCTGCTGTACTGATCCGCCGGCCGCACATCCACGATCGTAATCTTAGAAGAATCAATCTTCTCCAGCTCTTCCACACTAATTGTATTCATATATAACCTGCCTTTATCTATTAAAATCAATCACTTACCTCTGATGAATCACCCTGTATTTCCGCTCAATTCACCAGCCATCATTATACTTTGAAACCCCATGATAGTCAACATATTCCCTTGCCGTTGACTCGTAACAGTCCCTGTTTCGTTACTGTGTGAACGGAGTGAACAGTAACACAAAAGGAACAGAGCCAATACCCTGTTCCCCTTTTATTATTTATAAACTTTTACACCAAAGGATTCATGAATGATAGTACGAGCCTCTTCAATGGTTTTAAACTCTTCTGCTTTCAGCATCTGTGCTGTGATATTTCCGATTGCAGTTGCCTCTCCTGGACCTGCATGGATTTCTTTCTTTGTTGCCTTTGCAGTCAGCTCATTGAGATATCCTGCGTTGGAACCGCCGCCCACGATATGAATACGGCTGTAAGTCCTGCCGGTCATCTCTTCCAGCTCTTTTGCTGTCTTTGCATAGCATTCCGCAAGACTTGTGTAGATAACTGTTGCAATCTCTCCCAGAGTTTCCGGAACCTTCTGTCCTGTTCTGCGGCAGTAATCCTTAACTTCCTCTGTCATATTGTCAGGAGAAAGGAAACACTCATCATTTGCGTCTACTCTTGACGGGAAATCCTTTGCTTCCTCTGCCATTGCGCAGATTTCTGCAAAGCTGTATGCATCATTTACTTCATGACGCACAGACTGGATCATCCAGAGTCCCATGATATTCTTCAGGTAACGGAAACGGCCTGCATAACCGCCTTCATTTGTGAAGTTCATCTCACAGCTCTTCTCAGAGCAGTCAGCTTCTTTTCTCTCAATTCCCATCAGTGACCATGTTCCTGAACTGATGTAAATAAAGTCATCATCATTTGCAGGAACTGCCAGTACAGCGGATCCTGTATCATGTGTTGCAGGTGCAACCACTTCCAGATCAAAGCCCACTTCTTCCCTGATCTTATCTGACAGATGTCCGATGCCTGTTCCGGGCATAATCAGCTTCTGGAACATTTTTCTCGGATAACCGAGCATATCGATCAGTTCATAATCCCAGTCCTTAGTGATCGGGCTTACAAGCTGTCCTGTCGTAGCTTCTGTGTACTCACAGGTTTTCTGTCCTGTAAGAAGGAAATGGAAATAATCCGGCACATGAAGAAGTGTCTCCGCCTGTTCCAGATATTCCGGATGTTTCTTTTTCACTGCCATCAGCTGATAGATCGTATTATAATCAGCTTTCTGGATACCTGTTCTTGCATAGAGATCTTTCAGGGAAATTGCCTTATAAACTTCTTTATCCATTCCCTCTGTACGGTGGTCACGATATCCTACTGTATTTCCAAGAACATTGTCATTTTTGTCCAGAAGTACGAAGTCAACGCCCCATGTGTCCACGCCCATACTTACCGGAATCTTGCCGATTTCTTTACATTTCTTCAGACCATTTACTACCTCTTTGAAAAGACGGTCAAATTCCCAGCAGAGTTCTCCGTCTTTCTTTACCATTCCATTCTCAAAACGATAAATTTCTTCCAGAACCATTTTTCCGTTTTCCATATGTCCAATGATGTGACGTCCGCTGGATGCTCCGATATCTACTGCTAAATAATATGCTGCCATTGCAAAACCTCCTCAATATATGAATTTATACGCTTTTCATATCTGATGATTTCATTTTATCTCAACTTACTCCCCAAAATAAGAACCTTGTTTGACTGAAAAAGTGTCCTTATTTGCTATTTTGAAATCTATCGTCGAAATAAGTATCTTTACAACTTAATAAAATCATCATTTCCAATCATTGTTTTATTGTTTGAACAACAACGCCGCACTTGCCATACGGCAGTGCGGCGTCTGTATTTGTATTAATAATTAATACTTAATTCTAAGGATTCATTTCCTCTCGATATTTACTTATCGATTAGTCATAAAGGTTAGGAGCGATTTCTTCGCTGTCCATGTTTGTGGAATCATACCAGTATCCATCTGTAGGAACATCTTCAAGTTCCTGTCCGTTAGCTGCTGCTGTCAGAGCGTAGATTGCATAGTAACCCATCATCAGAGGAGACTGTGTAACAGCACCGATGAATGTTCCATCCTGTACAGCGGCTTTAATGATAGAACCAGCATCGAAACCAACACCGATAACATCGCCTGCTGCTGCGTCAGAACCAAGAACGTTCAGGTTAGCATTAGCTGCAAGAACACCTTCTGCTGCTGTCTGGTTGGAACCGAAGATAGCGATGCAGTTTTCCTGAGAAAGGATTGCCTGAGCCTCTGTTGAGCAAAGCTCTACAGTTGTCTGTGCAGGAACAGCGACCTGGATAACAACGTCTGCGTCTGCTTCTTTTGCATCTGCACCTTTAGCTGCGTTTACATAGAACTCGTTACCTTTAACTGCAACTGTTTTTCCGTCAGCCTGAATAAGTTCGATCATTTTGTCAATGAATCCGCCACCACGCTGCTGGATGTTCTGAGCTGTGGCATCCTGGTTAACTTCACCGATGATAACCTGTCCATCTGCATTAGCTATAACATCTTTGATTGAATTATACATGTTTTCAGCTGCAACAGAACCAGCCTGTGTGTTATCTGTACAAACTTCACATACTACAGATCCTTCCGGAGCATCAGCGATACCTGTATCAAATGTTACTACCGGGATTCCTTTATCAGCGCATTGCTGAAGTGCACTAAGGACAGAAGATGTATCACATGCAGCAAGACCTAATCCGGCCGGCTTTGCAGCGATTGCTGTGTTGATCATGTTAACCTGGTCAGCGATATCAGATTCACTGTTTGGTCCCTGTGCTTTGTATGTAACGCCAAGTTCATCAGCAGCTTTCTTCATGCCTTCCTGAGCTGCATCCCAGTATGTGGACTGGAAAGATTTAACCATCATCGGGAAATCATAAGCTTCGTTAGCTTTCAGATCTTTGAACTGTTCCGGCATATCATCAGCTGCCATAACACTTGATGCGGACATTCCTGCTACCATTGCTGCACACATAACTAATGCGATCACTTTTTTTGCTTTCATTTAAAATTTCCTCCTTTTAAATATACATTTTTAATATAGTTTTTTTATAAATGATACCCCGGAGGCTTCCTCTCTCGTTCCGCCTTCCCCAAAATACACATATGACAATACTGTCGCCGAACATCCCCTGGAAGCCCTCCGTTGTTTCATATCCTGCTGTTTTGCATCTGTCGTAAGATGCATTTTTCTTTATTCAGTTTTGAAAATTATTTTGCTGCTGCTTTCTTTTCTTTCATGATATCGATCAGTACTGCAATGATAAGAACTGCACCTGTAATGATCTGCTGCCAGTTTGCCTGAAGTCCGATATATGGAAGACCGGTTTTCAGAAGCATGATAACGAAGATACCGGCTAAAGTACCGATTACTGATCCATAACCACCTGTTGCTGCAACACCACCTACGAATACTCCACCGATGGCATCCATTTCAAGTCCTGCACCGGTACCAGGCTGTACAGTTGGTGTAACTGCCGCATATGCGATAGCTGCAAGACCTGTGAAGAGTCCGCATACTACATATACCATAACATGATAGAATTTAACGTTGATTCCCGAAAGAGCTGCTGCTTCTTTATTGGAACCGATCGCGATCGTATAACGACCGAATTTTGTATGATTCAGAACATATTCCATTACAAGGACCAGAATGATCATCCATAAGAAACCGATAGGATAACGGGAAGCACTTCTTCCTGTTCCAACTGTAATCTTAAAGATTGAATGGAACCATCCGCCCTCCTGTGTAAGTCCCGGCCAGGGAGTGGCACTGCACAGGGATCCTGCACCTCGGGTAATCATACACGTACAAAGTGTTGCAAGGAATGGCGGCAGGTTCATAATACCGATCAGCACACCATTTGCTGCTCCTACAATAATTCCAAGTACAATGCAAAGTAACATTGCAAGTACAACCGGAAGATTATTATTTCTTACCAGAGATCCTGCGATCAATGCGTAACATACCATACCTGTTCCGATTGACAGGTCTACACCTCCTGTAATAAGAGGGAATGTAACACCGATTGCCATCAGAAGATCATAATATGAGAAATCCAGCATACTCAGGATTGTGGTATACTGTCTGAACTCCCTGCTCTTAAAGGAGAAAATTGCAAACAGTACAATAATAACCAGTAATACAATAAATCTCTGATCACTTAAAATACTTTTTTTTCTTCTTAGTCATGACTTTCCTCCTTAATTGATGTTCCGTGTTGCATGATTCATAATGTGTTCCTGTGTAGCTTCGGAAATATCAATATTTCCTGTAATCTTACCTTCACACATAACGATAATACGGTCACTCATACGGAGAACTTCTGTCATTTCAGAAGAAATCATGATAATAGATTTACCTTCTGCAGCCAGTCTGTTCATTAACTTGTAAATTTCATTCTTGGCACCAACATCAATACCTCTGGTCGGCTCATCAAAAATAAGAATCTCACTGTCTCGTGTCAGCCATTTTGCGATAACGACCTTCTGCTGGTTACCACCGGAAAGATTGACTACCAGCTGCTCGCAGTTTGGAGTTTTGGTTGCCAGCTCTTTAACGTATTTCTCTTGAAACTTCTTTTTC
>ENA-OUNI01001095-OUNI01001095.1-human-gut-metagenome-genome-assembly--contig:-NODE-1095-length-11115-cov-3.046596_pt1 | contig 11115 bp, 17 predicted proteins | sample MGYA00242499_ERZ504580 | MGnify/ENA primary metagenome ERZ504580 (study PRJEB26092, sample SAMD00036315) | human gut metagenome | host: Homo sapiens | study: EMG produced TPA metagenomics assembly of... | reverse complement strand
CGCTCAGGCCTCGTACTCGGGCACGGGCGTGGGCTCCGGCGTCGGCTCGGGGGTAGCCTCGGGCTCGGCGGGCGCCTCCTCGGCAGGGGTGCTCTCTGTGGTAAGTTGTCGGCGGTGGGATCGTCAACGCCCTCTACGGGGGCACTGCTGCTGATGGTATCGCCGGAGGCGGGCTTGCTGCCGCCGGTTTTGCGTCAAGGGTGCCACTCAGCAGCAGGACACTGAAAATGATGCAGGCGACGAGCGCTACAGCGCAGAGCACCAGACGGGTCATTGCTTTTTTACGGATTTCACTCATGATTCACGTCCCCTTAGTGGTTGAACTTGTTCTGGGCGTACTGCAGATTGTCGTCCATCAGCAGCTTGCAGGCTTCCTCAATGTCCGGGTAGCGGTCCGTCATGGCCTTGCGGTCTGCGGCAGGCAGCTTGCCCAGCACCCAGGCGGCCAGGTCGTACTGCGGGTTCGGTTTGGCGCCGATGCCGATGCGGATACGGCTGAAATGGTCGGTGCCCAAGCTGGCAATGATGCTTTTCAGCCGTTGTGCCGCCGGCAGAGCCGTGGGGCCGGATGCGCAGATGTCCCGGCTCCTGGGTGATGTCATCGCACAGCACAATGATGTGGTCTGCCGGGATCTTGTAAAAGTTGGCGGCGGGGGCAATGCTCTGGCCGCTCAGGTTCATGTAGGTCAGCGGCTTGAGCAGCACGACCTTGTGGCCGTTCACCTGTGCCGTGCCGTACAGGCCCTGCCATTTGGCTTGGCAATGTCGCACTGCCACTGCGCGGCCAGATAGTCCAGAGCCTCAAAACCGGCGTTGTGGCGGGTGCCGTCATATTTCGGTTCGGGGTTGCCCAGTCCGGCAATCAGCCAGTCCGCCCCGGAGGTCATTTCGAACATAGATATATCCTTTGAAAAATCGTGAAGTACCGTAGGGACGGGCATGCCCGGCCCGGCAGCGTAAGATAAGCGGCTGCTTATGGGAAGGCCGCGGGGCGTCGAGGACGCCGCCCCCTGCAACGCTTTACTTCCCTTTCTTCTCCGCTTCCAGCTTCTGCTTCTTAGCGATATACTTCTCCAGCTTGCGCTCGCCCCAGCCGTCGATCTCGGCCTGCTTGGCGCGCTCGATGCCCAGCGCACCGGCGGGCACATCATGGCCGATGGTGGAGCCGGCAGCCGTGAACGCATGGTCGCCGATGGTGACGGGTGCGACCAGGTTCGTGTTGCAGCCGATGAACGCATAGTCGCCGATGGTCGTGTGGAACTTGCCCTCGCCGTCGTAGTTGCAGGTAACGGTACCGCAGCCGAAGTTGCAGTACTTGCCCACCGTGGCATCACCGATGTAGGTCAGATGGCTGACCGTGTTGCCCTCGCAAAGTCGGCGTTCTTCGTTTCGACATAAGCGCCAGATGGCAGCCCTCGGCGGTTTTGGTGCCGACGCGCACATGGGTGAAGGGACCGATCTTGTTGTTGGGGCCGATGTGGCTCCCATAGCACTGGCTGGCATTGATCGTGGACCCGGCGTCAACGACGGTATCCTCCAGCAGGGTGTTGGGGCCGATGACGCAGTCCGGGCCGATGACCGTCTGGCCGCGCAGGATGCAGCCCGGCAGGATGGTCGCACCGGGGGCAATGATGACCTCCGGCTCAATGCAGACGTTATCACTGATAAAATTCACGCCGTTATCCAGATGGCGCTCAAACGTGGCGGCATAGCGCTGCTGTGCCAGCTCGAAATTCTCTCTTGCGGTAGACATATAGCGGTTCTTCCTTTATACACTCATTTCGTGCCCGCGGCGCACGGGGGCTGCCGACGGACCTTATACCTATGGCAATACCGCATAATTCCAAGTGCCGATACGCCGGAGCGGTGCTTACGCCGTAAGGCGGGAATTATGCGGTGCTGCCCTATATATTGTATAACATGCGGCGCATTTTAGCAAGCCGAAAAACGCCGTTCGCCGCAAAAATTTACCGCGGCACTCAAAAAGAAAAAAGTGACAGCTCAAAAAATATTTCGAACTTCCCACCCATTATAAAATACACGATTTTTGTGCAAATTGCAATACCTGAACCAAAAAGTTTGGCTACTTTTCAGCGAAACTATTGAGCATTTTTTTAACAATCTACTGGAAATCTGTCTTTTGGTCTGTTATAATGGACTATGCAGACATGATTTATGTGATGCAAACACGTCACCAATTTGGGAGGTAACTATGAGCAAGAAATTCTTGTATCTGTTCAAAGAGGGCCATGACGCCTTCGGCGGCGACCAGACCACCATGAAGAACACTCTGGGTGGTAAGGGTGCCGGCCTGGCCGAGATGACCCACGCCGGCATGCCGGTTCCGCAGGGCTTCACCATCACCACCGAGGCCTGCACCCAGTACTATGCTGACAACCGTGAGATCAACGATGAGATCAAGGCAGACATCTTCAAATACATGGGCATCCTCGAGGAGCAGACCGGTAAGACCTTCGGCTCCATCGAGAACCCCCTGCTGGTTTCCGTCCGTTCCGGCGCACGTCAGTCCATGCCCGGCATGATGGACACCATCCTGAACCTCGGCCTGAACGATCAGGCTGTTGAGGGTCTGGCCAAAAAGACCGACAACCCCCGTTTTGCCTACGACTGCTACCGCCGCTTCATCCAGATGTACTCTGACGTCGTCATGGAGCTGGGCAAGAGCTTCTTCGAGGAGCGCATCGACGCTATGAAGGAGCGCAAGGGCGTCAAGCAGGACGTTGAGCTGGACGCCAACGACCTGAAGGAGCTCGTCAAGGAGTTCAAGCAGATCTACCTTGAGAAGCAGGGCGAGGAGTTCCCGCAGGATCCCAAGGAGCAGCTGATCGGTGCCGTCAAGGCCGTTTTCCGTTCCTGGGATAACCCCCGCGCCAACGTGTATCGTAAGATGAACGAGATCCCCTACGAGTGGGGCACTGCCGTCAACGTGCAGCAGATGGCCTTCGGTAACTCCGGTATGCGTTCCGGCACCGGCGTTGCCTTCACCCGTAACCCCGCCACCGGCGAGAAGAAGCTGATGGGCGAGTACCTGATCAACGCTCAGGGCGAGGACGTCGTCGCCGGTATCCGTACTCCTTCTCCCATCAGCAAGCTGCATGAGGAGATGCCCGAGGTCTACGATCAGTTCGTTGAGATCGCTACCCGCCTCGAGAACTACTACAAGGATATGCAGGACATGGAGTTCACCATCGAGGATGGCAAGCTCTTCATGCTGCAGACCCGTAACGGCAAGCGCACCGCCCAGGCTGCTCTGCAGATCGCCTGCGACCTGGTCGACGAGGCGTTATCGACGAAAAGACCGCTGTTCTGCGCGTCGAGCCCAAGCAGCTGGACACCCTGCTGCACCCGCAGTTTGATGCTGCCGCTCTGAAGGCGCCGAGGCAATCGGCAAGGGCCTGGCCGCTTCTCCGGGATCTGCCTGCGGCCGCGTCGTATTCTCTGCTGAGGAGGCCGAGGAGAAGGTCAAGGACGATGCCTGGAAGAAGGTCGTTCTGGTCCGTCTCGAGACCTCTCCCGAGGACATCGTCGGCATGCAGGTCTCTCAGGGCATCCTGACCGTCCGCGGCGGTATGACCAGCCACGCTGCTGTTGTCGCCCGCGGCATGGGCACCTGCTGCGTCTCCGGCTGCGGCAACGATAACAACGTCGCCATCGACTATGACGCCAAGGTCATCACCATCAACGGCCACACCTTCCACGAGGGTGATTGGATGAGCATCGACGGCTCCACCGGCAACATCTACGAGGGCCAGATCGCTACCGTCGCTTCCACCGAGAACGCCAACTTCAAGCGCTTCATGGGCTGGGCTGACGCAAACCGCCAGATGAAGGTCATGACCAACGCCGACAACCCGCGCGACGCGCAGAACGCCGTTGACATGGGTGCCGAGGGCATCGGTCTGTGCCGTACCGAGCACATGTTCTTCGCCGAGGACCGCATCAAGGCTGTCCGTGAGATGATCTGCGCCCGTACCGTTGAGGAGCGCAAGGCTGCCCTGGCTAAGGTCGAGCCGTTCCAGGAGGCCGACTTCACCGCTATGTACCGCATCATGGGCGAGCGTCCGATGACCATCCGTTATCTGGATCCGCCGCTGCATGAGTTCCTGCCCACCAAGGCCGAGGACATCGAGGCTCTGGCTAAGGACATGGGTATGTCCACCGAGGAGCTGAACAACGTTGTTGTCAGCCTGCACGAGTTCAACCCCATGATGGGTCACCGTGGCTGCCGTCTGGCTGTTACCTATCCCGAGATCGCCGAGATGCAGACCAACGCTGTCATCAAGGCTGCCCTCAAGGTTTCTGCCGAAACCGGCAAGATGATCACCCCCCACATCATGATTCCTCTGGTTGGCGAGGTCAAGGAGCTGAAGTTTGTCAAGGACGTTGTCGTCAAGACTGCCGATGCCCTGATCGCCGCTGCCGGTGTTGACATGAAGTACGAGGTCGGCACCATGATCGAGATCCCGCGTGCCGCTCTGACCGCCGGCGAGATCGCCAAGGAAGCTGACTTCTTCAGCTTCGGCACCAACGACCTGACAGATGACCTTCGGCTTCAGCCGTGACGACGCTGCCAAGTTCCTGACTGCCTACTACGACACCAAGATCTACGAGAGCGATCCGTTCCAGCATCTGGATCAGATCGGCGTTGGCAAGCTGGTCAAGATGGCTGCCCACGATGCCGCGCGACCAACCCGAACCTGGGTCTGGGCATCTGCGGCGAGCACGGCGGCGATCCCAGCAGTGTCGAGTTCTGCCACAACGTTGGCCTGGACTACGTCAGCTGCTCTCCCTACCGTGTTCCCATCGCCCGTCTGGCCGCCGCACAGGCTGCTATTAAAAATCCCAGAGCGTAAGATTGTTGCAGAATATGCACAAAACGCTCCGATAAATAGCTAAAATGAAGCGCATCACCCGTAAAAAGGTGGTGCGCTTCTTGTTTTAGTACAAAATTGATATGCTAAGGGGGAAAGTGTATCATTTTTCGGGGCAAGCTATTGCGTTTGTTTCCCCCCCACATCCCCTTTCAGCCAGCTGAAGTGATAAAAGCCAGCTGAAAAAGAGAATATTCGTATCCTTTGCACCTTACCTGTATCGGGCAAGGTGCTTTTTTATTACAAACTTGGAGGTAGTCCTATGGGTAAATATCAAAAGAACATCGAAAATGCCCGCAGCGTCACGATTATGCAGTATCTGGCCACCTGCCACCCCGGTGAGCTTGTCCGAAAACAGACGATGAATACTGCACCAAAACACACGGCAGCCTTGTGATTACGCCGAGCAAGGATCTGTTTCACTGGTTCTCGCAGAATATCGGAGGAAGAAGTGCGCTGGATTACATGACGAATTCCTGTTTTCTATAGTTTCAATTATGGTGGAAAGTATTTACTTCTGCCCATTGACAGTTTGCTTGATCCCATTGATTTGAGATAATCACGTTGATGTTGTTTGTCTGAAATGCTATACTAATATCAAATCTTACATATTCTTTCGGGAGGTATCATCTTATGGCCAGAACCAAAGGCAGCAAGAACCGTGTTACCGCATCTACCGACTTCGATGCTCAGATCGCAAAGTTGCAGAAAGACAAGGCGATGCTTGAAGAGGGGCTTTCCAAGACTGTCGCCCAGATTGGAGAGCTAAAGACCGACATCAAGTCCTTGCGTGAAAGTCTAAAGCCGCAGAAGGCGGAGATCAAGCAGACCGAAAAGAAAATCGCAAAGCTGGAGGCCAAGAAGGCAGCCGCCGAGGCGAAGGCCGCCGAAGCTGCTAAGAAGGTCGAGGCTGAGGCTGTGCTAAAGAAGCTGCTGGCATCCGGCATGTCGGCAGAAGAGATCCTCGAAAGGCTGAAATAAAGTAATATGCTGTGTGGACTGTGAATTCCAGAAGTTCACACGGCGTATTTTTGAGCACGATATATAGTTTGTGACGGAAATAAAAAATGGAGTACGAGCAAAATGAACTTATCAAAAATACATCATATTGCAATTATTGTATCTGACTATGAAGCTGCAAAGAATTTCTATGTAAACAAGCTGGGGCTTTCTGTCATCAGAGAAAACTACCGCCCGGAGCGTAAGGATTGGAAGCTGGATCTTCGTGTCAATGAACATACGGAGCTGGAAATTTTCGCTGAAGAAAATCCACCAAAGCGTGTGAACCGTCCGGAGGCCTGTGGTCTACGCCATCTTGCGTTCTGCGTTGATAACATAGAACAGACAGTGAATGAGCTGACAGAGGTTGGAATTGAATGTGAGCCGATCCGTGCGGATAGTTACACCGGCAAAAAGATGACTTTCTTCCACGATCCGGATGGCCTGCCGCTGGAACTGCATGAATAATTATGGAAGATAAAAGACCATATAAAGCCAGAATCCGGGGGGGTGGTCGGAAAAAGCGGAAACCGGAGTACAATGCCGGAAAAAAGCTGAAAGAACAGTTGGATGCTGCTGTTGTGCTTTATAATTCCGAGATGTCATTGCAAGCTATCGCAGACGCACTGTCCCTCAACCCTATCAAGGTTCGGAAGTTGCTCATCACAGCTGGGGTCTATGAGTCGGACACGGCAAAGCTCGTCCAGCAGACGTTCAATACCTTTAGAGAAACACAGAACTACTCCACTGCTGTCACCTCTACCATGACCGCTCTGAATTTGTCCCGTCCCTCTGTGACCTCTTATCTGCCGTATGAAAAGCGTGTACTTCCCGGAGGAGGCTGACGCAGCCAATATCAGCACCGGTGCAGAGCGGCAACGCCACTACCGAGCTGTGGTTGCGCTGAAGAAGGATCCCTGTGAAGAAAACCTCTGGAAGTGCGTGGTGGCTTTTCGGGAATACAAGTTCAAAACCCTGTCCGGCTTGCTCTTTACCTATAAGCTGAAGAAGGCAGGAAGATGAGTTCACCAAGGAACTGTGGATCGACCGTAGAGAAGGGAGCAAAAGCCTTGCTTGGAGTTCCGTGATGCTGGCGTATCACAATATTGGTAAAATCGGAGCGGTAGTGGATCGACCCAAGGCGCTGGGAGATATCCGGGGTGTGTCGTATATTTATGGGATGTTCTACCGATTTGGTTTGATCAACGTGCCAGACAGGGTCAAAGAAAAGATGTCGAAGTGACAAGGACACGATAGTATAGTTTGTGGCAAAAATAAAACTGCCCTCGGTGGATACCACAGAAGGCAGTCGGTTTATTCCTCACTGACCATGACGGCATATGAACTGGTCATCGGGTCAACAGCTCAAAATGATTCCGCTTGGTGACGAGCAGCCCTTCCTTTTGCAGCATGGAAAGCTCCACTGACATGGCGGAACGCTCCACGCAGAGAAAATCCGCCAGCTGTTGACGATCAAAGGGAATGTCAAAGGACAGAGAGGACTGCCGGATGGATTCGGCAGACAGGTAAGACAGCAGCTTTTCCCGTGTGGTCCGCTTGCTGACGTGGGTGATTTTGTCGTTAAAAAGCAATATTTTGCTTGCCAGAACGCTGACCAGATTGCGGATGAGTTTCTGGTGATGGTCGCAGGCGCTGGGGCAGGCGGTGAGCAGCCGCCTGACGTTCAGCAGCAGGATTTCGCAATCCTCCTGCGCCACCACGCTGATGTTCAGGATAGCACCGGGGGTGGCGGCGTAAGGCTCCCCGAAAAAGTCCCCGACATTGCATTTGGACAGGATGTTGCGGTGCCCCCAAGGGTCCTCCTGTATCACAAGGGCGGAGCCGGACAGCACAAGCCCCATGACCTCCGTGGATTCTCCGGCACGGAAGATATAGGAGCCGCGGGGGCGGACGCTCTTTACAGCACTGACACAGTGCAGGATGGACAAAATCTCATCGTCGGTAAGCCCGCCAAAGAAGGGGCAGCTCCGCAGAAGGGGCAGCTCCGCAGAAGGGGCAGATATTTTTGCATAAAGGCTCTCCTTGTTGGAAATCAAACATACAAGATGGCTTTATTATACTATAATAAACCTGCAAATGCAAAAATACCTACAATAGGAGAGAATAGATATGATTCGGAAGATCATCCATATTGACGAAGAAAAATGCAACGGTTGCGGGCTGTGCGCAACGCCTGCCATGAGGGAGCCATCGACATCATCAACGGCAAGGCAAAGCTGGTGCGGGAAAATTTCTGCGACGGCTTTGGAGATTGTCTGCCGGGCTGTGTGCCACAGGAGCCATCACCTTTGAGGAGAGGGAAGCCCCGGCTTATGATGAGGCTGCGGTGCAGGAAAACAAAAAGAAAAAGGAACTGCAAGAGAAGATGAAGCACCTCCACGAGGGCGGCTGCCCAGGCTCTCGGATGCGGATGCTGGAACAGCCGGAGAACAACGAAAGTGCAGCCTCTGCCCCTGTGCAGTCGGTTTCCCGCCTGCGCAACTGGCCGGTGCAGATCAAGCTGGCGCCTGTCCATGCGCCCTACTTTGCGGGCGCAAAGCTTTTAATTGCAGCGGACTGCACAGCCTACGCCTATGCCAATTTCCATCAGGAGTTTATGAAGGGCAAGGTGACCCTGATCGGCTGCCCGAAGCTGGACGCTGTGGATTACAGCGAAAAGCTCACCGATATCCTTCGCAATAACGACATTCAGAGCGTGACTATCCTCCGTATGGAGGTGCCCTGCTGCGGCGGTTTGGAGCTGGCCGCGAAAAAGGCACTGCAGACCAGCGGAAAGTTCATTCCGTGGCAGGTTGTTACCATCTCCATCGATGGAAAAATTTTGGAGTAAATAAACAGAGAAATTTTCAAGAGGGAACGCATTGTCGTTGGCTTAATTGCGGGCGATATTTTTCCTCGCATACAAAAATGCTCCCTATATAGCTTTCAGTGTTTTATTTCACTGTTGGCTATATAGGGAGCATTTTGTTTTAAGAGTTGTACTGAAAGCTCGATATCGAAAAAGCAATGTACAAATCCAACCAAAAACGCCTGTAAATTTGCTTTAGACGAAGATATAAGTGGTTGTCTCACTCCCGCCTTTTACAAAAGGGGCTTTTCCGGCTTCATTGTCTTAAAGAAAAAGCAGGTTTCCGCAGTATTCTTCGATAGTGAGGGTATATCAAGAGAATTTATGGCTGACGCAGGCAAAGATGGCGGAGCTGTTTGAGGTGCAGAAAGCGGCCATCTCAAAGCACCTGAAGAATATCTTTGCATCCGGCGAATTGATGGAGAATTCAGTTGTTTCCGTTTTGGAAACAACTGCGGCGGACGGAAAAAACTATCCCACGCGGTATTATAATCTGGGCGCGATCATTGCGGTCGGCTATCGGGTGAACTCCAAAAAGGCCACTATGTTCCGCATCTGGGCAAACAGGATCCTGAAGGAGTACATCATCAAGGGCTATGTTATGGACGATGAGCGCCTGAAAGAGCCGCAGAACTTCTTCGGGAAGGATTATTTTGAAGAACAGCTGGAGCTCATCCGTGACATTCGCACCAGCGAACGGCGCTTTTATCAGAAAATCACGGACATATATTCCCAATGCAGCGCAGACTATGATGTGGATAGTTCCGTTACAAAAGAGTTTTTCGCCACTGTGCAAAACAAGCTGCATTACGCCATTACAAAGCATACCGTAGCGGAAATCATCTATGACCGGGCAGACAGCACGAAACCGAATATGGGACTGACAACATGGAAAAATGCGCTAAGCGGAAAAATCCGCAAATCTGATGTCGTGATAGCAAAGAACTACCTGGATGAAACCGAAATGGGAAGCCTAAACGAAATCGTCACAATGTATCTTGATTATGCCGAGCGGCAGGCACGCCGTGGAAACATCATGTATATGCAAGATTGGGTCGCACGGCTGGATGCGTTTTTGCAGTTTAACGAGGAAGAAGTGCTGCATCATAAAGGAAAAGTGACAGCAGCCATTGCAAAAGCCTTTGCCGAGAGCGAATTTGAGAAATACCGTGTCATTCAGGATCGTCAGTATCAGAGTGATTTTGACCGACTTGTAGCCAGCACTGAGGAAAAGGATTAAAACGCAGAAATGTGTAGTGATAGACCTTTTAATAATGCCTGTTCATGGCGGTAGTAGGTAGAATAACTGATTCCTTGCTTCCGGCACCATTCCCTTACTGGAATACCTGAATTGCGGCACTCCACAATGTGCTGCTTCCACCGTTCTTGACTTATAGCCCGCTTCATCTGACTCGCTCCATGGCTACAACTCCTCCTTGAGACTTTTCAGGATTTCCCGATAATTACCAAGAATTCTCGGTAATTCTTGATACTCTTATTATCTCACAGGCACCGTTGCTTTCACTGGACGTCATTTGTTATGCGCTTACTGGATAACAAAAGAAAAAGGAGGGACAAACCTATGATGGACTTGACTATGGAGTCTTTTAATGTTCGTTGTTGTGAATGTGGCAAACGAATTACTATTTTCAAAAGTGATTTAGATATAGAGGTATCCTGTTACGATCACGGGGACAACTGTATGGGCATCGAAATAATTTATAAAATTCAACACGAGATTAGTTGCCCCAAATGCGGAAACGATATTGAAATTACTTTTACTGGCAATGAATATCCAGAGGGTGCTTACAATGATGATGAGGCAACCATATCTGGCGCTGAGTTCATCGAAAGGCCCTCCATGGGAATATGTTATCAGGACGAATTTGATACTGATGAATATGCTGTTGAAGCAACAGGAATCCGCGAACTAATTGCTCAAATTTCAGCTAACAGGGATTTGATTTATGATGTCACGCCTCGTGAATTTGAGGAGATTGTCGAACAGGTTCTTCGTGATGAAGGTTTTGATACTCACCTTACTCAGTCGACCAGAGATGGGGGACGAGATATTATTGCTACTAAAACGGGTATCAACGGGAAACCCGTGGTATTCTATGTTGAATGCAAGCAGTAGTCTAATGAAATTCCCCGTTGGGGCATATTACATTCCCAGCAGTTTCTGGGCGCTATTGGTGACGGATTGGTAAGTGTCCGATGGAGATTCCCCCGTTTCCCTTAATTAAAGATATTGTTGGGTAAAAAAGAAAGGTCAGTCGATTTTGCCGATAAAGCGGTAGTAGATTTCTACTTCCTGCTCACGGCTTCCATCCTCGCCTTTGACAGCTTCATGGA
>ENA-OUNI01001094-OUNI01001094.1-human-gut-metagenome-genome-assembly--contig:-NODE-1094-length-11122-cov-2.159800_pt1 | contig 11122 bp, 12 predicted proteins | sample MGYA00242499_ERZ504580 | MGnify/ENA primary metagenome ERZ504580 (study PRJEB26092, sample SAMD00036315) | human gut metagenome | host: Homo sapiens | study: EMG produced TPA metagenomics assembly of... | reverse complement strand
AAGGTTATCCGCATCGGGCAGACAGAGTGTCAAATGCTTCATCAGGTATATAATTCAGCACTTCTTCCATCTTGGCCTGCAATTCATCCAGTTCTTCCTCATCGGGGTAATAAGAAAGCACGAAGCCAAACACAGCTTCCCGTTCATGCACAAACCACAGCAGACGGCTACGGTCGCAAATTCCACAATCGTAATTCAAGAAGTAAGCATCCGCCCCGTGCAACCGTATCAACATATCCGTTGCGGCATGAAACGCTACAAACAATCCTTCGGGACGCTCGCGCAGTACCCGGTTGTTAAGACGGGCAGCTTCATCGGTCAGCATGGATTTGACTCCCTCAAACTGTACATAACGGCAACCCGCCTCATACAACCCTTCCAACAACTTCTTATAAGCGACAGCCAAATCATCCAACAGTATGTTCAAATCCGGATAAACCGACTTCAAACACCCCGCTTCCGTTTCACGAAGAATCCTCATCAACATTTTGCCGGGCGACGGTATATGCTGCTTTGGCAATACATTTTCCGCGGTATTCTTTAGCAGAAAAACAAAATCTTCAAGGATAGGGTGATGAAGCAAACCGATTCTGCCAGTCACTTCCAGCTTCTTTTCCAATGAAGAATCAGCATTGTTTCTGCAACGGATACCTTCCCAGCCTTCCAAAAAGTCATAACTCCGAAATCCGCCATCTGTCACAACCTCTATACCTTCCAGCTTCAATCGCTCCATTAATTTGCATATTTCCTTATTTTCAATGGCACGCAATGCCGACAGGCTGATTTGCCCGTGCTGATATCGGTTTCTTGCATCCCGCAACGTAAAAGGTACACATAATGCTCCCGCAATATCGACCTTAAAAGGTGGAAACAGTTTTCCCATATTCACTTTTCTTTTAACTGATAATAGTTAGAAATTCAAGTCTTTACCCTATTCATACAAAGAACAAAGAGAAGCAAATATAACCAAAGTATTTAAGAAAACAACAAATAAAATCCCTATTTCTCATCTGTCATTTTGAAATAGATTGACAGATATATTATCTCATAATTATCAATAAGATACAATTGTAAAAGCATCGAATTCTATAAAGTTTTCCATTTTACAACAAAGCATATTTGATTATCAACACATTAACCATTTTTAATCCAACAAAAGTTTTCCAAAACAGAAAACTTACAGAAAACTATCATACCTTTGTTTCGCAATTAACTCCTATTTGTAAAATCTAAAAATACAATCAACATGATACAAACGGTACTCAAGCGTGACGGGCGCATCGTCGGCTTCAATGAAGAGAAAATAGTAACTGCCATCCGCAAGGCCATGCTCCATACGGACAAGGGAGAAGACATGCAACTGATACGCCAGATCACCGACCACATCTCCTTTAAGGGCGATGCCAGATGACGGTGGAAGCCATTCAGGACCTGGTGGAAATGGAACTGATGAAGAGCAGCCGTAAAGATGTAGCACAGAAATACATTGCCTACCGCAACCAGCGTAGCATTGCCCGCAAGGCGAAAACACGCGATATGTTTCTGGAAATCATCAACATCAAATCCAACGACATCACCCGCGAGAATGCCAATATGAACGCCGACACCCCGGCGGGCATGATGATGAAGTTTGCCAGCGAAACCACCAAACCTTTCGTTGACGACTATCTACTGAGCGAAGAAGTGCTGGATGCCGTCAGCCAAAACTATCTGCACATCCACGATAAGGATTATTACCCCACCAAAAGCCTGACATGCGTACAGCACCCGCTGGACCGCATCCTTACATACGGCTTCTCTGCCGGACACGGAGAGTCGCGCCCTGCGAAACGCATTGAGACCGCCAGCATACTGGGCTGCATCTCATTGGAAACCGCCCAGAACGAAATGCACGGCGGACAGGCGATTCCCGCGTTCGACTTCTACCTTGCTCCCTACGTGCGCAACAGCTTCATCGAGGAAGTAAAGAACCTGGAAGAGCTGAACGGTGAGGATTACTCACATCTCTACCGGAAAGAGCTCACCGATTACCTGCAACAGCCGCTGGACGGCCTCACCGGCGAGCAGCGCATCATCCAGCATGCCGTGAACAAGACCGTAGCCCGCGTGCATCAGTCCATGGAAGCGTTCATCCACAACATGAACACGATACACTCGCGCGGCGGCAACCAGGTGGTATTCAGCTCCATCAACTACGGTACGGATACTTCCGCCGAGGGACGCTGCATCATCCGCGAACTGCTGAAAAGCACGTACCAGGGCGTGGGCAACGGCGAAACGGCCATCTTCCCCATTCAGATATGGAAAAAGAAACGCGGCGTAAGCTATCTGCCCGAAGACCGCAACTACGACCTCTACCAACTTGCCTGCAAGGTCACCGCACGCCGTTTCTTCCCGAACTTCCTGAACCTGGACGCCACCTTCAACCAAAGTGACGACTGGAAAGCCGACGACCCGAAACGCTACGAGCACGAAGTAGCCACCATGGGATGCCGTACACGCGTATTCGAGAACCGTTTCGGCCCCAAGACATCCATCGGACGCGGCAACCTGTCTTTCTCCACAATCAACATTGTGCGCCTTGCCATAGAGTGCATGGGCATTACGGATAAGGAACAGCGCATCGCCCGTTTCTTCGCCAAGCTGGATGCCATGCTCGACATCACCGCACGCCAACTGCATGAACGCATGGAGTTCCAGAAAACAGCGTTCGCCAAGCAGTTCCCTCTGCTGATGTCCGCTTTGTGGATAGGCTGCGACAAGCTCAAACCGAACGACGACATCTCGTCCGTAATCAATCAGGGTACGCTGGCATCGGGTTCATCGGTCTGGCGGAATGTCTTGTGGCGCTTTTGGGCAAGCATCACGGAGAGTCGGAAGAGGCTCAGGAACTGGGACTCAGAATCGTGACTTACATGCGCGACCGTGCCAACCAGTTCTCCGACCAATACCAGCATAATTACAGCGTACTGGCCACGCCTGCCGAAGGGCTGTCGGGCAAGTTCACACGTGTAGACCGCAAGAAGTTCGGCTGCCTGCCGGGCATTACGGACCGTGATTATTACACCAACTCCAACCACGTGCCCGTGTACTACAAGTGCAGCGCCCGCCATAAAGCCGAAATCGAGGCCCCCTACCACGACCTGACCCGTGGCGGACACATCTTCTACGTAGAAATTGACGGCGACGCCACCCACAACCCCGAAGTCATTATGCGTGTGGTGGACATGATGGACCGGTACAACATCGGTTACGGCTCGGTAAATCACAACCGCAACCGCTGCCTGGACTGCGGATACGAAAACTCTACCGTCAACCTGGAAGCCTGTCCCAAGTGCGGCAGCACCCACATCGACAAGCTACAGCGCATCACCGGCTATCTGGTAGGTACTACCGACCGCTGGAATCAAGCCAAGCTCGCCGAGCTGAACGACAGAGTAATCCATGAAAATTAAAAGTTGAATAGTGCTTTCCATTCTTGATATAATAGAAGATACTACGGTGGACGGTCCGGGATTCCGTACCGCCATCTACGCAGCCGGATGTCCCAACGGATGTCCGGGCTGTCATAATCCGGAATCGTGGGACATCAACCGCGGACGCTGGATGAGCACCGATGAAATACTGCAAAAGGTGCTTGCCGACAGCTTTGCCGATGTGACATTCAGCGGTGGCGACCCTATGTACCAGCCGAAGCTTCACCGAACTGGCACATGCCATCAAGCGGCAGAGCCGGAAGAACATCTGGTGCTATACGGGGTATACATTTGAAACGTTACTGCACAATCCCCGCCAGGCAAAACTGTTGGAGTACATCGACGTGCTGGTGGACGGCAAATTCAAAGAAGAGCTGCGTGACGAAGACCTCTACTTCCGTGGCAGCAGCAACCAACGGCTGATAGACGTACAAGCGTCGCTGAAAGCCCAAAAAGCGGTGGATTACGTTTACAACCCGAAGTTATAACTCCTTTCACTGTATTATATCTTTCTCTATATAGACATAAACCTATACCTCCATTGGGTACAATGAATATCACCGTGGGATACCGACAATACCAACGGTTGGTATTCATCGTACCCTATGTTGGTAGCCGTTGTACCAAACGTTGGTATCCGACGTACCAAACATTGGTACTTCCCATACCAGCCTTTGGTACTTTCCGTACCCCATAGAGGTATCCGCCGTTCTCCCCCTATAAACCATAAAGGATTGCTTACGCCGGCAAAAAGGAAGCAAGCGTTTCTCCAACCGCCCTGCCTACTTTTCTTTATATATTTTCAGCCATATAAAATTCTTTCTCGTTTTTATTTCCTACATTTGCCACCGTCAAAAGAATCTATAACAAAATACCGAACCCGTGAAACGCAATCAATCCCCTGCACAGACGATACGCTTCCGCCGCTGGAGTCGGAAGTCGTATGCCGCATTCGCCAGCATAGGCAGATGCGTCACAATCGGTTGTCTGCGCAAGAACGTGGCCGACAGTTCGCTACGGAAGCAGGACACGGTTCGGACTATCCCCTATTCTATTCACACCATGACTATCGACGAACTGAAAGCCGGGTGCTGGCAGGCATAGACATATCGCCCGACCAAGCCGCCTGGCTGGCGAATACCGCCGACCGTGAAGCGCTTTACGCCGCTGCACACGAGATTACCGTACAATGCTCGCAGCATGAGTTTGACATGTGCTCCATCATCAACGCCAAGTCGGGACGCTGCCCCGAAAACTGCAAATGGTGCGCACAATCTTCCCACTATCACACCCAAGCCGACGTTTACAACCTACTCTCCGCTGAAGAATGCTCGAACAGGCACAATACAATGAACGGCAGGATGTCAACCGCTTCTCCCTCGTTACGAGCGGACGGAAACCCTCTCCCAAACAATTGGAACAACTCTGTAACACAGTGCGCTACATGCGCCGCCACTCATCCATACAATTATGCGCATCTTTAGGCCTGCTGGCCGAAGAAGAGCTGCGCGCCCTGCACAATGCCGGCGTCACCCGCTACCACTGCAACCTGGAAACAGCCCCCTCTTTCTTCCCCACCCTGTGCAGCACGCACACGCAGGAAGACAAGCTGCGCACCTTGCAGGCAGCCCGCAACGCAGGCATGGACATTTGCAGCGGCGGCATCATCGGCATGGGCGAGACGATGGAACAGCGCATTGAGTTTGCTTTCACCCTGAAAGAGCTGGGGGTACAATCCATTCCCATCAACCTGCTCAGCCCCATTCCGGGCACTCCGCTGGAGAACCGCCCGCCGCTGACGGAAGAAGAGGTATTGGTGACCGTCGCCCTGTTCCGCTTCATCAACCCCACCGCCTACCTGCGCTTTGCCGGCGGACGCTCGCAACTGAGCAAGGATGCGGTGAAGAAGTCCTTATATATAGGTATCAACTCGGCTATCGTGGGCGACCTGCTGACGACGCTCGGCTCCAAAGTTTCCGATGACAAGAAACTGATAGAAGAAGCCGGATACGAGTTCTGCGGTTCGCAATTCGACCGCGAGCACCTGTGGCATCCATACACCTCGACCACCCATCCGCTGCCTGTATATAAGGTGAAGCAGGCGGACGGGGCAACGATTACGCTGGAAAGCGGGCAGACCCTGATAGAGGGAATGTCCTCCTGGTGGTGCGCCGTGCACGGTTACAATCATCCGGTACTGAACCGGGCAGCCACGGAGCAGCTCGGCAAGATGTCGCACGTCATGTTCGGCGGACTGACGCACGACCCTGCCATCGAGCTGGGCAAACTGCTGTTGCCGCTGGTTCCGTCGTCCATGCAGAAGATATTCTATGCCGACTCCGGCTCGGTGGCTGTGGAAGTGGCCCTGAAAATGGCCGTACAGTACTGGTATGCCAAAGGGCAAGGGGCTTCGTCGCAGAGTACCTCCGTCAAGAAGCAGAACTTCGTCACCATCCGCAGCGGCTATCACGGAGATACGTGGAATGCCATGTCGGTGTGCGATCCGGTGACGGGGATGCACTCGCTGTTCGGCTCGGCACTGCCCGTGCGGTACTTCGTTCCGCAACCCCGCTCGCGTTTCGACGGCGAATGGAATCCGGAAGATATCCGCCCGCTACAGGAAACCATCGAACAGCATGCCGACGAACTGGCCGCCCTGATACTGGAGCCCGTGGTGCAGGGTGCAGGCGGCATGTGGTTCTATCATCCGCAGTATCTGCGCGAAGCGGCAAAGCTATGCCGCGAACACGGTCTGCTGCTTATCTTCGATGAAATAGCGACGGGCTTCGGACGCACCGGAAAGCTGTTTGCCTGGGAACATGCCGGAGTAGAACCAGACATCATGTGCATAGGCAAGGCGCTGACCGGCGGCTACATGACGCTTTCCGCCGTACTGGCCACCAACGAAGTAGCGGACACCATCTCCAACCACGCCCCGGGTGCATTCATGCACGGGCCCACGTTTATGGGCAACCCGCTGGCATGCGCCGTGGCATGTGCATCGGTACGCCTGCTCACGTCTCCCGAATACAACTGGCAGGAGAAGGTGGCGCGCATCGAAGCGCAGTTGAAGCAAGAGCTGGAACCCGCGCGCCAACTGCCGCAAGTGGCGGATGTGCGCGTACTCGGAGCCATCGGCGTGATAGAGACCAAACGTCCGGTGGATATGGCATGGATGCAACGGCGCTTCGTCGAGGAAGGTATCTGGGTGCGTCCGTTCGGCAAGCTGGTGTATCTGATGCCGCCCTTTATCATCAAACCGGAACAGCTCGGCACATTGACGAAGGGACTGATTAAGATTATAAAAGAGATAAGAGATTAAGGTTACAAAAGAAATAAGGGAACAATAAACTTCCTTATATTTCAAAAACAAACATAGCCAATGAGCACTATATCGCACATGCAGCAAGAGCTGCAACTTCTTGAAGAGCACAGCAACCTGCGCCGCCTGCCCCGGATGGTACACGACGGCAGGGATGTCATCGTGGACGGCAAACGCATGCTGAACCTCTCGTCCAACGACTACCTGGGGCTGGCATCCGACCGGGCCTTGCGCGAGGAATTCCTGCGCACGCTCACCCCCGACACGTTCCTGCCCACCTCTTCTTCTTCCCGGTTGCTGACGGGCAACTTCACCGTTTACGAAGAGCTGGAAGCCGAACTGGCACGCCTTTTCGGCATGGAATCCGCACTGGTGTTCAACAGCGGGTATCATGCCAACACGGGCATCCTGCCCGCCGTAAGCGATGCACAGACGCTGATACTTGCCGACAAGCTCGTCCATGCCAGCCTGATTGACGGCATCCGCCTGTCTGCCGCCAAATGCATCCGCTACCGCCACAACGATTTGGCACAACTGGAACGGCTGCTCAAAGAGCACCACTCCGCCTTTCGCCAAATCATCATCGTCACCGAAAGCATCTTCAGCATGGACGGCGATCAAGCTGACCTGCCCGCCCTGGCAGAACTGAAACGCCGGTACGGCAATGTGCTGCTCTACGTGGACGAGGCCCACGCTTTCGGCGTGCGCGGCAGGCAGGGACTCGGTTGCGCCGAGGAGTCCGGCTGCACCGGAGACATCGACTTCCTTGTCGGCACGTTCGGCAAGGCGGCAGCATCCGCAGGCGCTTACATCGTATGCCGGAAGGTGATACGGGAATACCTCGTCAACCGCATGCGCACACTTATCTTCACCACCGGACTTCCCCCCGTAAACATCGCTTGGACACTGTTTGTCGTGCGCCGCTGGCAGACATGCGGGAACGGCGCGAGCATCTGGCACACATCAGCCGGACGCTTCGCGAAGCCCTGCAGGCACAAGGATACGCCTGCCCCGGCGCCAGCCACATCGTCCCGATGATTATCGGGCAGAGTGCGGATACCGTGCTGAAAGCAGAGGCCTTGCAACGGCATGGCTTTTACGCCCTGCCCGTGCGCCCGCCTACAGTGCCGGAAGGAACGTCGCGCATCCGTTTTTCGCTGACAGCGGATATCAGGCAAGAGGAAATAGAAGAACTGAAGAAAAGAACGGAGAACTTGAAATAACCCGAAAATACTTTAAGCAATGCCCGTAACAGACGGCATTGGAATATTAACCGAAATGCATCTTCATACAGAAGGGCATCTTCATCTAACAAAAAGAACAATGAAACAAGTGTACATTATCAACGAGAACCATCCCCAGTTACTCCTTTTCTTTGCCGGTTGGGCAGCGGACGAAACTCCCTTCAAGCAGTACCGTCCCAAAAACATGGACTACATGATTTGCTACGACTACCGCACGCTGGACTTCGACTATTCCATCTTCGACCGCTACCGGCAAGTAAACGTGGTAGCCTGGTCCATGGGTGTGTGGATGGGCTCTCTCATACTGAGCCAAGTCTCCCGGGACAAGGTGTTCAGCCTGGCGTTCAACGGAACTACATACCCCATCGACAATCTGGAAGGTATCCCCGTGAACACCTTTCAGGCTACTCTCGACGGACTTACCCCCGCAACGCTCCAGAAGTTCCTGCGCCGCATGTGCAAGGACAGCAACGCCTACAAGGCATTCATGGAAGTGACTCCCCAACGGGACTTCGACGAAATAAAGGAAGAACTGAGGCTCATTCTGGAGCGGTACTTCGATATGTTCGGAGACGCAAATAACAAAAGTTACGACGAGGAAAAGGAAGATAAGTATGAGGCAAACATCGAAAAGTATAACTACGAATACAACTACGCCTTCATCGGCAAGAACGACCGGATTTTCCCGCCCGAAAACATGGAGATGAACTTTTGCGACCTGATAGACTGCCATCCGGTCCTGACGGACAACGCACACTATGACGAGTCCATGTTCCGCTTTCTGCTGCAAGATATGTGGGAGATGACTGCCAGTGAATTCAGATATCATGTCAAAACCATAAATATTGAATGAAACGAAACAGAAAATGATTTGCAGTACCATTCAATCCATCGACAAAGCCCTCGTTGCAAGACGCTTTGCCCATGCACGGAATACGTACAGCCGAGAAGCTCTTGTGCAGCAGCAGGTGGCGGAGAAAATGCTGCGCCTGCTCACGAAACATGCCTGCCCGTCTGCTGCGCCGCCCAGAAAAGCAGCGGTACATTCATGCTGCAGTCAATGATGAATGCCCCCTGAATATCACGATCCCGTACTTGAATAATGCCGGCGCGCTCGCTGAAACGCCCTGCCAGCACATCCGCGACTTTCAGCGCAAGCTTTCTCGCTTTTCGGCTCCCCGTCAGCTTATACTGTGCCACAATGGAAGGTATAAACAAAAAACCCATGTCATGATGGTTCATCAGCTGAAATGCGTCATACCGCTGTGCGTAATCGTCAAATTGTGCTTCGGCAACAGCGCGAAACAATTCATTCCTACTCATTTCGTAGCTCAGCCAAAGCATACCCGTCCAGAATGCAGCCGTCCAATCTGAGCCGAGTTCTGTTGTTGCATTGGGCACGGCCCGATACCAGCTTTTTTCGCTGCATGCGGAAGGATACAAATGTACAAATTTGGGAAGATTTTTCTCTGTTTTCTGCAAGGCGTTTTTGAGCGCCTCAGCCAGACCATCCGCTTCCACATCAAATCGCTGTGGTGCGCTGATCGGTTCGCAGTTTATATTCTGATATCTCATGATTTCGTCATTCTCCATTCAGTTCAGGAATGATTTTTCCGATAATCGTTCGGAGTTTGCCCGCTTTGCTGCTTAAAGCGGCGGATAAAACTTGTCACATTGTAATAACCCACTTCGATGGCGATATCCTGCAGAGGCATCTGCGTATTCAACAGCAATTCTTTCGCCTTGTTGAACTTCATCTGCGTGACAAATTCCATAACCGTCTCGCCCTGTCTGGACTTAAAGTACTGACTCAAGTTTGACGGACTCATGGAAAAGCATCCGCCATCTGTCCTACCGAAAATCGCAGTTGCTGCAGTGTTCTTTGATATATTCCACCATCTTTCATGCAAGGCAGTTCCTCACCGCCATTTTCCCGTTCGAATTGGTCGATCAGCCCATTGCTTACTCGCAGCAGAATCCGCAGCAAATCATCTATGGTGTCAAAAGAAGAAATAATAAATACGTTTGGACTTTCCACCATTGTGCTTTGCGCGCTGTGGTACCGCCTTTCCAAATACCTATATACCGTATTTGCAATATCGTAACAAACCATTTTGGCCACGGAAACAGTGACGCCGCTGTTACGCAACATATTTGCCACCTCTACAAAATAAGCTTTGATGGCGAACAAATCCTCCTCCCTCAAAAGCTGCTCCAATTTCTCGGATGCGGAACGAACTTCGGAAGGAATGTGCTTTTGCAGCCGCTTGAGCTGCGAAGAAACCAAAACGCTGTTCTCTCCTTTTAAAAACCGATAATCCAGAGCGTCCAATGCCTCGATATACGATCGGGGGTAATCCGCAAGATTATTGTATGTCTCTCCAATGCCGACAGAAACACTGACGCCTGTTTTTTCTGCCAGCAGCGCACGGCAGGCCGCAAGAGCGTCGCTCACATCCGCCTTCCCATCCTGCAGACACATCAGCATTACCAGGTTTCCGGGTGTATTGTGCTCGCGTACATATCCTATAATTCCTTGTGGAAGAGCCTGTTGTATTTCCTGTCGCAGCAGCGCAAGATTTCCCTGGGCTTCCTCAAATCCAGCCGTCGTGCGGAAAATGGCTACCGCATAATTTTCCCAAGGCAATTCCACACCAATATTAGCCCCTTTTTCTTTCAGCATCTCCCCTGGAAGTAATCTGACCACGCAGAAGGAGTATAGAAGATGCTCACGTACGGCAGCCGTGGAGCTTTGCACCTCATTGCGCAGCGCCACATTTTTAAACTGGAGCATATCAAACGCATATTTGATGTTATCGTATAAATCCTGCGTTTCCTGCGTATCTCCGGTCGAAACCTCCTGCGCCATGTCCTGAAGCTCTGCCAACGGCCTGAAATTGCGCAATGTCCAGAAAAGCTCACCGCAATTCCCAGTATTATTACAACGCCAAGGCCGGCCAGCATCAGGTTGCGGATTTGATATACCGGTCGCAAGGCGCTGTCGCTGTCCACCATCATAAGATATGTCCAGCCTACCGCGTCCGAGCGCCGCTGCTGACAGAAATATTCCTGATTCTCTA
>ENA-OUNI01001093-OUNI01001093.1-human-gut-metagenome-genome-assembly--contig:-NODE-1093-length-11122-cov-2.380446_pt1 | contig 11122 bp, 12 predicted proteins | sample MGYA00242499_ERZ504580 | MGnify/ENA primary metagenome ERZ504580 (study PRJEB26092, sample SAMD00036315) | human gut metagenome | host: Homo sapiens | study: EMG produced TPA metagenomics assembly of... | reverse complement strand
TGTGCACGAGCGCCGAGAAGCCGCCGACGAAGTCGACGCCCACCTCCTTGCCGGCGCGGTCCATGGCCACGGCTACGGGCGTGAGGTCGTCGGCGGTCACCGCGGCGCAGATCTCCGCGATGGGCGTGACCGAGATGCGCTTGTTCACGATGGGGATGCCGAACTCGCGCTCGAGCTGCTCGGCGGTGGGCACGAGCTTCTCGGCGGCCGAGGTCATGCGGTCGTAAACCTTCGAGGCCAGCTTGTCCACGTCGGCATCGACGCAGCCACGCAGGTTGATGCCCAACGTGATAGTGCGGATGTCCAAGTTCTGCTTGGACACCATGGCCAAGTCTCGGCAACTTCGGCAGGGGTGATCTGCATGGCGGCTCCTCGCTCGCGACGGTCGGCAGGGCGCGGGTTCGCGCTCCGGTAATTGTTCTGGCTCAGTCTACCAAATCATGGTCGCCCCCGCCGCTGTATGGGTGCGGACGGGCCAGATTGTCTGTGACCATTCGCAATGTCAGGTTCGAGGGGACTGGCATCGGCTTTTTGCCGCCAGGGCATCCCTGTTACACCGATTCGCACCAAGGGCAACCTATAAGTGCGCAATAGTTGCTGGCGCTCTGCCGCCTCCGTGCTAGGATGAATTCATCGAGGTGATTCCGAAAAGGCGAAAGGCGAGAAAGCGAGGCGAAATGGTGGTCATGGGGTTGGGGCTTCCCGAAGTTGTTATGGTGCTGGCGGTTATCGTCATCAAGGTGATTCCCTATATCTTTTTCGCCGTTCTGGTTGCGCTGGTTGTGAGATATCTGAACGCACGGCCCCGGCGAGATCGTGAGAGGAAGACCGCGTATTCGTTAGGCGAGGTGCTGGCAGAGGAGCGCCGACGCTGTGGCATGACGCAGGAGTCGTGGCCCGCGAACTCGGCGTGAGCCGCCAGGCGGTTTCGAAATGGGAGAAGGGAACGAGCGATCCGTCCACCCACCAACCTCATCGCCCTTGCCGAGCTGTACGGTGTCGACGCGGCCACCCTTATCAAGTCGGTCGAGCGGAGTGGCGGTCGAGCGGCTGGCGCTTCCTCGGAGAGCTAGGCACCGCCGGCTAGCCGATTGTGCGGGCCGCGGTGCTGATCGCGGACGCGGAGGGCAGTCTTTATCGCGATCGCGATAATCGTGGAAGAATTTCTGTTGATTATCGCGATCGCGATAATTTTCCTTCTCGCCGGTGTTATTATCGCGATCGCGATAAAGACTGAAGGCAGGTGAAGACATGGCCATTCGAAGCGCCCGGGATTTCGGAGCATCGATTCGCGATCGTCGCAAGCAGCTTGGATACACGCAAGGAGAGCTCGCCGAGATGTGCGACGTGGGAACAATGTTCGTCTCTCAATTGGAGAACGGAAAGCCGACGGCCCAGCTGGACAAGGCGATTCGCGTGGCGAATATGGTCGGACTCAACATCGTTTTGCAAGAGAGAAGGTAGACCATGCGCATGAAGGTGTGGGGCGAGATATCTGGCGAGCGCCATCTCGTCGGAACCTTGGAGAGGATTCCCGGACGGGAAGAGCAGTTCTCTTACGCCGAGTCCTACCTTGAAAACGAGGCCGCTCAGCCTCTCTCTGTGCTGCTGCCGCTTCGGGAAGAGCCCTTTCCGAAGCGGCAAACGAGAGTGTTCTTCCGCAATCTCCTTCCGGAAGGAGGCGCACTCGCCGCTGTGGCGAAAACGTTGGAGGTAAAAAGATCGTCATACCTGAAGGTGCTGGGCGCTCTCGGCAGCGAATGCATCGGCGCTCTCATATTGGAAGGCGATGACGGCCAGAAAGAACGCCCCTATGGCTACACGCCTCTTGAGCGGGAGGAGCTGGGTCGCGTGTTCGAAGCGGGGGCAGATGGCGTCGCCAAACTGCAAGAGGAGGCCAAGCTCTCGTTGGCGGGCGCTCAGTCGAAGATGGGCCTGTACGCGGACCGTTCGGCGGGGATTCTTCCGCAGTATTTTTTGCCGCGGGGAACCGCTGCGTCGACGCATATCGTGAAAGCGGCGAATCGGCGGTTTGAACAGCTGAGCGAGAACGAGTGCTACTGCTTGCGCCTGGCCGAAGCGGCCGGGCTTTCCCGTGCCCAAATGCTTTCTCGACACCATTGAAGAGCAGCCGCTCTTCGTCATCGAACGCTTTGACCGCGTGCTGCTTCCCGAGCAAGATCGGCGAGCCGACAGGGGCATCCGCCAGGTGCAGCGGCTTCATCAGGAAGACTTCTGTCAGGTGCTCGGTTTGCTGCCGGAGCGCAAGTATGAGAAGGGAGGGGAGCGCTTCGCGAAGAAGGTGCGGGACGCGCTCTACGAGCGCTCCTCGAGTCCCGTGCGCGATCTGGAGGTCTTCGCGCGCCTGCTGGTGACGAACGCCGTTCTCGGGAATTGCGACGGGCATCTCAAGAATCTCACGGTGCTCCGGGGCGCCGACTGGTCGTCGTTTTCGCTAGCACCAATGTACGACATCGCTTCAACGGTGGTGTATGAGGGCCTCGACCGTCATATGGCCATGCGAATCGGGTCGACCAGCAAAATCGACGAAGTGGGCCGGGACGATTTCCACGCTATGGCGAAGGAGTTGAGTGTTTCGGCGCGCATGATGGACCGGCTCATTGAAGAAGTCTGCGAAAGCGTAAGCGATGCGGCGAATGTCGTGGCGAGCGAAATGGAGGATACCTTGGGCGTGCCGCTTCCGAAATTGCGGGAGATTGAAGCATTCGCCCGGGTGCAGATTGATCGATTGGGGTGCTCGGCGCTTGGGATGGCGCGTTGCGAGGGTTTAGAATAAAGCCATCGAAAAGAGCGGCACAGCAAGATGGGAGATGGCATGAGCGAAGACAAAGCTACGACGCTGACTGGCGCTGACTACACCGCCGACGATTACGACGGGGACGCCCATGTGGCGGCGGGCGAGGCGCTGCAGCGCCTCCGGGAAGGCAACCGCATCTACGTGGAGGCGCTCGACCATGAGCGCGACTTGTCGCCCGAGCGCATCGCCGACTTGTTCGAGAACGGCCAGCGTCCCTTCGCCTGCGTCATCACGTGCGCCGATTCGCGGGTGGTGCCCGAGCACATCTTCATGACCGGGCTGGGCGAGCTGTTTGTCATCCGCGTGGCCGGAAACGTCGTGGGGCCCATCGAGCTGGCCAGTGCGGTGTACGCCTGCGAGCACCTGCACACGCGGCTTCTGCTAGTGCTGGGGCACACCCACTGTGGCGCATCAAGGCGGCCCTCGATGGGGAAGAGGGGTCGGTGGCGGCCATCACCGAGCGCATCGCTGCGGCTCTCGGCGACGTACGCGACCCCTACGAGGCCAGTGTCGCGACGCCCGGGCCGCCGCGGCCGAGCTGGCGGCGTCACCGGAGCTGGTGCGTTTGGTCGCCGAGCACGACCTGGACATCCGCGTCGCCATCTACCACACTCACTGCGGCGTCGTCGATTTTTTGTGATTGAACCTGAGCCGAAGTCCCTCAGAAAAGTATGAGATTGGGGTCTGGACATTGCACGGGAATGCATAAAACTAGAGGGTTTCCCTTTCGAGAAACCCTCGTACAAAACGATCGCTCGTTTTTCGATGCTGGCTTATCATAGCAGAAATGCGGTAGAGCTTTCCGAGGATTTGGGGTTGTGCGCATATTGTTATCGCGAAGGAGCATACTGTGTCGCGTGCTATGCGCTTGTTATGACTGTGCTTGTGTTTGCGTGTCGTTCTGCGCTGTCGGATACCAAGATTCAATGAGGCTGCCGATAAAACGAAATCCCGATTTGATCTGGTTGTTTCCGTCGTAATAGTCGATATTCTTTTTCATACGCTCGGCAAACTTTCCAAGGTCTTCTGTGCGGTGCTCTAGGACTCCGGACGAGGCTCTTTCCTTATGGAGGTAGAGCGTCGCGACAATCTGACGCAAGCGCTCATTGCTCAATTTGGAGCGGCGCTGACCGGAACCGATTGACGCAACGGAAGAAACCGCTTGAGATATGGTGTCATTGGGTCGCTTGCCGCCTGGCTTTGCTCCCATATCGTTGATGATGCAATTGTTGTGGGCGCAGGCATTGCGCAGGGAGCGAACATCTTGCAAAAGGTAGAAGTCGTTCGCCAGTGTTTTGTCCTCGAAACGCTCGCTGCAGAATTTCGTGAAGTAGTTAAAGCTGCCAAAGGAAATGACTTCCTGAAAGGCCCAGACGGGGAAACGAAAATCAGGAAAGGATGCGATAAGATCTCTGGTATAAGGGCTATTTTTGCCACGCTCGATTTCTTGCTTCAGTCGATTGGGCGTTTTGCTGCCGTTTGGGTGATCGTAACTTGCCAGGAAATCTTGGATGATCTCGTATCCGTCCTCGTGGCACTTTTCAATATGCGTGAGCAGCATGAACTTGGAGAAATGCTCGACATCCAGCGTCAATCGCAGCATCTCATAACGAAGGAGCATATCGATGACGGAAAGGTCGACGAGCATCTTGAAGTCAAGATTCGCAAATTGCCCTTTGCGCTTGCCCTCTTCGACTCTGGCAAATCCTTGGCGATAGGATCTCAAGCGGAAGAAGTTGTTGTTCTTGGCTAGATAGGAGATCGCGTCCTTTTCGCTCATGAGGTCGAATCGGACCCCTTGGCTTCGCAGGTGCTTCACTTGTTCGTCGGGTGTCAGCCAAGGCTTGCTTTTGGGGTTCGTGCCAGCTGCGATGTGGCTGCTGCCCGACTGATGCGCTCTCGACTCACTCATGGATATGCCCCTTTGCATAGATTCACATTCAAAGTCATTATATAGCTATCGGTATGAGGCTTTATGCAAGACGGAAGATGGCGTAAAGGAGGGCAAAACTGCAAAGTTGGTGGGAGTGGGCTACATCGCCGACGACTATGACGGGGCCGCTCATGTGTCGGCAGCAAAGGCGTCGGCCATGAGGTTCTTGTCCATGACGGAGCTGGCGTTGTCGGCTTCTTCTCAAAATAATTATCGTAATAACTTGCGATAAAGTGATTGAGTGGATACACTTGGACGAGATGATTCGCAGAATGTAGGGGCGGCGTTGGAAGGCAGGGGAGAAGATTGTTCAGCGAGCTTGCCGTAGCCTACTTGTTTTTCGGAGGAACGGGGGCGGGCGCTGTGTCGTTATGGGCGTATTGGAATGCGCCAATATCGGTCGCTACAGTGCAAGATCGAGCCATTGGGTCGCAAAGGAATCGCCGCCTCGCCTGGTTCTTTGGTTGCGAAAGAACCTGCGAGTGCCCCACGAGCTTTTGTCCCGCGGCTGGGTTCTCTGCCTGGTGCTGTTGGCAGCGGGCTCTCTTTGCCTTATGGCCGATGCCGGTCGTCCCGAGCGAGTGCTCTCTTTATGGTTGGCTCCTCGCTTCACCGTCGTGACGGTGGGTGCGTGGGCGCTTCTAGCTTCGGCTGCGTTAGCGGCTTTCTTCGCTCTTGCGTCGAATGGCGTTGGCGCGCGATTGCCGCTCTTTGTGGTGCTTGTCGCCGCCGTCGCGCCGTGATCGCGGGAATGGTCACGGCGGTTTACACGGGGGTGCTCCTCATGCAGTTTCCCTCGGTGGTCGCCTTCGGGACATGGCTCGTTCCGGCGCTCTTCTGCCTTTCGTCGCTGTCGTGCGGTGTGGCCGTAGCTTCGGCGTCGCATCTCTCGTCGATTCCCGCGTGCCGTTTGGCGCAGCACTGCGATGCTTAAGCCGCATGGATCGCGCAGCGATCGTCGCAGAGATAGTGGCGCTGGCTCTTTTTGCGGCGTTTTTGTTGTCTGATACCCGAACAGAGGCAGGGGGCCGCGTTCTTCTGGTGGGCGATGAGGCGATTATGTTTTGGGTGGTGCTTGTGCTGGTCGGTTTGGTCGCGCCTTTTATCCTGGAGTGTCGTTATCTTGGAGGGGATCGGCGCACGAAGGGCCTTTGGATTGCCTGCTGCCTGCTCCTTGGCGGTGTGGCCCTGAGAATCTGCGTGACGGGGCTTGCCGCTTTCGACGTTTCTCAGAGTCCCGAGCTCGCGATGCGGATGGCGTTCGCGGCAACAGGGAGCTGAGGCGCGTCCGCGCAGCGAAAAAGTCAGAATGCGACCAACGGCAACGCGATTTGCCGAGCGAGACGAGAGGAAGGATCGACTGATGACGAAAAGCGCAAGAGGCCGCAAGGCACGGCGGGCCGAGTGGGAGGCCGCTCCGGGTCCGTGGAGCGACAGCGAAGCGGAAATGCTGGCGGCGACATCCTACGTGCCCAAGAAGTCATCGCGCAACGGCGCCTCGTGTTCAGCGTCGCCGTATTCGTGGCCGCAGCTGCTGCGGCGCTTGCCTGCGACCTTCTTCTGGAGGGGCGGATCTCGCTTGTGGGCATCCTCGCGGCTCTGGTGGCGGCGCTCGCGGCCTCTTCATCGTTGCATATCGCTTTGGGGTGGGAAAAGGTGGTCGTGCTGCGGCTTGGCAAGCTGAACCGCGTGGTGGGGCCCGGCTTCTACGCCACCATTCCCATTTTGGAGCACGGAACTATCCGTGTGGATCAGCGCATCATCGCCACCCCTTTCCGTGCCGAGCGCACCCTGACGGCCGATCTCGTGCCCGTGAATATCGACGCGGTACTGTTCTGGGTGGTGTGGGATGCGGAGAAGGCCTGCGTGGAAGTGGAGGACTACTACGCGGCCATATCGTATCTTGCGCAGACCTCGTTGCGCGAGGCGGTGGGACGCTCGACTGTGGCCGAGGTGGCATTGCGGCGGGACCAGCTCGACGAGGAGATCAAGGTCGACATCGAGAAAGAGGCATCCGCTGGGGCGTTGATATCATCTCCGTGAAGGTTCGCGACATCGTGATTCCTGCGGAGCTGCAAAACGTCATGTCCCTGGAGGCGCAGGCCGACCGCGAGCGCAACGCTCGCATGACGGTGGCGAGCGCCGAGGCCGATCTGGCGGAGATGCTTTCTGAGGCTGCTCGCATTTACGGTGATGAGGATGCGGCGCTGAAGCTGCGCACCATGCTCATGCAGTACGAGACGGTAAAGGGATCCGGCAGCGCCGTCGTCACCGTGCCCACGGCGGTGAGCGATGGTTTTGCTGAAGGCGTCCAACGCGAGGGGCGAGGACTCTGATAGGATATAGGTACCGTTTCGCGAGAAAGAAGCACCATGGGCGTCCTTGAATCTTTCGCCATAGACCACAGCTCCGGCCTTCCGGTGTGGATACAGATTAAGAACCGCATCGCCTACCTTATTGGCTCGGGGGCCTTTGTTCCCGGTGACAGGCTTCCTACGGTGCGCGCCCTGGCGGTAGATCTGGACATCAGCTACAACACGGTGAACCGCGCCTATATGGATTTGGAGCGCGAGGCTACATCTCCACTCGCAAGGGACGGGGCACTTTCGTAGCCGAGCGCCACGATTTGGGTGCTCATACGGCCTCTGATTCTCCCATCGAGCTGGTAATCGACGATATGATTCGCGTATGTTCGAATGCGGGCCTGGCCGATGACGACATTGTCGCCATGGTGGAGGCTCGCCTTGCCCACCGGGAGTTCATGCGCTAGGCCCTCGCTTGCGCCCAGATGCGGTGGTGGGGCGCACACAGTCGCCCGTGAAGTGGCTGGTAAAGCTGTTTCGCTTTGAAAAAACTGTGCATTCTTGGGAAATATACCAGGTCAAAGAACACTTTTTCGCATTGTCACAAAAAGTTGCGACAATCTATTTATTGTCGCAATACATTGTGATAATATGACGCCATAAGGATTTGGCCAATTCTTACCGAAATGGAATCAGGTAGAGTAGAGCTGATTCCGAGAGAAGGGGAGTTTGCGCTTGGCAGCGCCAGGGCAACGGGCTGCAAGGGAAGCATGCTCCCAAAACATGCGAGGAGGAAAGATGACTGAGGCATTTAGTCCCGCCAACGGACTCACGCGCCGAAACTTTCTCAAGTCGACGGGCGTTGCGGCCGCTGCTGTAGCCGCGGGAGGCGCCGGGGCTTTCGCTGCCGGCGGCCTTGCCCAGGCCGAGACTTACGAGGCGGGGCAAACCGAGGGCGATGGTGAGGAAATCTTCTGCGGCATCTGCCGCGGCAACTGCTCGGGTACATGCAAGCTCAACATTCATGTGCGCGACAATAAAATCGTCAAGACGTCCAAGCGCTCTTTCAACTCTTTTCCCGACGGTAGCGTTGATCGCATCTGCCTGCGGGGCTTGAGCCATGTCTACAACGTTTACGGCCCCAACCGCATCCAGTATCCCATGCGCCGCGTAGGCGAGCGCGGGGCCGGCGAGTGGGAGCGCATTACCTGGGAAGAGGCCATTAAGGAGATCACCGACGAGTGGAAGCGCATCCAGGCAGAATACGGCGAGCAGGCCATCGCCTATACCCGCGGCTCGGGAAACCTGGGAGCCATCAGCGGCGTAGCATCGCCCATGTACAATGTCTTCTTCAACAAGATCAACGCCAGCATGATCAAGATCGCTCGCGACCAGGCCAACACTCGTGGCATCAACCGCGTCGTGGGCAACCTCGGTGATTGGGTGTTGAACGATCCCTCCGATTTCAAGAACGCTAAGACGCTGTTCGTGTGGGGCGCCAACATCACCGATGCGCAGATTCACGACTGGCATTTCGTGGCCGACGCCCAAGATGCCGGCACCAAGCTGGTGGTCATCGACCCCATCATGACCCAGCTGGCTGCTCGCGCCGATATGTGGGTTCCGGTGAAGCCCGCCACCGACGCCGCCCTCGCGCTTTCCATGATGTACGTCATGGTGGAGGAAGATGCCGTGAACAAGCCCTTCCTGCGCGATCACACCTGCGCGCCGTTCCTGGTGCGCAGCGACACCGGGAAGTTCCTGCGCATGAGCGACCTGGGCGTGGAGCCCGAGGTCATCGAGGTGGAGACGGGCGCTGTCTCGGCTGCCTCCAGCGAGAACAAGGGCGCACAGGTCGGCAAGGCGAAGACCACCACCAAGATCATCGACCATCCGGCGGTGCTCGATGCCGATGGCACGGTGAAGAGCCTCGTTGAGGCCGCCGACCCGCAGCTGAACGGCACCTACGACTTCAACGGCGTTTCCTGCAGCACCGCCTACGATCTGCTGCTGGAAGACATTATGGAGTACGCGCCCGAGAAGGCCCAGGAGATCTGCGACGTTCCCGCCGAGACCATTGTGAACTGGCGCATCTCGCCCTCGACGGCCCGTGCACTCATCGCCTGGGTTGGGGCTCCAACTCCTACACCAACGGCGTGCACGCGGCCCACGCCAACATCACCATGGCAGCGCTCACGGGCCAGATCGGCTATCCGGGCGCAGGCACGGGTGTTGGCGACTTCAAGGCATGCTGGGGCATCAACGCGGTTGTGAAGGGCATGACGGCGGCGAAGTACCCTATGATCTCGCGCTTGCGCTGCCGGAGATCATGCGCACCGACAAGTGGAAGGGCGAGGACTACCCCATTCGCTCGCTCTACGTGTACGCTGGCAACCCCGTTTCCAACCAGGTGAACACCAACGAGTACATCAACGACGTCGTCGGCAACATGGACCTGTATGTGGTGGCCGACTATACCTTCACCGATACGGTGAAGTATGCCGACATCGTGCTGCCCGCCTCCCATTGGTTCGAGCAGCAGGAGTTGGTGCCCATCTCTGCCACCCAATGCTTCCTCCACAGCGAGAAGGCTATCGACCCCCTGTACGAGTCCAAGAGCGACTTCGAGATCTTGAAGCTCTTGGCCGAGGGCATGGGGTATCCCGATCTCATCGACCTTACCGAGGACGAATACATGTCCCAGGTGGTGGATACCCCGGCTTTGGGCGCGCTCGGCATCACCTACGATGCCATCAAGCAGAACGAGGACATGTACTGGTATCCGGAAAAGCCCTGGATCCCCTGGAAGAACGCCGAGTTTCGCACCGAATCCGGTCGCATGGAGTTCTATGTCGAGAATCCGACCGTGCAGTTCGACGTGGGCCAGGAGTTCGACGAGGATCGCGAGCATCTGCCCCGCTACTTTAATCCCACCGAGGCCTATGAAGGCAGCCCCACCTGGGACAAGTACAAGCTCATCTTGCTGTCCGAGCGCCCACGCTTCCGTGTGCACTCCATGTGGTCGGACAACGCCTACCTGCGCGAGCTTGACCCGGAGCCCACGATCAAGATGAACCCGGCCGATGCTGAGGCCCGTGGCATTGCCGACGGCGACTACGTCGAGGTGTACAACGATCGCGGGGCATTGCGTGGCTCGGGCGGTGTACAACGACGGCATTCGCCCGGGATGCATGGTGTATCCCAAGAGTTGGCAGCAGCACCAGCACAAGGCGGGTAGCTGGTCTGAGCTTCTGACCAGCGAGTACGATCCCGTCGGTGTAAACGAGAGCTACTTCGACAACCTTGTCGAAGTGCGTGTCTGGAATGAGGAATAGCCATGGCTGAGAGCAAACTGGTTATGTTGGTGGACACCAAGCGGTGCATCGCCTGCAACTCGTGTGCCGTTGCCTGCAAGGTGGAGAACAACCTGCCCAAGGACGTGTGGTGGAACCGCGTCATGACGGTCGGCGGCCCGCATCTGGATGCCCCGAGCGGCACGTATCCCAACTTGGAGATGTATAACGTGACCGTGGCCTGCCAGCACTGCGAGAATCCCGCTTGCGTGAAAGTATGCCCCGTGGGCGCCACCTATAAGGATCCCGAGACGGGCGTGGTGCGCCAGGACTACGACAAGTGCATTGGCTGCCGCATGTGCATGAGCGCCTGCCCCTACAACGGCGTGCGCTCCTTCAACTGGGAGGAGCCGGTCTACCACCTGGACTTCGCCACGGGCGACCCAGGACGTGGCACCGCATCAGAAGCATGTGGTCGAGAAGTGCACGTTCTGCTGGCATCGGCTGGCGAAGGGCCTGGCGCCGGCTTGTGTTGAAGCATGCTCGGCCCGTGCGCGCATCTTCGGCGACGCGAGCGATCCCGATTCCGCAGTATCGCAAAAGCTGAGGGAGCGCTCGTCCATGCGCTTCTCGAGGATCGCGATACCGAACCGTCTGTCTATTTCCTCCGGTAACGAGAAGGAGTTGAGCTATGTCTGAGTATATGCAGGGCGGCGCCCTTGCCAACGACGACCTCGATTCTCGGCGCCCCGCGAGCGGGATCGCGCCAGCGAGC
>ENA-OUNI01001092-OUNI01001092.1-human-gut-metagenome-genome-assembly--contig:-NODE-1092-length-11129-cov-2.560534_pt1 | contig 11129 bp, 13 predicted proteins | sample MGYA00242499_ERZ504580 | MGnify/ENA primary metagenome ERZ504580 (study PRJEB26092, sample SAMD00036315) | human gut metagenome | host: Homo sapiens | study: EMG produced TPA metagenomics assembly of... | reverse complement strand
GTTCCGAGAGGCCCCGAGATCACCACCAGTCCTTTGTATGGCCGCCCATAATGTAGCCGACCCAGTATGCGGCACACTTTTTTGTTGATCTCGATTTGGTCGTCGATTATAAAAAACAAGGGAGGATGTATTCGCGCTACCCTGAAGCCAAACACTTCTCAGGTAATCGTAGTAGGTTACCTTATCTCATGAAGAGAATCTAGGTGCCGTCAAGAGTTATGCGCAAATACGGATATCTGCTTCTATGTTTGATTAGTTACGATTCGTTGACGGTATTACTCCAAATGGTTTTCCAATTTTTTAATTATTGCTTGCCTGATAGGAGAGCAGGGTTCACAAAAATATTTGAAACCTTAAACGCCCTCTTTCATTCAGTCAATTTCAAAGATTATCTCTGCTTAAGCCCTTAACACAAATAGGATAAGCAGCGAACTTTCTCGAGGCAGCCTCTTGGTTTTCGCAGAATTTAAATTTGGATACAAAAAAGTTAGAAACTCCTGTTTATGGATTGCTCTGGCCTCAATTTCGCTTGTCCTGATTCCTGTCGTATTCAACAAACAACCGCTCTTTATTTTGTGTGTTTTACCTGCGCTTACAAGAAGCGCGCTGCGATCTCTCAAAAATCAGTTTCCAAGAAGCCCTTGTTCATCAACGCTTCCGCGCCGTCGTTTACAGTAACCGCGCTGTGATACATACGAGCGGGATATAGCAAGTTTGTCGCGACTCTCGTGTGTCAGCGGCCTGTCGTCCATCAATCCATATCGCAGGACGATAATCATGCGTTCCCGCGGATCTTTCAGTTCGCTGATATACCGCCGCAGCTGTTCGCTTTTAAGCTTGATATCTAAATCGTCGGCAATGGTATCGTTTGTATAGATGATATCAGAGAGCGTCAAGGGGTTGCCTTCGCTGTCGATATCGATTGGGTCGCTCATGGAAACATCTTGTGCAGATTTTCGTTGGCTTCGGAAATGCATTAAAATTTCATTTTCAATGCACCTTGCCGCATAAGTTGCCAGCCTTGTGCCCTTATCTGCATCAAACGTCCGGATGCCTTGATTAGCCCGATCGTGCCAATAGAAATCAAATCCTCCTGCTCGGAAAAACTTGCGTAATATTTCTTGATAATGTGCGCCACCAGGCGAAGATTATGTTCGATCAAAACATCCGCGGCGTCTTCTTCACCCCGTTTCATCCGCTCCAGATACTCCCGCTCTTTTGCAGCGCTTAAAGGCGGGGGAAAGGAGCTGGAAGAGCTCAGATGCAGTGCAAAATAGAGGAGATTTGTCAGAAGTTGCCCCCAAAGCGTAGCAAACATAAGTTGTCCTCCAGATCATTCAAGGATAATGCAGTATATGTGAAATGATAAAATTTTGTGCCAGTCCTTTCTAAAAAAACAGGAGGCCGGCATAGCTCGCCGTACCTCCTGCTATCTGGGGCTGATTTATTTGTAGGACATAATTTTATAGAAATTCGGATACTTATTCAAAAATTGCTGCAAGTTGGTCACCGTGTTTGAGCCGGGGTCATTGACCAAAAACTGAGAGGCAGAAAGCGTATTGCCGCCTTGATAGCCGGTGACGACCACCCAATGTTGCCCGCCAGAGGCAGTTTTTGCACCAATAAATCCGGGCTTGCCCTGTTTCAGAAGTGCATACAGCTTTCCGAGATAACCGTTTGCGTTGGTATCCGCCACATAGTTCGAGGGCCAATACAGTGCGCCGCCTGCGCTATAGCTCAGCTTTTTTGCCATTGCGTCTGGATAGATTGTCGTGCCGGTGCGGAAGGATTCCATCATGCAAGCCCTGTCGTGGTGCAGCCAATCTGGCGATCGTCTGGCCGGAGCTGCCCAGCTTCACGTTGGCCCAGCGCGGATCGGTCTGCTTAAAGCTGACAACGGAGAGCTTTACAGCCGGATATGTGGTATCCCCAGAGAATTGCTTTAAATATTGGCTGCTGACGAAACCGGTGCGTGTGCCGTGATACAAAATTTTTGACCATCCGCCAGACTGGGAGAGAATTACTACTGTTTTCCCCTTGGGAAGAGAAGTTTGTACAGCGTAGCTCGTGCCTGCACCCTGACGGACATTCAGGTTGCCGGAGCTCGTATTGACCTGCGCGGCAAAGCTGCCGGAGATGCTTTTCATATAATCGCCATGTACATAGCCATATTTACCGTCTGCATATTCGACCTGCCACCAGGAGCCGCTTTTTGAAAGCAGGGTAACATTGCTGCCTCGTGGGAGGCTGGCTACAATTTTACCGGATGTGGAAGCAGAAGAACGAACGTTGAGGGCGCCGGAGGCAGTTGTTACCGTGCCTGCAATGGAAGCGCTGTTTGCCGCCTGCACCGGTTGGCTAAGCCCCGATGAGAGAAAAATGGCAAAAACCGCAGCCATCCAAATTGAAAATAATTTTTTCATAACAAACCTTCATCCTTTCGTAAATTCCATGTGAAAATACCGTTTTCACGTGAATGATTCAATTTCGTTTTACGGTTTCATCCCGCGCTGAGAATTATAGCATAAAACGGTCGTTGCGCAAGAGGTAAGTTATGGATTAACCCCAAATATGGAGATTATTATAAAATGAAAAATGGCGCGATGCACCTCTATGATCATTGTATTGTTTTGCACGAGTCAATAGCTTCAAACGGGGTCGTTTAAAGCATTGGAAAATGACCTGTCGGCGCAAAACGCCTCCTCCGCAGAGCGGCAACGCCATTTTTCGCTGGGGATGGCTGATGCGTATGATATAATAGCTTCAAACGAGATCGTAAAGTTTCAGGCTTTGAAACTTAGAAGCATTAGAAAAAAGGCCGGATCAAGCAAGCAGACTTCTCAGCCTGCCGCTTGATTCGGCTTTCCGATTCCAGCATATCGCCTGCCCTAGTATAGGTGGGCGGGGAAAGGCTTCCGTGCCATTATGATCAGACGAAACATTACGTCGCGAGTATCCATATCGCCTCACTCTTCAGCTCTTTGCTCCCCGCCCTAGCAATCGCTATTATTTTATTTTTTCCTTTTTGTAGCCTGCATCCCTTCCAGCGAAAGATGCCTGGCTGCTTATTTTTTTTCTGCTCTTTTGTGCTGATTTGCTTTCCATTGACAAAAAGGGTAACAGCATCGGTATTGGAATAAACCTTAATTTCTGTTTTCGCCCTTTTCCGCTGTATGCAGCGGCTCTGCGCAATTTGAAGCATGGGTGTTTTACTCCACCGGCTTTGATAAACGTAATAGGCGTCCTTTTTTACCTTTCGGTCAAACGAAACGAGGCCTTTGTCATTCATGCCGGGGCGATTTCCTTCATTGCGTCCATCCGAGCCGAAGTCAAACAAATTCCATACAAAAGTAGCCCAAAGGTAGTCCCGCCGGTCGATTTGCCGAAGAAATGATTCATGGCAGAGGGTTTGGTATTCTTCGGGGTGAAAGCTGCCGTTATGTAAAGGTTTTTTCGGCCGTTCCGCATGCTGCAAATGGTTGCCGCCCGCGCCGTATTCCGAAATGCCCACGGGCCTATCGCAGCGCATTTTATCCAGAAAGGAACCGAGCTGCCTTCGGTTCATGCCATACCAGCCGGGGTAAATATTCCAAGCAATCAGATCGCTTTTCCAATGGTAAGCCGTTTTTTGGTTGGTGGCCTGCGTAGTGTAGCGGGTGGGATCGAGCCGCTTTGCAAGCGCATGTAGCTCGTTTGTGAAGGGGATCATCACATCGTCGAATTGTGCTTTTACCTCGTTTTGCAAGCCCCAGCAGAAGATCGCGGGATGGTTGCGATTCTGCTCGATCAATTCAGTAAGTTGCTGTTTCGTAATTTCAAAAAAGGCCTCCCGGTCGGTATTGGGGCTTTCATAGCTTCCGTTACCGCCCACAAGATCGACAAAGGGAATTTCCGCCCACACTAGGATGCCGTGTCGGTCGCATAGCCGGTAAAAGTATTCCGCCTGCGGATAGTGCGCAAGTCGGACGGCGGTGGCGCCAATGTCGTAAAGAATTTGAAAATCCTCATCATGCTGCGCCTCAGTCAGCGCGTTGCCGAGGGCCTCCCGATCCTGATGGCGGCTTACGCCGCGCAGGGGATAGGGGCGACCGTTGAGAAAGAATCCCTTTTCCCGGTCGATGTGGAAATACCGCAGGCCGGCTTCGTCCCAAAGCGTGTCGATGGTTTCTCCGTTTGCGGATAGCTCCATGGAGGCGGAATAAAGGTACGGATCCTCACGCCCGTTCCATAGGTGCGGGCTGTCGATCCGAAAATCGAATCCGATCGCCAGATTCTGCCCTGACGCGATTTGTATGGTTTTCGTCTGCACGCTATCCCCAAAGCGGGCACGCACCCGGATTGTTTTTTCCTCTGCCTCGCGGTTTTCGAGCGTCGCCTCCACCCGGCAGGAGGCGGATGCATCGCTTACCGAAGAAGGGATCAGCCGCAGCCCGCGAGCGGCAAGCTGCGTCCGGGAGAAGCAGAGCTTTTCCGTTTCGATCAGTTCCACCTCGCGGTAAAGGCCACCATAGAAAGTGAAATCTGCCGTCAATGGAGCGATCCGCTGGGAAAATGCATTGTTTACCTTGACCGCGAGCAGATTACCGCCCTCCCGCAGAACATCTGTGATCTCCAGGCAAAAGGCGGTGTAGCCCCCCTCATGTGAACCGATGAGTTGTTCATTGAGAAATACGTCGCAGCGCATATTCGCGCCCTCAAATCGCAGAAAATGCCGCTTATGCAGCGATTCCGCGGAGAGGGTGAGCGTTGTGCGGTACCAGCCGTCGCACGGTAATAGTCAGTTTCGTTGATATCCTTGCCGCCTGGGCAGCCATCCTGCCCGTCTGCCGCATTCCAGGTGTGTGGAATTTGAATTTTTTCAAACCGGCACATGTCCGCGCTGAACTGAAATCCATCCTCCAGCGCGCCCTGTGGAAATACCAATCCGTTAGCTTCATGAATACGATCATCCTTTCTCTGCGAGGAAGTAAAAAAGCGGCGCGCGTCTCATTGGCCCGTGCGGTGAAAGATCTGCTCAATGCCGCGAGGCTCACAGGGCGGATGAGCGGGGAGGGCCGCTTTCTGCCGTCATCCATCCTCTTTTCCAAGCTTTTTCCATTATAAAGGATTTGAGGCGGCCATGCAACGACTGGCCGAAGCTTGGCGCGGCTTTTTATGATGAAAAAATGCCCGCCGGACAGAGCCGCGGCAGGCGATTTGGTGCATAGGAAAATAGAAAAGCAAAAAATGATTTATATCCCGTTGACATAGGCCGCCGCCTGATAGCCCGCCACTGCTCCGTCGGCCGCGGCAGTGATGATCTGGCGAAGCAGCTTCGAGCGGCAGTCCCCGGCGACGAACACGCCTTCGAGCAGGGTTTTGCAATCCTCTCCGGCGACGAAATAGCCGTTATCGTCGAGCGGGAGTTGGCGGGAGAAAATCTCGTTTTCCGGAATCAGGCCAATGGCGACAAAGACGGCGCTGACCGGTAGCTCCTGCTGTGCGCCTGTTTTGGTGTTTTCCAGCAGCACGGAGGAGACGGCGCTTTCCCCGCGGATTTTAGACACGGCGCTGTCATATTGAATTTTGATGTTTTCCTTCTGCCTGACGCGGTCGGCCAACGCCTTTTCACCCCGGAATGCGTCGCGCCGGTGCACCAAATAGACAGTGCGGCAGACGTTGGCAAGATACAGCGCATCCTCCAGCGCCGTGTTGCCGCCGCCGACGATGGCGACGTCTTTTCCCCGGAAAAACGCGCCGTCGCAGGTGGCGCAGTAGCTCACGCCGCGGCCGGTGAACGCTTCCTCACCGGGGCAGCCGAGTTTGCGGCGCTTCACGCCGTTCGCAATAATAACAGCCTTTGCCTCATAGCGCTCGGTATGAGTTGTTACTACCTTGGGGTTGGCGGAAAGCTCTGCCTGTGTGACGGTTTCAAAGTGAATTTGCGCGCCAAGCGATTCTGCCTGCGCGTAAATTTGCTGGGCGAGTTCCGGCCCTGTGATGCTGGGGATGGCGGGATAATTTTCAATTTCATTCGAAATGGCAATTTGGCACCATAGAAATTTTCCTCCAGCAGGATCGTGCTCAACCCCGCCCGCTGTGCATAGATAGCCGCAGTCAATCCGGCGCAGCCGCGCCATGATGATAACATCCGTCATAAGTGACGCCTCCGTTTCCGAAATCTGATCTATCAAAATATATTCTGTCCGTTTAAAATTAGTATAGCACAAATCAGTCAATTTTCAGGAACTTTGTCACATGGCGTTTCTTTTGCGTGCAAATTTGCGCGTAGAATAAATTTTTGGGTAGGATATCCGAACTCTTCGGTCAATTCGCCCGCTTTAAACCCCAATTTTTGATAAAGCGCGCGCGGGGCATTGCCCTTTGGATCCTCTTTCCGAAAGGTGGAAACAGTGATATCCCTTGTGGCGTCTAGCTTTGGAAGCATTTTGCCAATCAGCTTTGAGGCAATTCCCCGCCGCCTGTAGTCGGGGTGGATCGCTATGCAGGAAAGCTCGTTGTGATGGGGCGAAAAAAGCAATATTCCAACAATTTGCTCGTGATCCTTTGCACAGATTGCGCTGCTGCGACCAATATTCTTGCGCAGCGTTTTTTCATATTCCGATAACGCCTCCTCCGTTTCTAACCCGGGAAAGTTCCAACGAAGGAGGCGAACGAGTTTCATCCAGGAAGGGAGATCCGCCTGCGTGGCATATGAAATCGTCAACATTTTATCATCCTTTCTACTGCTTTTATGCAGCCGTTTGATCGTTTTCATGCGCTTTTTTCAGCTTCCAGCGCGCGCGCAGCAGGAGGATGACCCCCAGCAGGGCGATCAGTAGCTCGGTGACCGGGATTGTCAGCCAAACGCCGTCCAGGCCGAAGAAATAGGAAAGCAAGAACAGCACCGGAAGAATGACGCGACGCCCCGTAGGATGGAGAGCGCAAATGCCTCCTTGAGCTGCGCCATGGCGGAGAGGGTGGTGATCGTGATGATATTGAAGCCCATCAGGGCGAAGGCGAGAAAATATAGATGGAACGCCCGCACAGCGAGCGCGGTAAGCTCCGGCGATTTTTCCTGATTGAATAACCCGGCGATCTGGGTGGGAAAGAGCATGCCAGCGCCATAAAAGAGCAGGCCGATCACGCCGGCACAGGCGGCGGCCAGCAGGAAGGCGCGCCAAACGCGCCCCATCTGCAACGCGCCGTAATTGGTGCTGATGATGGGCTGCACGCCCTGGCCGATGCCATTGAAAAATGCGGTGCAGACAATGGCGATATTCGCTGCGATCCCATAAGCTGCAACGCCCGTGTTACCGGCGAGCCGCAGGATGACCGCGTTAAAGGCGAGGATGACAATGCCTGCGGAAAATTCTGTGATAAAATTTGAAATGCCGCAGCGCATGATCTGGAGCGTTTCGCGCACAGTCGGCCTAATGCGCTGCAAGCGCAGGCTGTTGCCCCTGCGCAGAAAATGCGTCAGCTGGATAAGAAGTCCCAGCACGCTGCCAAGCCCGTTGCAAGCGCTGCACCGAACATGCCGAGCTTCAGCGGATAGATGCATACATAGTCGAGAACGATATTCGTCAGCGTGGAGATCGTCATGGCAGCCATGGCAAGATGCGGGTTGCCATCGTTGCGCACAAAAGCGGTCATGATATTATTGAGGATGAAAGCCGGGGAGAAAAGCAGAATTACGCGCAGATAGGTTGTGGTGTATAGGGCAGTTTCTTCTGTTGCGCCCAGTAGGAAAGCGATCGGTTCCGCCGCAACTAGCCCCAGCAGAGCGAACAGAAGGGAAAACGCGTGCCGAGCACAGCGGATATCGTAAAGGGACGATTGGCGCGGCCTAGTTCCCCGCGCCCGTGCAAAATGGAAAAGACCGTTCCGCCGCCAATGCCCAGCAGCGCGCCGATGCCAAAAATCAAATTATAAGCCGGCAGCCCGATATTCAGAGCCGCAAGGCCAAGGCGCCCCACGCCGTTGGCAATAAAGTAGGTATCCGCTAGAATGTAAAGCGACATCCCCACCATGCCGATGACACCCGGTGTGACATAGCGGAAGAAAACGCCGGTGATATTCCCTTTTAAAATTGCTTCGCGCTGCACCATGTAGCCTCCTTTGGGATTCTTCTATTTATGTTACCCTGTTTTTACCGTTTTCAAGGGAACGGAATGAAAAAAGAGACCTCAAAGTATCCAAAGGCCTAGCGATACTTTGCAGTCTCCGTTTGATTCGGCCCAGCCCCGGCGGGCAGACCGGACGGACGATTCAATTTCCGCTTATTGTAGCAGATGCTTTGGCTGGTGTCAACCCGTGCTGGAAAGGCGTACCACGTTTTTCGTCTGCTCCATGCCGCAGGGTTGCTTTTGCGGCATGGCAAGGGCGAAAGATCCGTTGCGCACGCGTTCAACCGGTAGATCGTTTGCGCGGCGGGGGAGAGGGTTCGCAGGCCGGAGGCACGCATCAGCACCGGCTTCTTCGCCGTATCCGCATGCGCCGCAGAACCTCCTGCCCCCTGTCGTTAAAGCCGAGCACGTGCAGGTATGGAGGGGAGAGGGCGGTATCCCCCTGTGTGACGCCCAAAAAAGCATGCAGCGTAAGCCTACGGATGCGCGCATGCGTATAGCGCTTGGTTTTCACGCAACTGAACAGGCTGCCGAGAGAGCAGGCGGAGCGTATGCTTCATATAGCCTATATTCCAGCCCTTCGCTGATATCCGGCAGAAGTGCCAGATCGGCAGGGGATAGCGGCGCAGGTGTGATAAAATGGCGGTTTCCATTGCAGAATAGGAAACGGGCGCGCGCCCTGCGGTGATTTCCCGGCGCAGGATTTCAAAAGAGAAGGAGGGGAGGCTTTTTTTCCCTTGGGGGTTATCCTGAAGAATCAGGCTTCGTATCTGGGCGGCGCTGGGAAAGCCCTCGGCACAACCTGTCTCATCGTGCCGTGCGCCTTTGCGCAACACAGCGAGCGGGCGGATTGGAGAATGCAGGCTTTTTAACGCCCGCAGGTATTCAAAGGCAAGCGCGTCGTTCGCCCCTTGCAGGAGGGCGGCGGCCTCTTTCCCAAGGCATTGGGCCGCAGCTTTTCCCGCGCAGCGGCAGGCTCATCCCTTCATCCAGACACCCGCGCAGGCAATCGCGCATCTCTGGGGATTCCAGGGCCTGCGCCGTTTCGCAGAGGAGGGCGGTGCTTCCGCATTCCGAGCCGAAGCTCAACAACTCCACACAGCCCATTGCGTGTAAGAGGGAACGCCCGCGCGTGCGAATCCTGCGCTCGGGCGCAGCTCCACGGCACCGGCAGCTCCAGCACGAGGTCCGCGCCGCCGTGCAGCGCCATCTCCGCCCGGGCGTGTTTTCAAGGAAGGCAGGTTCACCACGCTGCACATAATTCCCGCTCATCACGCTACGATATGGGAAGCGCCTGCTTTGCGGGTCTGCTCGATCTGGTAGCGTGGCCGCCGTGAAAAGGGTTGTATTCCGCAATGATTCCCGCAATTTTCATGTTGGCTATCTCCTTTTTGGGGATGATCCGGGACATATTTTCAGGCATTCTCTCATTCCGCGTGAAGATTTTTCCTTTTTGCGCTATTTTAGGCGCAAAAAGCCGGAAAGCCCTTGAAAAATCAAGCTATCCCGTCTATAATATATCAGCTACCGTTCCAAACGGCAACAGAGAATCTGCAAATTATTTTTGTTTAAGCGGGGGAATTGTTGAATGAAAATCCTGGTCATCAATGCGGGAAGCTCTTCCCTGAAATATCAGCTGATTGATATGGATGGGGAAAATGTGCTGGCGAAGGGAATCTGCGAGCGCATCGGCGCAGGCGGCCATATGCACGGCAACACAGCGGATGGGCGCAAATTCGACTTTGACGTTGAAATGCCGAACCATACCGTGGCGTTCCAACAGGTAAAAGCTGTTTTGACCGAGGGCGACTGCGCTGTGATTGCGAGCCTTGATGAAATCCGGGCGGTCGGCCACCGGGTCGTCCAAGGCGGCGCAACCTTCAATAAGAGCATGCTGGTTGACGATACGGTGATTGCGGGAATTGATCGGCTGCGTGATCTGGCGCCCTTACATAACCCTGCGCACCTACAGGGCATTCGTGCCTGCCAGGAGGTATTCGGCCGAACGTGCCGCAGGTTGTCGTATTCGACAACGCCTTTCATAGCACGATGCCGCCGGAGGCGTATTTATATGCCATTCCCTATGAATATTACGAAAAGTATAAAATTCGCCGTTATGGCTTCCACGGCACTTCTCACCGCTATGTCAGCGCCCGTTGTGCAGAGCTGATGGGCAAGAATCTCGAAGAGATCAAGATGATCACCTGCCATTTAGGCAACGGCTCCTCCATCACTGCGATCAAGGATGGCAAGGTAATTGATACCAGCATGGGGCTCACGCCTCTCGACGGCTTCATGATGGGCACACGCAGCGGTGGGCTTGATCCGTCCGTGGTGACCTACTTGCAGGCAAAAGAGGCTGGACGCCCAAGCAGACCGATGAGGTGCTCAATAAAAAATCCGGTATGCTCGGCATCTCCGGCATTTCGAGCGACGATCGTGATCTGCCAAAGCGGCGGCCGAGGGCAATGAGCGCGCCCTCCTGACGCGTAAAATGCTGTGGTATCAGATCCGCAAATATATCGGCTCCTATGTTGCCGCGCTCGACGGTGTGGACGCAATCGTCTTTACAGGCGGCATTGGCGAAAACGGCCAGTTCATCGCGCGGATATCTGCGGCAATCTTTCCTATCTTGGCGTTGAGATTGACAATGCGATCAATGCAAAGGCGCTGCACGGCGTTGAGGCCGAAATTTCCACACCCGCATCTAAGGTGCGCATTTTTGTCATCCCCACAGAGGAAGAATTGATGATCGCGCGCGATACGAAGGCGATCGTCGAGGCGATGTAATTCATCCATTTGTTGTGTTTTTAAAGAGGGCTGTTGCAAAATGTTTTTCATTTTGCAACAGTTTTTTGCTGCCTTTAGGCTTAACAAAACCCCTGGTTGAACCAGGGTAGATAAAAAAGCCTTGGCAAATAAAACCTCCATGCTACAATCAAGATGGTTTGGCAACCGCATCAGGAAAGAGCAAGGAGGTTTTACGCAAGTGAAAAATGAAGTAAAGCATACGGCGCACTC
>ENA-OUNI01001091-OUNI01001091.1-human-gut-metagenome-genome-assembly--contig:-NODE-1091-length-11160-cov-7.429348_pt1 | contig 11160 bp, 12 predicted proteins | sample MGYA00242499_ERZ504580 | MGnify/ENA primary metagenome ERZ504580 (study PRJEB26092, sample SAMD00036315) | human gut metagenome | host: Homo sapiens | study: EMG produced TPA metagenomics assembly of... | reverse complement strand
CGCACGCCGCGCACCGACCGGACTATAAGGCGGCGCGGCGTATGGGGCGTGGAATCGCAAAGCATGGCGTGGCCGTCATCACCGGGGGAGGGCCGGGCATCATGGAGGCCGCGAACCGTGGTGCGGCGCTTGCCGGCGGCAAATCGGTCGGACTGGGCATCGAACTGCCGCACGAGCAGGGGCTCAACCAATGGGTGAACCTGGGCATGAGCTTCCGCTATTTCTTCGTGCGCAAGACCATGTTCGTCAAATACTCGTCCGGCGTGATCGTATGCCCCGGAGGATTCGGCACATTCGATGAGATGTTCGAGCTGCTGACCCTGGTGCAGACGCACAAGGTCATGTCGATGCCGATCGTCCTGTACGGCACCGAATACTGGCGTGGCCTGTTCGAATGGCTGACGTCGACCGTGCAGGATCACGGTATGATCTCGCCGCTCGACCCGAGTCTGGTACTGATCACGGACGACCCCGACGAGGCCGTGGAAGTGGCGGTCAGCCGGATCGCCTCCTAGCGCTTGACGGCGATGAGCAGGCCGGTGCCGGTCGGAGTCAGAGAGGATTCGAAACGGTCGTCGTCCTGAACCATGTCCAGCAATTGCCGCATGACCACCGCCTTGTCGCTGCGGTCGGCGGGATTGGGTACACCGCCGTTCGCCTCGTCGCCCTCGAACGCGAGCATGTCGGTGAACACGATGACGCCGTGCTCCCGGAGCAGCCGCGGCGCCTGGGCAAACGTGTCCAAATAGTTCGTCGCATCGCCGGAGACGACGATCAGGTCGTAATCCGTGCCGTTGAGACGCGGCAGAAACACGTTCACCGGCGCGTTCACCGCGCGCAGCGTCGTTTGTGTCGTGTCGGACAGGGCGAAGAACATCTTGCGGATGAGCGCGATTCCCTGCGTCGAGGAATCCACCGCCGTCAACTGGCCGGTACCGTGCAGCGCATCGACAAGCTGGACGATCTCCACGAGTGAGCCGGAGCCGATGGTGATCACCGAGGTGCTGCGCATCATGCATGCCAGCGTATGCAGCAGCTGCGCCTGAGCTGCGGAACCCTGCGCAAGACCGCACTGGGCGGCCTGTTCGCGCGCGTCCAGCAGCGCTTGCGTCTGCCGGGAATAGGCGTGATCCTCGACGTACTCCCATGCCCTGGCGAGATTCGCATATGAGGTCTTATCCATAAACAATCCCCTGAACCGTTGTCGAATGGTGTCTGTTTCGGTCTGTCAGCGCTCTCGGACGCGGGCGACGATCTGCCACATCTCCTCGCCGACGTCGATGCCGCGGGGACAGTGGCGCGAGCAGGCGCGCACGGATTGGCAAGCGGCCACGCCGTCGGCGGTGTCGATGGCGTCCAGTCGCTCGTCGGTTGCGGTGTCCCTCGAATCGTTCACGAAGCGGGAGGCCGAGATCAGGCCGCCGGCCCAATGAAGGCGTCGCCGCCGGCGTAGACCGGGCAGGCTCCCTCGCACACGCCACAGGCGATGCAGTTGCTGAGCAGCTCGTATTTCGCCAGCTGCTCTGGCCGCTGAAGGTATTCGAACACGTCCACCTTGCCTTCGCTGGTGGTCGCGAGCACGCCATCGGCCTGCAGATACGGCTTGAGCTTCCTGATCTGGTCGAGCATCGGGTCGATGTCCGCGATCAGATCGCGCTGAACGGGGAATCCCGGCAGCGGTGCCAGTTCGATGATGCCGAGTTCGTGGGATTGCGCGCCTGCGTTGTCTTCGCAAGAGTTTTCTTCGGGAGCGGTCGTGTCCGCGCTCCGCTTATCACCCGCGTCGCCGGTGCGGCGGAATCCCTCGCCATCGGCGAGGGGAATCGGCGTCGCCGGTTTCGCCCAGTCGCCGACGGTCGCGGTGCACAGGAGCGTCGGCGTGCCGTTGATCGCCACCGCGTCGGAACCGCACATGCCATGCCCGCACGAATAACGGAACGCCAGGGTCGGATCACGGTGCGCTTGATCTTCAGCAGACAGTCCAGCACCGTATCCTCCGGCGAACCGGCAGAGTGTACTCCTGAACCACTGCTTGCCGCGGGGACGCCGACGCGCCGAAGCGGAGGCGCCGCCGAATGGCGAGCTTTTCTTGGCGAAGGGGCTGCCGGAGCGGGCCGGGCGATCACGCTCGGGACGCGGCGTGAACCTGTTCACCCGCAAGGTCACCGTGGCCAGCGCGTCACTTGAGCCGCTCATATATATGCCTCCTGAAGTCAAAGAATCGTCAACCAGTTTGCCATAAGGCATGGCCTTGGCGGGCGCGCCCATGCCTCGGCTCCGCGCACGGAATCGTCGTCGTGCCGGCGATGTGGATAAGTGGATATTCATCCACATTCCATCCACAACACGCCGAAGGGCAAGCCTTCGACCACATTGGCCGAAAACCATGTGGTCGAAGGCGGTTTTATGGTGCACTGATGGTCATGGACACCTGTTTGACAAGCCGAGCGGAACACGCAGGCGCTACGACCGATCATGATCCTCCCGTGGCGGGGCTGAGCGATATGCTGTGCCGGCTGTGCGACGGCTCGCTCAAACCCAAGCAGCTGGGGGTGCTGGGGGAGCAATATGCGGCGGATTGGCTGGAACGGCACGGATACACGATTCTGGGGCGCAACTGGCATTCGCGGTACGGGGAGCTCGACATCGTCATGATGACGCCCGACCGCGTCATCGCGTTCGTCGAGGTCAAGACCAGGCGGACCGACCATTTCGGCATGCCGCAGGAGGCCGTCACCCTGCACAAGCAGACGAATCTCAGACGCGCCGGCGTGCAGTGGCTGCTCGAGCCGGACCACCGCATCAGGCATACGGGGGTGCGGTTCGACGTGCTCACCATCGTCGCGCGTGCGGGCATGGTGTCGGTGCACCACATACCGGGGGCGTTCTGATGGCTATCGGCGGTTCCCTTTCGGTCGGCCTGATTGGTCTCAAGGCTTCATCATCCAGATTCAGGCGTTCATCTCGCCCGGTCTGCCGTATTTCAGCGTCATCGGCCTGCCGGACGCCTCGCTCAGCGAATCGCGGGAACGGGTCAAATCCGCCTGTCAGGCGAGCGGGTTCAAATGGCCGGACACCCGCGTCACCGTCAACATGTCTCCCGCGTCGATGCCCAAGCGGGGCGCCTCGCACGACCTCGCCATCGCGGCCGGCGTGCTGAGCGCGGCGGGGGCGATTCCGCACGACAGCCTGGAGGAGACGATCGTTCTGGGGGAGGTGAACCTCGACGGCACCGTGCTGCCGATCCATGGTCTGCTGCCGATCATGCTGCATGCCAAGGAGCGGGGGATACGGCGACTGATCGTGCCTTACGGCAACGAGGACGAGTCCCGCCTGGTGCCGCAGATGGACGTGACCTGCGTCCGTCATGTGGGCGAGCTCATCGAGCTGGCGGGAGGCCGAGCGTCGTATACGCTTGGCGTCGACCGTGCGACGGTCTCGTGCACGGTCGAGGACACGCCGGCCTTCAGCGGATTGGGTGACATGAGCGAGGTGGTCGGCCAGGATCATGTCAAGTGGGCATTGCAGGTGGCGGCGGCCGGGAAACATCATCTGCTGATGACCGGCCCGCCGGGCTCGGGCAAGACGATGTTGGCCTCCAGGATGCCGAGCATCATGTGCCCGCTTACGCCGGAGGAACAGCTCGAAGTGGCGTCGATACGCTCCCTGTGCGGCACGCTGCAGCATTATGGCATCTCCGATATGCCGCCCTTCGAGGCGCCTCACCATACGGCGTCGACCGCGTCGCTGGTGGGTGGCGGATCAGGGCTTGCGATGCCGGGGGCGATTACGCGCGCCCACCGCGGGATCCTGTTCATGGACGAGGCCCCTGAATTCTCCGCGAGGCGCTGCAGACGCTGCGCGAGCCGATGGAATCCGGTACGTGGCCCTGTCTCGCACGAAGGGGACGACCTACTATCCGGCGATGTTCCAGATGGTCATGGCAGCCAACCCGTGCCCGTGCGGTTACGCCTACGGCAACGGGGAGCGCTGCGTGTGCAAGGAGAAGGACCGTATCCGGTATTTCGCCAGACTATCCGGTCCGATTCTCGACCGGATCGACATTCAGGTGGAGGTGCCGCCGGTCCCGTGCATAGCCTCGGCGCCGACCCGCGATTCGATTGGCAGCCACGTCATGCAGCAGCAGGTGATCGCGGCGCGGGCGGCGGCCGGCGAACGGTATTCCAAATACGGGTGGGGCTGCAACGCCGAAGTGCCGGGGTCGTGGATGCGCGCCAACACGTCGGTGAAGGCGCTGGAACTCGCCAACAGGGCGCTGGCGTCGCATCGGCTGAGCCTGCGTGGAGTGGATCGGGCCATGCGACTGGCATGGACGCTGGCCGATCTGGCGGGCAAAACGTCGCCGGGGCCGGACGAGATGTCGCAAGGCATCATGTTGAGAGCGAGGATGTCATGACTGTATGCGAGTCGGATAGCGGCCTTTGCTGGGACCTTGACGAGGAGACGCTCGCTCGGGCTATCCTGACTTTCTGCCTCAATACCGCAGACGCGCTGATGACCGCGCTCCTCAAGGGCACGGCCGATGCGTGGGAAGCGCTCACCCTCATCCGGGACAGCGACCCGGAACTGCGCACGTCGGCCGGCGCGGGGAAGGTCATCGAGCAGGCGTTCTGCATCGGCATGACCCGATGGGGGAGCAAGCCCACGCCGCAGGCGGTGCGTTCGTTTCGCTCCGCGTTGGCGACATGGCAGCAGCGATTGCGAACTCTCCCCACGTGGGACAGGGATTATCTCTGCGGCTGGTTCACCATGGAGGGGAGGCAATGGATCATCGCGCCGCATGACGTATGGTGGCCCACCCGTCTCAACGACCTGGCGTTGCTGGGTCGTTGCGCGCCCCCGCTGTGCCTGTGGGGCAGTGGCGATCGCGCGGCATTGACCAGTTGCCCGCAGCCCGTCGGCATCGTTGGCTCGCGCGGCGTCAACGAGTATGGGCGCGACTGACGACGGACATAGCCGTGCATGCCGCGCAAGCCGGGCATCTGGTGGTTTCAGGGGGAGCCATGGGGGCGGACGCCGCCGCCCATAGGGGAGCATTGGACGCGATGCGGGCGTACGGCATCGGACGGGCCGGGCGCACGGTGGCCGTGTTCGCCGGAGGCCTCAACCATGCCGGTCCGCAGTGCAACAGCGAGTTGTTCGACGGGATTGCGGAAAACGGGGGAGCACTGGTCAGCGAACTGTGCCCGGGAACCATTCCGGAGGCGAGGCGGTTCCTGTCGCGCAACCGCATCATAGCCGCGCTTTCGTCAACGCTGGTGGTCACTCAGGCGAGACTGCGTTCAGGGGCGCTGAACACCGTGAACTGGGGAAGCGAACTGCAGCGGGACATCCATGCGGTGCCCGGCAACATTGACATGCCGGCAACGGCGGCTGCAACCGGCTCATTCAGGAGCAACGGGCCACCATCGTGTGCTCCGTCGCCGACATGGATGACGTCTGGCATGCCCCGCATCCGCCGGAGTCGTTTCACGACGTGGCCACTCAACGGAAAGACGGCTCGGACTGCGATGTCGGGACGCCTCGTGATGCCGGCATATTGCGCGACAGCAGCCCATCGGGCGGCAACAGGTCATCGGCGATGACCGAGAGCCAGCGGGCGATCATCGATGCCATCCGATGGTGCCGTCGCCGGCGGATAGCCCCGACCGCGCAATCCGTCGCCGAACAGCTGCGCACCCGGTCAGGTGAAAAAGGCCTTGAGACGGGCGCGACGGAAGGGAAGCCAACGGAAGGGAAGTCAACGGAAGGAAAGGGAGCGGATGCGGTGCCGGAACGCGGCATGCATGAGTTGGTCGCCCATGTGCTCTCGCAATTGGGGGCGATGGAGCTCATCGGACTGATAACCGTCGAGAACGGTCGCATCTCCATCGTTCCGGAAACCGGAGGGAGACGGAGATCATGATGATGATACTCACTCGTGGCGGATGGTACAGGCGAAAGCATGGTGCCTTGGCGTGCGTTACGCCTGCCATTGGCATCGTGCCAGGTCGACACGCCATCCACCGTCACCGGCATTGTCGTGACCCGCCCGCGGCGGGATGAACGGCACACCCTCCTCTTCGAGCATCGCGCGCTGCCGCTCCGGGCCGCCGAACGCGAAGCCGGGCGCCAGCGAACCGTCACGGAACACGACGCGATGGCAGGGAATCACGCCGGGTTCGGGATTGGCGTGCAGCGCGAAGCCGACGAACCTCGCATTGCGTGGGCGGCCGGCCAGCGTCGCGACCTGGCCGTAGGTCGCGACCGCTCCGCGCGGGATCCGCCGGACGATGTCATACACCGCACTGTTGAACGATGTCGCACTGTTGGACGACGCTGTGCTGCCGGATGACGCTGTGCCGTTGGATGTTGCCGCATTGCCGGGCGTCGCCGTGTTGCCGGGCGTTGTCGTGCTGTCGGATATTTCTTCCATGAACGGTATTATCCGCCGTGCCCCCGTCACGTGCGCGGCGAACGTCAGCCCTTGTGCGACAATCTTGGATATGAGTCCGAAACATGTGGAAGAAATGTATGACGCGGTGATCGTCGGCGCCGGGGCGGCCGGCCTGTCGGCGGCGCTGGGCTGATGCACTCCCCTGACATCGAACAGTTGAAGGAGTCCGGCATCGAGCCGAAGGTCCTGGTGATATCCAAACTGCAGCCGTTGCGCTCGCACACCGGTTCAGCGGAGGGCGGCATCGCGGCGAGTCTGGGCAATGTGGAACAGGACGATTGGCATTGGCATTACTACGACACCGTCAAGGGCGGCGACTGGCTGGTTGATCAGGATGCGGCCAAGCTGCTCGCCGAGTACGCCCCGCAGACCGTGATCAACCTGGAGCGTATGGGCGTGGCGTTCTCCCGCACCGATGACGGCCACATCGCGCAGCGACGGTTCGGTGGCCACACCGCGGATTTCGGCAAGATGCCCGTGCGCAGGGCGGCATATGCGGCGGACCGCATCGGCCATCAGATCCTGCACTCGCTGTGGCAGCAGTGCGTCGCGGCCGGCATCGAATTCGCCGAGGAATGGTACGTGACCGATGTGGTGCTTGACAAGTCGGGGAGCGCCGTTGCGGGCGTGGTCGCCTATGACACGCACGCCGGCGTCACCCACGCAATTCATGCGCACAACGTGATGTTCGCCACCGGCGGTGCAGGACGACTGTTCCACACCACGTCGAATTCATGGGATCTGACCGGCGACGGCATGGCCTTGGCGTTGTCCGCCGGACTCCAGCTGGAAGACATCGAATTCGTCCAATTCCATCCGACGGGTCTCGCGCACACGGGCATACTCCTGTCGGAGGCCGCCCGTGCGGAGGGCGGCGTGCTGCGCAACGCCGACGGTGAGGCGTTCATGGAACGTTATGCGCCGGAGCATCGCGACCTCGCCGCGCGTGACGTGGTGAGCCGTTCGATCATGGCCGAGATCGACGGCGGACGCGGCGTCGCGGACCCGAAAGACCCGGACGGTCCGAAGGACTGCGTGTGGCTCGATATGACCGGCATCGATCCGGATCATATGAATGCGGTGCTGCCGCAGGTGGTGGAGACCATCAAGGCGTACGCGAACCTCGATCCGGCCAAGGACATGGTGCCGGTCAAACCGACCGCGCATTACACGATGGGTGGCATCCCGATCACCACGGATGGAGAGGTGTATCGCTGGGCGGAGTCAGGGAGCCAGAACGGCGACGCCGATTCCGGTACCCGCACGGTCGTGGAGGGCTTGTTCGCCGCGGGCGAATGCTCGTGCGTGTCGGTGCATGGGGCGAACCGTCTGGGCGGCAACTCGCTGCTCGACGCATGCCTGTTCGGCACGCGCGCAGGTGAGTCGCTGGCGGCCCGCATCGCACAGTCGCCGGTCGACGACCCGATGCGCGACGCCGATGCGGATGACGGTCCCGCCGAGGCGGCAGCCGCGTTGGTGGACGACGTCGCCCGTTCGCGCAAGCAGGATGTCGCCACGATGCTTGCGGGCAGACCGGACGCGGACGATGACGCGGCAGACGATACGTCTGACGGTATGCCGCAGGCAGCGGAGCTCGGCGGCTCAGATGCTTCCGCGCAGCCCGGTTCCGAGGAGGACAACCCGTATCGGCTCGCCGCCGATCTGGGAACGCTGATGGAACATGCGCTGGCGGTGCGTTGCGACGCCCGTTCCATCAGCGAGGCCCTGAACCTGCTCGATACTGTGATCCGTCCCCGCGCCAGCCGTCTCACGGCGCATTCGGAGACGCCCGCGTTCAATCAGGAGATAACCGCGATCTGGGAGGTACGGCACCTGACACTGCTCGCCGAAGCCATGCTGCGCGCATCCGAGGCGCGCCACGAATCGCGCGGTTCCCTGCAAAGGCTCGATTATCCGGCGCGTGACGACGAACGTTTCCTCGCACATTCGATGATCGGGATGGCCGATGCCGCCGATGCCGAGGCTTCATCGGCACCTCACGCCTCCATCCTGTGGCAGTCCGTGCACATCAATGACTTCCCGCCCAAGACGCGCGAATACTGAGAGCTGCGATACGGGAGTGGCCTGACGCCTTCCCCTCAGGCCGGATTCCTTGGTCCCGAGTCAGAGTGGTTCTGATACAAAACTGCGCCGAAGGCCCAGCCAGGGCTTCGGCGCAGTTCCGTTTTGCCGGCTTTGCGGCACGGTCTCACTTCACCAGCGAAGTGAGCTCACCGAGATCGAGCTCGAAACTGACCCCGCGCTCCTCGAAATGCGGCTGATTGCGGGTGCTTTCCATTGCATGACGTACGAATTCGCCCGCGATCCGAGCCGATTCGGCCAGGCCGCGGCCGGCCATCACCGCACCGCACAGTGCGGACGCGAAAGCGTCACCCGTACCGTGGATCATGTACGGCAGCTTGTCGTGCACAAGCTCGACCTTCTCGGCAGCGCCTTTTCGGCGCTCGCCACGTAGTTGATGATCTTGCCGTCACCGTGGTCGATGCCCTTGAGCACCACGTTCTTGGCACCGAGTCCCAGCAGCGCGTCCAGCAGTTCGGTCACGGCGGCGTCATCGAGATCCTGCCCGGGGTAGTCGCGCTTGGTCAGGATGCTCGCTTCGGTCAGGTTCGGCATCAGCACGTCCGCGCCGTCCGCCAGAGCCCCCATCGCCTCGCACAGTTCCGGCGTGTACGTCGGGTACATCTGCCCGGCGTCGCCCATAACCGGGTCGACCAGCCGCAGCGCGGACGGATATTCGCGGTACAGGCGCTGGATGATGGACACCTGGTCGGGGGAGCCGAGGAAGCCGCTGTACACGCCGTCCAGCTCGACGTTCTCCTTGCGCCAGGCGTCCAGATATCCGGAGAGAATGTCCCGTCGTGTCATGGAACGTGAACACGGCGTACTTGGTGTGTGCGGAGAACAGGGCCGTCGGCACCGGGCACACGTCGCAGCCGGCCGCCGACAGGATCGGGATCGCCGCGGTCAGCGAGCACTTGCCATACCCGCACATGTCGTGCACGGCGGCCACGCGCGGAATGTAATGTGGGTCGCGGTCATACAGCGTCACATCATCGGTCATTCGGAAACACCCCTTACTGGTAGGCAATGACGATACACAACAGAGACTAGCATCGTCGGGCGCACACCGCGTAACGCGGTCCCGCCCAGCGCGCACCGGTGGCGGGCGGCCGGGAAGTGCCACCTGCATCGTATCGACGGCATGGGAGCGGAAGCCGGAACGTGACGCCTCGCGCTAGAGTTGTCTGATACACGTGACGACGGGACGAAGCCCGGTGCGGCGGTTCCGTCCGCATGATCGCAAGGAGGATGCCATGACGCCTATGGATGTTCTGATTGTCGTGGAACGCTTCTTCCTGTATTGGCTGGCGTACTCGTTCGTGGGATGGGTGTGGGAGACCGGCCTGAGCGTCGTGCTGCGCAAGCGGTTCGAGGATCGGGCATGCTCAACGGGCCGATATGCCCGATCTACGGGTTCGGCGGTCTGCTGGTCGTCGTGCTGCTGCATGACGTGAACAATCCGCTGTCGCTGTTCCTGTCCAGCGGCGTGCTCGCATGCACACTGGAATATGCGTCGAGCTGGGCGATCGAGAAACTGTACCACATGCGTTTCTGGGATTATTCCGGCAAGCCGTTCAACATCAACGGGCGCGTGTATCTTAACGGGTTCCTGGCGTTCGGCGCGGGGGCGACGTGCATCAAACTGGTGGTCCAGCCGTGGATGTCCGACATCGTCCGGTCCTGGCCGATATGGCTGCTTCACGCCGTCGCGGGACTGTCGTTCGTCGTGGTGGTAATCGATGCGGCCATCACCCAGGCCGGTCTGCGCAGTCTCGACTCGCGTCTGGCGAAGGTCAGCGAGGGCATCAAGGCGCTCAAATCGCAGCAGATCAGACAGATCGACACACGCATCAGCGAGGCCGACGAGCAGTGGCACGAAACGTCCGCCAAACTGCGCGGGCAGGCGGAGCAGGCGTATGACCGGTTCGCGGCCGGAGCCCAGCAGGGCATTCGTGCGGCATCCAGACCGGTTGCGGATGCCGGCGAGCTGGTCCGTCGCTCGCTCAACCGCCAGCAGCGCCGTCTGATCCGCACGTTCCCGAAGATGGTATCCCTGCGCGACCTGACCATCACCGACATGATCCGTGACCTGTGGAACCGGCTCTGACGGCAGCGGCGTGTCGCATCGTGGATAGTCGGTTTTAGGGCTCCTGTTACGACCTGCGACACCAATGATGCCAACGGCTTTTAAAGGGTTATAGCAACCGCGATAACGCCGGACTTGCGATGCCGCATCCATGTGCCCTATGGTCTAAACCAACACCTCGCCAGACGCTGGAAACCGCCGACGGGTGGCGACAAGAAAGACACGGAAACCACAGCATCCCGACATGGGAAAAGGAGCGACCACCATGACCGAAGCCAACAAGAAGTACCGTTTTGAAACCCTGCAGCTGCACGTTGGCCAGGAGCAGGCCGACCCGGCCACCGACTCCCGCGCAGTGCCGATCTACGCGACCACCAGCTACGTCTTCCACAACTTCGACCACGCCGAGGCCCGCTTCGGACTCGCCGACCCGGGTAACATCTACGGCCGTCTGACCAACTCCACCCAGGGCGTGTTCGAGGACCGCATCGCCGCCCTTGAAGGCGGCACCGCCGGCATCGCAGTCGCCTCG
>ENA-OUNI01001090-OUNI01001090.1-human-gut-metagenome-genome-assembly--contig:-NODE-1090-length-11177-cov-1.656380_pt1 | contig 11177 bp, 22 predicted proteins | sample MGYA00242499_ERZ504580 | MGnify/ENA primary metagenome ERZ504580 (study PRJEB26092, sample SAMD00036315) | human gut metagenome | host: Homo sapiens | study: EMG produced TPA metagenomics assembly of... | reverse complement strand
TCCCTCTCTTCTCTTATGAAATCCGGGGCTTCCAGAGCTCAACGCTTTCTGTCAGCGCCTCGTTCTTCCTTCTAATTCCTCTGCCAGCTCATCTTCGCCGTCATAAATCTCCAGCAAAGGCGTCAGGACAAAACGGCGTCCCATCATACGCGGGTGGGGAATTTCTAAGCTTGGCCGCTTTACCTGCTCCTGATCGAAAAGCAAAATATCCAAATCGATAATTCTGGGGCCGTTCACAATAACCTTGACCCGCTTCATTTGCTTTTCAATGCCCTGGGTTACCTCCAACAGCTGACAAGGACTTAAGCTTGTCAAAATCTTGAAGCAGCAGTTTAAAAACGCTCCTTGGTTCAAATAGCCCATAGGCTCTGTCTCATAATAGGAGGATACGGACATCACCTGAATACAGGGATGGCCGTTCAGTCAGTTCCTCAGCTTTTTCAGGTTTTCTTCCCGTTTTCCCAAATTAGAGCCCAAGGACAAATACACCTGATGCTCCATCGGCCGCTGAAGCTCATAAGTAACGCTGACATTTTCAAACTCTCCTTTCCCTACGTCATCTAATCTATCTGCCATTTCCGTCTGCTTGGACGGGAACAGATGAGCATACTGATAAGTGATGTCAATGCTTTCGTGTCCTACACGATCTGCAATCGCCACTGCCGAAAATCCCATATCAATCAGCAGACTGATGTGGCTGTGCCGTTACGGTATAATAACGACAAACGGAAAAAGCCTTTATTTTCAAGGGGTTCACGCGTTTGCCGTCATTTATTCAATTCCTTTTCCAAGTTGAAATCTGACGAGAAAAATATCAAAAAAGGAGGCTGTTTCATTAACGACAAAATTTCATAGTGCCAGCGGCCCGGTGTATTGCCTGGCCGCTGATTGCCGTGGGCGTTTCACTTTAACAGGTGGACGCCCTTTTTTCATACCCATTTTTAAGAGGAAGGAGATTCACATGATATTAAATGCAATGGAAAAACGGCTGCTGTTCCAGGTCGAAGGTGACTGTCTTGCCAAAGTCCTGAACGAGCTTCACATGGTTGCCCGGTATACAAAGAGCCCCGAACAGGGGGATGCGGCAGAAAGCCTGATGGCGAAGCTGCGTCCCCTGACCGATGCCGAAGGCATGGATATGGTGCGGGACATTCAGAAGAATTACCGTCTGCCCTATCCGGCCCGGACGATTGGGGAAAAGATTGCGGAGGCCAGGCAGCAGTCCGGCGCGGAGAAATTAAAGGGGCATGACATCATGGCCCTGGAACGTTTTGACCCGGAGGTAAAGCACATGATCGTCTTTGACGTGCTTTCGGGTGATGCCCCTGTCGGGGATAAGGGCGATAAGATGCGCCTGTTCCTTACGGACGCCGGCTATCAGAAATTCTTAGACAGCCAGGACCGGGGCGAAGTGAAACTGAAAAACCATGCGAAGGTCTCCTGCGGCCATCTGCACTATGACCGCAGGGACCGCGCCTTGTAACGGAATGAGTAAAGAAAGGGGGCTTTGAAATGGCTGTATTCCGTGTAGAAAAAACAAAAGACTTTACCGTTATGAGCAACCACCACCTGCGCAATACGGAGCTGTCCTTAAAGGCAAAGGGGCTTCTTTCGCTCATGCTGTCCCTGCCGGAGGATTGGATTATACCACCAAGGGGCTTGCCCATATCTGCAAGGACGGCGTGGATTCCATCACTACCGCCCTGAAAGAGCTGGAACGGCACGGGTACCTCACCAGACAGCGCCTCCGCTATGAAAACGGCCAGCTCGGAGACATTGAATATACGATCCACGAAAAGCCGGTAACTGCCGAAAAACCAGGCGTTCCACCTAAACGGGAAAATCCAAGACAGGTAAATCCAGGACAGGCAAAACCTGAACAGGGGGAACCTGGACAGGAAAATCCCGCACAATTAAATACTGATCCATTAAAAACGAAAAAATCAAAAACGGATATATCAAGGACGTATCAATCAATCTATCCGGCAGAACCGGAGGCGGCAGGCTGCCCCGATGGGTTGGATGGGATGGATCGGATAGGATTGGCAGAGGCATACCGTGAAATCATCAAAGAAAATATCGAGTATAACTTCCTGGTCCAGCAGTATGGCAGGGAGCGTATGGATGAAGCGGTTGAGCTTATGCTTGAAGTGATCCTGTCAAAACGCCCCTATATCCGTATCGCAGGGGATGATTTCCCCAGGGAGGTGGTAAAGGGACGTTTCCTGAAAATCAATTCCAGCCACTTAGAGTATGTCTTTGACTGTATCGACAGGAACACCACAAAGGTCGGGAACATCAAGGCTTACCTGCTGGCGGCGCTGTATAATGCCCCGGCTACAATGGACAGCTATTACCGTGCCGAGGTCAACCATGACCTGTACGGCTGTTAGGCGCTTTCGGGCGTCTTTTTCATTTCATCACAGGAAGGAGGCGGAGCACGATGAAACGAAAATCTGTGCCGGCGCTATGCCCGGCGTAACCAAAGAGCAGATCCAGGAGGCACGGGAGGCGGACCTGTTCGCATACCTGCAGTTCCATGAACCGGGCGTGCTGAAGCGCGACGGGCCAAATTACCGGCATAAGGAACATGACAGCCTGGTCTATGTGACCGGGAAACGGTACTGGTACTGGAACAGCCGCGGGCGGAGCATTAACGCCCTGGATTACCTGATCCAGATCCGGGGCTACGGTCTGGTGGATGCGGTCCATGCGCTGGTGGGCGGGGAAATCCAGCAGGCGCCGGCTTACCGGAGTGCGGAGGCAAAACAGGAAAAGAAAGAACCGGAAAAGAAAACATTTTCCCTCCCCTGGGCCAGGCGGTGCGCCACCGCCGCCGTTTCCTATCTGCAAAAACGTGGGATCAGCAGCGAGGTTATCAGCCGGTGCTTCCGGGCAGGGCTGTTCTATGAGGCCCGGTATCATGGCGAGCCGGTCTGTGTGTTTGTTGGGAAAGACGATACAGGAAAAGCGAAGTTTGCCTGTATGCGCAGTATCACCGGAAGCCTTAGAAAAGATGTGTATGGCAGCGATAAGGAATACAGCTTCTGTTTCCCGCCGGAGAATCCGGGCAGCCGCAATGTGGCGGTCTTTGAGGCTCCCATCGACGCCCTCTCCCACGCCACGCTGCAGGAATTAGAAGGCTGGAAATGGGACGCTACCGCCTTTCCCTGGGCGGAACTTCCCATGTTGCGCTGACGGCATTTCTAAACGCCACCCGGAAATCCGGCGCGTCAACCTCTACATGGACAATGATTTAGGAGGACTTAAAAATGCCAGAAGAATCAAAGCCATGCTCCGTGAGGATCCGTGTTTAAGCATATCCGGGTCGGCATTAACCCCGCCCCGGACAGGAAAGGATTACAACGAAAAATTGCAGCGGACCAGACAACAGATGCAGGACCGCCAGCAGCCATGCCGCCCAAAAGAGGCGGCTGTTTCAATTTAAGGAGGATTTCAAACATGATGAACAAAGAAAATACCGCTTTACAGATGATTGCCGAAGCTGCCCGGTGCCCGGACTACGGCCCCGACATGGTTAAGGCGCTGATGGAAAAACTGGACATGAACGAAAAGGGCTTTGCGCTCCTGATGAACGTTTCCCCTTCCACGGTCCGGCTCTGGACCAGCGGCGCGGCGCAGCCATGCGGAACGGCCAAACGGCTCATGCAGATTTATGAGACCGGCCCGGAGATTGTAGGCAAGATTGCCGGCGGGCAGCCCCCCGGCAGGCGGGAGGGATTAAATGCCGGAGAACATGATACAGCAGACAGAACTTCCGCAGATCCATTTGATCCGTGATACGGATTTAGGCGTATTCGCCTATGAGCTCCATATCCTTGCCGGTGATTCCTGCGGGAAAGTGAATTTAATTTACGCACGCTGGCGACAAACACCGGGGTGGATTCTATTGCCATCATGGGGAAACGCCACATGTGGCTCTCCGACGCCGTATTTGCCTACTGTTCCACGGGGGATTTACGCCAGATGGCCCTCACGACAGAATATATCGGGGCAAGGGCCTTTCTGTTCCATGCAGACCGGAAAGAGGACGGCCATTTATACGGCGACGTCCTGATGATGGATCTGGACACGCTGCGGCAGGACATGAAAGAAAATACCCTCTATCCCGGCGGCGTCAGCATGGAACGCAAAGACGGTTCAAGAGTTACCGTCAGCTGGAAGAATGGAACGCAATGGAACTTTACGAAAAAGACGCCCTGAAAAGCTGGGGATTTGCCTATGAACCGGAACAGGTGGCGGAATGCAGAACCATTATTCCATCATGTTCAGCCAGTGGAAAGACCAGGCTTTTTCCTATATGCCCCAGGATCTGGAGGAACGGCTGAACATGGGATATATGGAGGATGCCCAGAACCCGGACATGGATAAGTACCGCATACCGCTGGGCACCGCCCGGCAGATGCTTCTTGACGGAGAGGCTCCGGTCTACCGCCTCCTGCCTTCCGGGCCGGAAAAGCTGGCTCCCATTGCGGCGGTCACTACGGGCCTCTGGTATGAAAATTACCGGGAGTTTGCCATTGCACCGGAGGACCTGGGCGCTTTGGATAAGCTGGTCCGCAGGGAGACAGACCGGCTCATGGGAAACCGGCCGCAGCTTCACAAAAACGAAGAACGGCGCCCTGCCCCGGAGCGGTAAAGATATTACATTGACTGGAGGTGATGATGATTGGCAGGAGTACATGAAGATTTTGGCGAAAAGATCGGCGGTGCAAAAAAGATTTATGGAAGGACCGGGGCCTGTATGTGGACGATCTTGACGCCATGAACGACCGCGAGGCCGAGAAATTTGTAAAAAAGGATAACATTTGGAAAAAGCCGGATTACCAAGCCATGCTTGATGAAGGGGTTCCCCTTGGGGTGGTGTATTTCATCAAAAAGGCAAGGGACAGCCTGAACGCTTCCCCGCAGTATTACCGCACGGACGACACGCCGGAAAAACGGCTTGCCAGACAGAAAGAATATATCCAGACCGTCCGGGAGTTACAGGAGGTGGTTTCAGGGATCCGCACCATGGAGGACGCCATGAGGCCTATGACCGCTTCTTTGTAGAAAACGGGTATCTGGAACAGGTGCAGGGCTGGGGCGGCGGCGCCCACTACCGGGCAACGAAGAAAGGACAGGACAACCCGGTGATCACCAATAAGCTGTCCAAAAACCTGATGGCCTACTCCGCTTCCTATTTTGAACGGAACTTCACACAGAAAGCGCAGAAGGAACAGTTTGGCGTTTCCAAAGGCCAGAAGGTGCCGAAAGGATATGCAATCCATTTCAACGACGGAAAGAATACCTATTCCAAAAATAATGACTGGAAACCGGGTACTTACTATGTGACAAAGGGCTATGCCATTTTGCAGGCCAACTTTGAAACAAGGGAGGCTGCCCTGAAATGGGTGCAGGAGCTGGCAAAGGGCCAAACCAAAAGCGGAAAGACCCGGTTTGTGCCGCCCCAGCTTGCGCATGTAAAGCGCACCGGGCCGGATTACCGCAGCGGCGCAGAGATTACCGGGCAGCATTATCTTGATACCTTCGGGTTCCGGGGTGGCGAGTTCGGCAACTGGATGAACCAGAACGACCGGCAGACCTCCCTTAACATGGGATTTGAGGCACTCAAAGATTTGGCATCTGTCCTAAAGGTCAGCGATCAGGATATTGCTTATCAGGGAACACTTGCTATCGCTTTCGGCGCCAGGGGCAGCGGCAACGCGGCGGCCCATTATGAACCTCTCCGTAAAGTAATCAATCTTACCAAAATGCACGGGGCAGGTTCTGGCACATGAATGGTGGCACGGGCTTGACGACTACCTGGGCACAAAGATGGGCGCGAAAGGGATGCTATCGGAGCAGCCCCGCCTCTATGCCCCATTCCAAAAGCTGATTGATACCATGAAGTATAAGCCGGAGACGCCGGAGCAGGCGGCAAAGCGGACCGAAGCGCAGACAGAACGCACCCGGAAGAATGCGGCCGGCTGGCTGGATTCCGCAGTGCTCGGCTCCCTGAAACGGTATGGGAATGAGCAGCAGATGGAGGCCTATGCATCCCTGAAAGAAGCGTTCCTTTCCGGTGAGGACGGATCCGTGGAAAAGATCAGCTCCTTCAAGAAATCCGTCACCGGCCGGGTGATCCCCAAAAGCGAGCGGGAACGCCTGGAAATATTCGAGCACATGCTGTCCGGGATGCAGTCGCAGGAGGCACCCCAGATTGGCGGGTGGAAACGGACTTTTACCGGAACTCCCTACGCATGGGAAAGGAATGTGAGAAAGACGGCGGCTATTGGGAAAGCAATACGGAAATGACGGCCAGGGCATTTGCCTGTTATGTGAAGGACCGGCTGCCCTATGCTTCGGATTACCTTGCGGGCCATGCCGACTGCGCCTTACGCTGGCTGCTGGGAAAAACGGGGAAATGGAGGTCATAAAAGCCTTCCCGGAGGGCGAGGAACGAAAAGCCATCAATGCAGTGTTTGACGAGATCGTGGCAGATTTGAAACGGGAGCAGATACTGACCCATGCAGATGTAACGCTGCCCCTTCCGGCCTCAGGGATAAAGGAGGCGCCGGACGGCCAGCTCTCCATATTTGGCGGCGGCCGTCCTTCGGTGATGGAGCAGCTTGCAGCAAAGAAACCGGCAGAAAAAACAGCCCCGGCACAGCAGATCCCGAAAAAGAGCCATGCGCCGGAGATTTAGGAGGTGGAAAGTTGGAAGAAAATAAAGATTACCGTGCTTACCGGTACGGCGACCATTTAGAGCCGGGATATGAGTTGAAGGTCGAGCACAGCGTTTCCTGTGAAGATGTTGATATTTCTGCCCTGATTGCAATGGGAACAGAAAGCCTTGCGGCTATGCGCCAGGGAAGTATCGACGGTGAGCAGAAAGCCTATGACATTGTGGTAGCCGCAGCGAAACAATGGGAACAGCAGCTGCCGCCACGCAGATGATTGACCGGGCGATTTCCTACCTGCGGACCCCGGAGGTGGAACATACGGGTAACCAGTGGAAGGACACAGACAACTGGCGGAGCGCCCAGGAGATCAGCAACCGGGTCTATAAGATGACCTGCAGTGTCCGGGAAGATACCAAGTATGACCGGGAAACAAAACAGAGTGTGCCGGTTGCTGGTATGTGACCTGGGATCTGTATATAAATTCCCCGAAAGATGGTTATGGCAAGAAGATCGCCGGCAGAACCAGAAGCGCTATACGGACAAGGCTGCTGCTATGAAATACCTGGAGGGGCGCAAGAAATCCTATTCCCATTTGTTTACGGAGGTTTCGCCGCCAGTCCCGAAGGAATATGAACGCCATTTTACCGTATATGGCGCCCTCCTGCCGGGCTATACGGTTGAGGGGCAGGAACCTGTCAAATCAGAACACACCGCCGCCGAAGTTTCGGATGGTGGTATTTCTACGCCTGAAAAGGAAGAAAAGCCTTCTGTGCTGGGAAAGCTGTCTGCGGCGAAATTGCAGGAAAAAGCCGGTGCGGAACCGAAGGCGGCAAATAAAAGAAGGAGGATATACAGTTATGAAGGTGCTGATGGTTGAGCCGGGGAAAACACCCTACGAGGCAGAGATTGAAGGCGGGCTGAACTCCTTGCAGGCGGCAGTCGGCGGGATTATTCAACCGGTTTATCCCTATGAGGATCCGGTTGCGCTGATCTGCAACGATGAAGGAAAACTCATGGGGCTGCCCTTAAACCGGGCGCTCTATGATGAAGATGGGAACATCTATGATATTGTTGCCGGGAACTTCCTGATCGTTGGCCTGGGGGAGGAAAATTTTGCAACCCTTCCCGCGGACCTCATGGAGAAATACCGGCAGCAGTTTGAACACCCGGAGCAGTTTATCCGCATTGCCGGAAAAATCCTGGCGGTCAAGCAGCCGGTTCCTTCCCTTGAAGAACAGGAGGCACAGCGGGCGCAGATGGCGGCACAGGAGGCGCTGCAGGAAGAAATACGGCTGGAAGATTCCACGGATCTGGCCTTCGACCTGGATGTATTCTTCCGGCAGTACAGCGGCGATTATGCGGATCTGTACCCGGATTCCCACGAAGAAAAAGAACGCATGGCGGAGGAACTTCTTTCCGGGCAGACCGGAAAGATACGCATGAGGCTGGCAGCCGTCATTCAGGAGGAACATCTGGACAATGAGGCCGGAGCACTGCTGGCGCGCATTGCCTCTTATGAAAAGGAATATGAAATCCGCACCTGCTCTATTTACCAGCTTGACTTATCGGACAGCACGGACGGGCTGCAGTTTATGTCTCTTGACTGGCTGGAAAAGAAAGGGTTCCCGGTAGACAGGGACAATTACCAGATGGTTTATGCAACGGAACTTTTGCCCGGTGAAACATTGGAAGATATTTACAGACGTTTCAACATCGACCACCCGGAAGATTTTAAGGGGCACTCCCTTTCCGTTTCCGATGTGGTAGTCCTCCATGAAAATGGATCCGATACCGCCTGGTACGTGGACAGTATCGGTTTTAAGGAACTGCCGGATTTTATCGTTACGGGAGCGCCGGAGGCAAAAAAGACCTTTCGGTAAGGGAGCAGCTTGACAGCGCAAAGAAACAGGCGGCACAGACGGCGGCCAAAGCACCGGATAAAAAGCCAAAGGAACCGGAAAGGAGCTGATATTTATGCTGATGGCAGTACAGGATTCCTATGTGCTTATGGTGCAGCCGGACGACATTCTGATTTCGCCCCGTGAGGTAGACGAACATTTCGGGACGATGGTATGCTTCCACTCCCGCTATGCCTGGGTGACAGCCACAATTACATGGATAAAGATGATTTCCTGCGGGAGATGTACCTGAATACCGTTGGCCATGACGAGCCCGGCATGGACCGGTATGAACGGATGGTAAACATTGTGAGCAGCCGGTTCCGGCACGGGCCAAAGACGGAAGAACGGGCGGTGGACGACGCCATGCTGAATGTAATCTCTGAAAAATACATTATGATGCCCCTCTATCTTATGGATCATAGCGGGCTTGCCATGCAGACCGAGAGCTTCCACGATCCCTGGGACAGCGGGCAGGTCGGCTGGATCTATGTTTCCAAAGAGGACGCCCTAAAAGAGTTTGACACTGAAAAAAATGACCGGGGCTGTCCGAAAAAAAAGCGGAGGATCTGATGAAAAGCGAGGTGGCCGTTTATGACTCCTACCTCCGGGGCGAATGTTACGGCTTTGAGCTTTACAAAAACGGCGAGCTGTCGGATAGCTGCTGGGGTTTTATCGGGAGCCTGGAGGATGCCTGCAAAGCAATGGCGGATTACCTCCCGGACGGCTGTGAGGATATGGTAAATCACCTGGAGGAACATAACCAGCCGGCGACCATCATCAAGACGCTTCTGAAACACGCAAAGATCCAGGTGGACCAGGCGGTAAAAGCCTTTGAACATGCGCCCCGCCAGCAGGTGATCGGGGATGCCAGATAAACCGTTATTTCCTATTATAAATACAGATTCTATCAGGAAGGAGGATGCCAATGCAGGAAGATCTGGAACAGCGGACCGTATCGGTCTCCATACAGGCGGCAAAGCTGTCCGGGCGGCTTCTGCGTGCGGCGGTTGCCGCCGTGCTTCAAAAGATGGAGCAGGAACGCACCACCGAAGGTCGGGCGTAACAGCATGAAGCGGCTGACCTATAAAGACCCCGGTGCCAACACCATTGAAGTGTCCGGCAGGATCCGCTCGTTTGAACGGTACGCCAGGAAACACCAAGTCCGCTACCACATAGAAAAAGAGCTGGGGACTAATCCGCCGAAGTGGACGGTCTATTTCAAGGCGAACCAGGCGGATGCGCTGACGGCGGCTTTCAAGGAATATACACAGAAAGACCTCACCCGCAGCACCAGGCCGTCGCTGCTTACCCAGCTTCATAAATTCAAAGAGCTGGCACAGGCCCTTGGCCGCGACCGGGTGAAAAACAAGGAGCACGGAGGGCCGGAACGATGAAGATAGACAAAGATGCCCTGAAAAAACAGGTGATCTTACATCTGCCTATCTTTTGTTCCTTCTGGTATTCGCTAAGCTGGGCGAGGCGGTGCGCCTTGCCCCAGGGGCGGACGCTTCACAGAATTATTGGGCTGTCGGAAGGATTCGCGCTTGCCTTTCAGAGCATGTGGCCGGGCGCCGCACTGGACTGGCTGGTGGATTATGCGGCGCTGCCGCTGTCCGTCTGGCGGTCTATCTCAAAGGAAAGGATGCGAAAAAATACCGCAAAAATGTAGAGTACGGTTCCGCACGCTGGGGAAATAAAACGGACATAGCACCGTTCATGGATCCAAAGCCGGAAAACAATGTTATCCTCACCCAGAGCGAGGGCTTAATGTTAAACGGCAGGCCGAAAAACCCGGCCCATGCCAGGAATAAAAACGTGCTGGTAGTCGGAGGTTCAGGTTCCGGTAAGACAAGATTTTTTATCAAGCCCAACTTAATGCAGATGCACTCAAGCTATGTTGTCACCGACCCGAAAGGCACCGTCTTGGTCGAGTGCGGGAAAATGCTGCAAAGAGGCACACCAAAGCTGGATAAAGACGGGAAACCGGTGCGGAACGCAAAGGGCAAGATCGTGTATGAGCCTTATAAAATCCGGGTATTCAATACCATTAACTTCCAGAAAAGTATGCACTTTAACCCCTTTCGCGTATATCCATTCGGAAAAGGATATTTTGAAGATTGTTACCACCTTAATCGCCAACACCAAAGGCGAGGGAAAAGCCGGGGATGATTTCTGGGTCAAGGCGGAAACCCTGCTCTACACGGCGCTGATCGGCTATATCTACTACGAGGCCCCGACCAACGAACAGAATTTTGCCACGCTGGTAGAAATGCTGAACGCTATGGAGGTGCAGGAGGATGACGAGAGTTTCAAAAACGCTGTTGACCTTCTCTTTGACGCGCTGGAACAGAAAGACCCGGACCACTTCGCCCTGCGGCAGTATAAAAAATACAAGCTGGCCGCCGGCAAGACCGCAAAATCCATATTGATTAGCTGTGCTTCCACTGGCGCCATTGACATTCCGGAGGTCCGGGCAGATCACCATGTATGACGAGCTGGACCTGGATATGCTGGGGGATGAACGGACCGCCCTGTTCCTCATTATGAGCGACACGGACGGCACCTTTGCCTTCCTATCAGCCTGATCTAT
>ENA-OUNI01001088-OUNI01001088.1-human-gut-metagenome-genome-assembly--contig:-NODE-1088-length-11186-cov-1.461705_pt1 | contig 11186 bp, 7 predicted proteins | sample MGYA00242499_ERZ504580 | MGnify/ENA primary metagenome ERZ504580 (study PRJEB26092, sample SAMD00036315) | human gut metagenome | host: Homo sapiens | study: EMG produced TPA metagenomics assembly of... | reverse complement strand
CGTTAAATTCTAAATTTTGGCCCAAAACGGGATAGAAAAACAAAGCCAGTTCTTCTTTTGTATATCCGGCACGCAAATACAAGAAAAGTTCATCACGCTTTATCTGATGATAGTGTATGCACCCCAATCCCTCTTTTAAACAATCTACTAGTAAAGAAAAGAAACTTTGCAGGCGCATATCCAATTTCAAGCAATATGGACTTTGATAAGTGCTTTCAGATATAAAACGCGACAACTGTTGAATGGAAAACGCGAGCACAACTTCAAATCTTGTCAAACGAACATAATAATAAGATAGTAGCTTTCCGAGCAAAGGTCGTTATTTGTTTATTTCTTGGAAGTAAAAACATATACCCCAATTGAGGAGTAAAATATTTATCTATTTCATATCTTATCTCAATATCTCCTTGTAACAAAATAACCAAAAAAGTTGTATTAAGAAACCGACGTTCACAGTATGCCCTTCGGGAATCTCCATCAACGTAAAAACTTTATTGAATTCTTCCGCATAATTAGTACACGAAATATGTTCATTTTTATACAAGAGTGTCATGCCTTTTCACTAATTAGGTTAATACTTACTCCTCAAAAAGCTTCTTTGACTTGTTAAGAACTTTACATATCCATTTATAAAAGCACAACAAATATAATTATTCTCTATATAAAAACACACAAAAAAAAGTTTTTTTTCCTAATTAAACTAATCTTTCTCTAATGAAAATATGCTAAAATCAATAAGTAAAAACAGGCTAAATAGCCAAAACTTATCAACAAAAAATCCGGAAATTGTACAATATCCTTTTGCTTTTGTACAAATTCCGGAAAGGTTCCCCGATAAAAAAAATCTCAATTATTTGTTTTTCTGCTTTTCACGGTATTCGGTAGGAGTCATGCCAAAGCGTTGCTTGAAACACTTGCTGAAGTAACGCGGATCGTTGATTCCCACCATATACGAAATCTGTGTCATATTAAACTCTCCAGTCTCGATAAGCTGGGCAGCACGTTTCACACGCATTTCCTTGATAAATTCTATCGGAGCAAGTCCGGTCAATGATTTCAGCTTCTTGAAGAAGACTGAACGGCTCACAGCCATTTCATGCACCAGATCGTCTACAACAAGTTCTCCATTGTCGATATTCCGTTCCATAAAGTTTGTCAGCTGCTCCAGGAAACGACGGTCCTGCTGCGACATGACATCTACCTCTTCTTCCTCATTTTCCACTTTCGGAGGATTGATATCCATCAGGTGGTCGCAATAGAACTGACGCAACTTCTGACGGCGTGCCAGCAGATTATCAACACGTGCTTCGAGGTAAGTAGCACTGAACGGTTTGGTGATATAACTGTCGGCCCCCAGTTCCAGACTCTGCAACTTGGTGTCCATATCGGTCTTTGCAGTAAGCAATACGATTGGAATGTGGCTGGTAGTCAGTTCCTCCCTCAGTTCCTTCACCAGAGTTATTCCGTCCTTCTCGGGCATCATAATATCGCTGATTATGATATCGGGCACATACTTAATGGCTTTCTCCAGTCCTTCCACTCCGTTGGCAGCTTCTATAATACGGAAACGCTGGCTGAAAAGCTCCGCAAGAAGAAGCGCAACTCCAGATTGTCTTCTATGAGCAGCATTGTCTTTGTTTCAGAAACCGATGCCTTGTCAGCCTCATCAGCAGCAGGAACAGCTTCCGGCTTATCCTCCGGTACAGCAACGACAGGAGTTTCGACATCCACAGGCAAGGAATGCTTGGATGCTTCACCGATTATTTCCACGTTATCCGACAAGACAAATTCGGCATTCTCACCGTAATGGTCTTTTCCCTTCAGGAAGTCTACGCTAAAGCAACTGCCTTCTCCTTCCTTACTGTCTACATGTATGCTGGCATGGTGCATTTCCACCAGTTCTTTCACAAGCGAAAGTCCGATGCCAGAACTGTTCGGATTGAACAGGTTCTTATCGAGCAGGGTTTCAAAACGTACAAACAGTGAAGCCTTCTTATTTTCAGAAATACCTATACCCTGATCCTGCACTCCTACGGTAACCGTATCTTCATTTTCATGAATAAATACGGTAATGGTTTTTCCGGGCTGCGTATACTTGAATGCATTCGACAGCAAATTGAAGACTATTTTCTCTACCTTGTCAGCGTCTACCCACAACTTGAGCTAGGCTGTTCGGTTTCGAAAATAAAATCAATCTTGTTCGACTCGGCTATGGATTCAAAATTCTCCATAATCTTATGTACAAACGCGACGATATCAATCTGTTCGATGCACAGTTTCATCTTGTGATTCTGTATCTTACGGAAATCCAGAATCTGATTGACAAGCCTCAGCATCCGATGTGTATTACGTTCTACCACCTGCAACTGTTCGCGTACGTCCTTACTTAAATCCGAACGTTTCAAGATATATTCCAGCGGTCCCTCTATCAAGGTAAGCGGTGTACGGAGTTCATGAGAGATATTGGTAAAGAAGCGGAGCTTCATGTCCGTTACCTGCTGTTCGACAGACACCTCATGTTTCAACCGGTAAATAACGAAAAGTGTATAGGCTCCAACCAGCAGAATCAGCATAAAGCCTAATGTGTAAATCACATAGGCATAAGGAGTCTCCCAAAACGAAGGCTTGACGGTTATCCGCAAGGCACGTTCGTTCTCCACCCAGATACCGGCTCCGTTGGTCGACTTCACACGAAAGACATAATTACCTTTCGGCAGGTTTGTATAAGTAGCCGTACGCTGTTTACCCACATAATTCCACTCCTTATCGAACCCGTCGAGCATATAGGCATACTTTACATTTTCCGGGAAACTCATATCCAGAGCAGCAAAAGAAAGCGTTACGGTGTTTTCCTTATGCGACAAATACAAATGCGACAAACTGTTCAAAGACTCAGGCAATACGGATTCCGGTCTGGGAACAACATCTTTATTGGCTATCTTCAAGCCCGACAATACAATGCCAGGCACATAAGAGTTTTTCCGTATCAGTTCGGGAGTAAAGCACAAAAGTCCTCTATTTGTTCCGAACAGCAAGCGTCCGTCTTCGGCACGTATTGCCGTACTTTCTTCAAACGAAGCTCCTCTCCTATCTCCTGCTTCAGATAATTGTCAAAATGATGGTTGACAATATCCATCTTGCTCAGACCACTTTCCGAACCAATCCATATATCTCCTTTCGTATCTTCGGCAAGTGAAGAAAGTACGTCGGTAGGAAGTCCGTCTTTTGCCGAATACGAAGTAAACAGGGCGTTACCTTTTTTATCAAGGCTCTTAAGCTCGTTCAGTCCTCCACCGAAAGTAGCAAAGAACAGACGTCCGTCGTGTGTAAGCAAGATATCGTATATATCGTTGCAGCTCAACACTTCACGCTTATTAGGCATGCACACGAACAAATGAAAATCAATCGTATCGGGACGTTCGAACTTTTCACTGAAAGCCAGCAGTCCATTGGAAGTAGCTACCCACAGCATACCTTTTTTGTCGAGCAACATACGACGTGCCTTATAGCAACGTTCCATTGGATACGATTTCAGATTATTGCGCGAGTTTATAAAACGGACACTTCCATCGCTCTCCTTTTCGATGTAATCGATACCTCCACCGAAAGTAACAACCCAGATACGACCGTAACTGTCTTCACACAAGTCGTACACATTGTTATGGCTCAGGCTATAGATATCGTTGGCATCGTAAGTATAATGAAGCATCTTATATCCGCTTCCCTGCGGTATCAGCTGAACGATTCCGTTTCCTTTCGTAGCAATCCAGATATTTTTTTTCGAATCCTCTATTATCTTATAGGCAGATCCTCTGAAAGGAGTACCAGTAAGTGATATGCGTCCGTCGACTGTAAGATAACCCTGCAACTGGAAGTCAAGAGAGTACACAGAAACTTTACTATTACGTGTACCTATCCACAACTGCTTACGGGAATCCTGACAAAGCGAACGTACCTGATTGGCATTGGTATCGTACTTACAGTTCTGCGGCTTAATCAACTGGAATTCGTTTTTGAAGAATGTAACCTTATCCAGTCCTTTGGAATGAGTGCCCAGCCATAAATTACCCTGATGGTCGAGCATCATAGCATGAAGTTTGTTTGAGAAGCGCCATGCATCTGTTCCCACTTCATTATAGAAAGGCTTCAGCTCATTACTTTCTCTGTCGAACCAAGACAGTCCTCCTCCTACCGGATGTACCACAGATTGCCTTGCTTATCTTCGCAGACAGCAAACTTTGGAGCATCACCCGGTTCTTTTTCAACCGGAACCTGTTCCACCTTGAACACCTCGTCGACGGATTAAAATGACAGACCGTACCAATCTTGTTTACTTCGAACCAGACCTCATTATGACTGTCGACATATATTGACCGTATCGGATGCTGAGAAAAATCAAATTCATTTTTCAGACCGTAATACTTCAGTGATTCGAGCGCTGTATCTCCCACAACGAAGCCCGACCGGCGGTAGCCATAATGACCTTTCCTCCAGACAATTCCCGTATGCTTATCACATCGTCCTGCAAGCCCAGGTCTTTCAATTCGAATGTTTCATCCTTCAGCGAGTATTTCCATACCCGTCCTTTATTAGAGGTAAAATATACGTGTCCGTTAACGAATGCAGCCGAAAAAAAGACTGGTTAGGCGTCCGGATTCAGGATGCGTATTTACAAAAAAAGGAGTCTGCTTTCCATTATTACCTTCGATGCAAAGCAATCCATCTTTTGTAAGCAGCCACTCTCTGTTTTTCTTATCTAAAAAACAGTCTTGATAGCAGTACCTTTTTCTTTTGAAGCAGTAGACAAATAAACTTTCGAAGCAAGTGTTCCGGTTTTCCTGTCAGGCACGACTCTGATACCTCCGTTTTTATCAGTAAGCAGCCATACGGTCCCATTATCCAACGGCAAGATAGAAGTTATAACCAAGTCTTTTTCAGCCCCATTTGCTGCAACTTCAGTAAATGCTTCCATCCGCTTATCGAAACGGAATGCCTTCCCATCGTAAGTAATGCACCATACATCTCCATACTTGTCGACCTGCAAATGGTCTACACGATTGGAACTCCATCGCATATCGTTTTCCTTACGGGCCTTATAAACCTTAAAGTCGTAGCCATTGAAGCGATTGATTCCATCCCACGTTGCAAACCATATCATACCGTCGTGATCCTGTACCATATCCATTACCGAATTCTCGGACAGACCATTCTCCTGAGAATAATGAGTAAACGTACAGTTCATTTGTGCCTGAGCTAAAGCACTGACGAACAAAAGCAAAAGGATATAAAAAGATTTTCTCATACTAAATTTCTGCTATTCGGACAAAAATAGGAAAAATTAAATGATTCCGCAAACATGAAAATCGGAGGGAGTCTAAAATTGTTTAAAATATTTCCCTTACAAAGATTCACTGGCAACCCAACCGATACGAACAAAAAACGGAGTATCCGCCATTATGCGAATCTCCGTTTTCGAATATTATTTAAAACCGGCGATGGGGAGGACCACCAAATCCTCCATGACGTCCGCCAGGTCCGGGAGGCACAAAGCCGGGACCTCCCTTACCAGCTCCCTTACCGCCGAACAGGTTCAGACGATAGATGAAATGTACCATGCAATAGCTATAAATAGCATTATACTCAGTATCCTGACGCATAGCAGCCGTAATTACACGACTGATATTGCTCTGGTTTCTCAATATATCATAGAACTGAATACTTACGGTAGCAGCATTTCCCTTCAAAAAAGTCCTGAGAAATCTGAGCGTTCCAGATCAGTTCATCGGTATTCATACTCGACTCGGCATATCCTCTGCGGGAGTTCTGCGACAAATCTGTAGAAATGGACATATTCCACGGCAAACGCACATTGGTGCTGGCTCCATAAGCAAACTGGTAAGTATCCAGATTGTTGCTTTCCTGATAACTGTTTCTCGAATGGGTATAATCGAGTGAGCCATTTAGAGAGAACTCCCACCAGTCATTACGGTACGTACCTCTTAAGCGTTCACCCAGCGACAAGCGTTTGGTAATATTCTTGTCTGTATCAGAAACAAGATCCTTCTCGCTTATATAGCTCACCATATTCTGGTAATTTGCTCTGGTAAACGTATTGATGGTATATTTCTTGTTTCTCAAGGCAATGTTGGTTCCCACCATTCCGATCAGGTTCCAGTTTCCGTTAATATTTTCAGGAGTAGTAACATATCCACCGGTTTCCGAATCGTAGACTTTGCGGTCGCTTATATTGTTCATGATATTCTGGTAACGGAAAAATGAAAACATTCCCCGTTGTTTTTCCGTATTAAAGAATTATATTCGGCACGCAATTCATTTGTAAAACTTAGGTTCGGCTTCAGTCCTGGATTACCGTTCTGAATATTAAGCGGGTCTGTATTATCGGAGATAGGCAGCAAATCTACCATGTTCGGCTGAGAAGCCTGTCCGCGATAACGCAAGCGCAACTGACTGGTTTTTGAGAAATTATAGCGGAAATCGAATGTCGGAGTAAAATTAAATACATTTCTGACAGTCGTTGTATCCAGATCACCTTTCTTATAAGAAAGATCCGACTTCTGAGGCTGGAAGCTGACTCCCGCATTCAAGCGCATCTTCTCACGTATCCAGCGGAAAGTAACATCCATCTGGTGATTATAATAATTATAGGCTGCACTCTTGCTCAAGTCGTTGTTGAGCACTCCCGGATTACTTTCATTCACTCCGTCACCAATCGTCCAGTTGTCACCCATATCGAATGTAGAATTATCTGTGGTAGAGTGTTTATACTGGAAATTGTAGCTGAACTGCAAAAATCCCCCGGTAAAAATCGGTTCACTGTACGTCAGACGCGCACTATAATCGTAGCTCTTTGTAGGAGTTGTAATATAGCGGTTCAATATTTCCATACGTTCTTCCGGAGTTTTCTGGAAATACTCTGTTTCCGATGTAGAAAACTGTTCACTGCTGCTATTGGTGTAATTATATTTTCCACGGAATGTAATATTCCGGCCAAGCTTGCCTAATCTCCGGTTCACGAGCACCGAACTCCTACAGTCAGGTCATCACCTTTTTTCAGTGTATTCTTCAGCACCGTTATTGGATAATATCTTCTTCGGAAACCAGCGAAGTCAAGTCGTCCGTACCGAAAAGTTCAATCGGTTGTATATCCAGGAGTCCTGACTGAATGTACTAAGAGTTCTGTCCGTTGGTATTGTCGGTCTTACCATAGCTGAAACGAGGACGGAATACAAAAGTAGTCATAGTATCCGGTTTCCACTCGATAAAGGCATCTGCCACCAGCTTGGTCGTTTTATTGCGAGAATGGTCTAACGCGTTTTTAAAAGAACTGCTTTCCGATGATACAAAAGTTTCGGATGCCTGTTTACTGACAATATCAGCATCCTTATAATTAAAGTTGACACTTCCTTCAGTCTTCAACTTTTCTGTTTCAGTGGCAAAGTTCACACCTGCCATTTTCACAGCAGTCAGACCGTTTCCTCCCTTACGGAATCCTCCACCTCCACCGGGAAAAGCATTGTCATTTACGTTATTGACCGAACCGATGGCAGTCAGCTGGTTCTTGTTGCGGAAATGATTGATCATCACCTTTCCGCTATAACGGTCTTTCGTACCGGCAGCCAGATCGGTATTACCAATCCATCCCTGATTCATTCCGGGCTTCACACTCAGGTCGAGCACCGTTTCCTCTTCTCCATCGTCCACACCAGTCATTCGTGCCATATCCGACTGTTTTTCATAGGCACGTATCTTATCGATGATATTAACCGGCAGGTTCTTCATGGCGATATTAGGATCATCGGCAAAAACTCCTTGCCGTCGATCATTATTTTCTTTATTTCCTTTCCGTTGATCGTAATTTTACCGTCATCGTCAATTTCTGCTCCCGGCAATTTCTTAACCAGTTCTTCCAGTGCAGAACCCTCCGGAACACGATATGCAGAGCTATTGTATACCAATGTATCTTCGGCAGCAGTAACCTCTGGTGCCTGAGCTACAATGACAGCTCCTTCAAGCATAACTGCATCCGAGTGCAGGGAGATTGTTCCCAGATTAAGACGTGGTTTAGAACTCGTTAATGTAATAGGCTGAAAAGACGGCGAATATCCGACAAAGGAAACCTTCAACAGGTATTTACCCGGACGAGCTGACAAAGAAAAGCGTCCGTCCAAATCAGTCACATTACCAGCTACCATCGAACTATCTTTCAACGCAAGAATCTGTACCGTAGCCTGCATCACCGGGGAGTTATCATCTCCATCGACAACTGTACCCGAAACTAAACCTTTGCTACCTCTGCTTTGTCCAAAAGCGTATATCCCACAGGATAACAGTAGCAGCCCCATAACCCAGTTTTTCATTATTCCGATCTAATCAAATGTTTTAACGCTGGTTTGACATCAAAACATTTTAAAGGTTTAATATTGCAACCTTTTTTAAAACTTATTTTTTTCTGAACGTTTTTTCTATACGATGCTTCTGATACAAAAACTCCCAACAAATCACACAGATAATCAGATAAACTATTCCGACAGAATTGTCGGCCACCTGCAAATCTTGGTTTACTGCTCCCTTTATCAGCATCACGATGTAATACACTCCCCAGATATATAAGGCATATTTCATAGCTTTACTGCGCAGACATGCCGTCTCTTCGGCCTCATCCTTTACTTTAGAGAGAAAAATCATGAACAGCGACAGCCAGACAACCAACTTAATCCCCAATTTTACATAAATCAGATTCCCGTCGTGTACCTGACCAAACATATACATCAACAAAGGCACAAAAACAGATAAAATAAGTAATGCGTATCCTGCTATTCTACAGGCAACCGGTAATATTCCTTTCATAAATCAATTTATTGGTAAATTCAGCACAAAAATAATTAATTGTCAACGTACACACATGTACTTTTTACTTTTTTTTCTATTTTGCAGGAAAACAATAGATTTATGAGTAACAAGAAGTTGTAATCTGCCATAACCTGGAAGAAAACCTGCAAAAGGCAGTCACCAGCAAAACATACGATAAATTATTTATTCTGACCGACGAGCATACGCGCACGTATTGCCTTCCGATTATCGAAAAATATCCGTTTCTTGCACAGGCAGAACATATTTGCATCGGAGTGGAAGATATTCATAAGAATCTGGAAACTCTTGCCTACGTATGGAGCCAGCTTAGCAACAAGGGAGGTACACGCCACTCACTGATGATCAATCTGGGCGGAGGTATGATAACCGACCTGGGTGGTTTTGCTGCTGCTACTTTCAAACGAGGTATCGACATGGTTAACATTCCTACTACATTACTGGCCATGGTAGATGCTTCTGTAGGAGGAAAGACAGGTATCAACTTCAATGGGCTGAAAAATGAAATTGGAGTGTTCGCACCAGCCAATTATGTTCTGATAGACTGTGAATTTCTTAAATCACTCGATTATCCCAATATCTTGTCGGGATATGCGGAAATGCTGAAGCACGGACTTATCAGCAACACGGAGCACTGGAGCGAGCTTATCAAATTCGATATGGAGCACGTAGACTACAAGCATCTGCAACAACTTGTCGCTACTTCCATCGAGGTAAAAGAAAAAGTGGTAGAACAGGATCCTTTCGAGAAAAATATCCGCAAGGCCTTAAACTTCGGACATACCGTAGGTCATGCATTCGAAAGTTTTGCTCTGGAAACAGGACATCCTGTATTGCATGGATATGCCGTAGCATGGGGAATGGTGTGCGAACTATATTATTCACATCTCAAGGTTGGTTTCCCCAAAGACAAGTTACGCCCTACCATACAGTTCATCAAGGAGCATTACGGGAAACTGGCATTCAGCTGTAAGGATTATGACCGTCTGTACGAGTTTATGAAACATGATAAGAAAAATTCCTCACTGGGCAATGTCAACTTTACCCTACTCGGTGAAATAGGTGATATCCATATCAACCAAAGTGCCACTCAAGATGAGGTATATGATATGTTCGACTTCTATTGCGAAACAATGGGCTAAAAGGCATTATTAAAGATATTACAGCGACAGCTTATTCTAAAAAAGCAGAAAAAAGCATATGAAATAATTTGCTAATTTAAAATAAAGCCTTACCTTTGCATCCGCAATTCGGGGTGTAGCTCAGCCCGGTTAGAGTACGCGTCTGGGGGGCGTGTGGTCGCTGGTTCGAATCCAGTCACCCCCGACAAGCTGAGCATGAAGGAGTTTAGTGAAAACTAACTCCTTCTTTTTATTATACTACCCAACATTGATCTTACCTTACCGAAACCAATATTCGGGGCCCAGCGGAAATTTCGCATCATCAGATAAATAAAAGGGGCAGTTCTTATGTGTCTCTCTCGTATTCGTTATACAGAAATAACATTAATGAAAATATAACAAATAAAGCTGTTAAAGAACTCATCAACCAAAAACCTTTTTTCATACCTTTGCTCTACAAATTTCATGAAGATGTCCGAACGCAAAATAATAACATATCGATATGGATGCATTCTACGCATCGGTAGAACAACGTGACAACCCCGAATTATGTGGAAAACCGCTTGCTGTGGGACACGCTGAAGAACGAGGTGTGGTAGCTGCTGCCAGTTACGAAGCCCGTCGTTACGGAGTACATTCCGCCATGTCATCACAAAAAGCCAAAAGACTTTGCCCAGAACTGATTTTTGTTCCAGGGCGGATGAATGTATATAAAGCTGTATCCCGGCAGATACACGATATCTTTCATACCTATACAGATATCATAGAGCCTCTGTCACTAGACGAAGCCTTTCTGGATGTAACTGAAAATAAAGCAGGCTTTTCACTTGCTATAGATATAGCCAAAGATATAAAAAAGCGTATCCGCAAAGAATTGGGATTGATAGCTTCAGCCGGGGTCTCTTATAACAAATTTCTAGCCAAAATAGCATCGGATTACCGCAAACCCGACGGATTATGTACAATACATCCCGACCAAGCATTGGATTTCATCGCCCATCTTCCCATCGAATCTTTTTAGGGAGTAGGTCCGGTCACAGCCCAAAAAATGCACGCATTAGGTATTCATAATGGTACCCAATTACAAGCCTGCACTTTAGAAATGCTTACCCGACAGTTTGGCAAAGCAGGTAATCTATATTACGATTTTGCACGAGGCATAGACCTCCGTCCTGT